>Ga0114932_10005211_pt1 | contig 11649 bp, 11 predicted proteins | sample 2SBtaG_2_FD_87286 | JGI IMG/M metagenome (GOLD analysis project Ga0114932, IMG submission 87286) | Deep subsurface microbial communities from Kolumbo volcano to uncover new lineages of life (NeLLi) - 2SBTROV12_ACTIVE470 metaG | ecosystem: Environmental > Aquatic > Marine > Volcanic ... | reverse complement strand
TGTGTACCTGTTCCCCAACACCTATATCTATCTCTATTTCCTGGTGCCTATCAAAGCCAAGTGGTTGGGACTGATCTACTTTGGATACGAAGTGTTTTATGCCTTCGAGAATTCAGCAGGCGATAATGTGGCGCGATGGGCGCATATTGGAGGCGCCATCGTTGGATTGCTGATGGTGATGACCTGGAACAAAACGAATAAAAAGACGTTTTATTAAAGAAGTAAGGAGCTGGCTATGCAATCAATGAAAAGCAATCGCAAAATATTACTCGGACAAGACAACAATGCCCTGGTGTTGCTGTTTGCCATCAACATGCTACTATTTGCCGGCATCATATCACTCAAGATCATTTATTATTTATCGGGCAGCGCCAATGAATTGTTTTACCAGCAGGTACTCAACTGGCTCAGTCTACCAGCTTCATTCGGACAACTGGCAGGCAGGCCCTGGACCCTGCTGATATATATGTTTGCGCACCATGGCATTTGGCAACTGGTAAGCAGCATGCTGTGGTTGTGGTGCTTCGGATACATTTTACAAGACCTCGCGGGCAACAATAAACTGTTCCCTCTTTACCTCTATGGAGGATTCATAGGCGGTGTACTTTTTTTGTTGAGCAATAACCTGGTGCCTGTGCTGGCGCGGGACCTGAACAATATAGCACCCATGCTGGGCGCCGGAGCAGCTGTGATGGCCATTGCAGTAGCCACCACCACGCTGGCACCCGATTACCGTATCTTCCCCCTGATCAACGGAGGTATTCCGCTTTGGGTACTGACACTTGTTTATGTGGCGATAGATTTTGCCACCCTGGCCAGTTCGAACGCAGGTATTGTTATTGCACATTTGGGAGCAGGCATCACAGGTTTCTTTTTTATCAGGCAGTTGCGCAGGGGGCAGGACTGGTCTTTGTGGATGATGCGCCTGGTGAGTTGGGTAGATGATCTCTTCAACCCGGAAAAAAAACATACGAAGAAAGAAGGTAAGGGAAGACTGTTTTACAAATCAGACAGGAAGCCATACACCAAAACGTCTCATGTATCCCAGCAAAAACTCGATGCCATACTGGATAAGATCAACCAGCACGGATACGATCAACTCACAGATGAAGAGAAAGCGTTCCTGGAACAGGCCAGCAAAGAAGAGTTGTAAGGCTTGAGATAAGATTTCGTAAATTTACGCATGGCCAAGACCCTTTTTCGTCGCGCAGTAAAAACAACGCTTATCGGAATCAATCTTTTACTCGTTGCTTTGTTTTTACTGGCTTGTCTTTCGCCATACCTCAACCCCACACATTGGTGGTTGATAGGTTTTACCGGGCTTATTGTTCCTTACCTGGTTTTATTGCTGATATTTTTTCTGATTGGCTGGCTTATTGCGAAGCCGGTATTGGCGTTGCTGCCACTTGTTGCACTGTGTGTAGGTTACCGGCAACTCAATGTATTGTTTGCCTGGCATCCCGGATCGGGTATCAACAAACCTAAGAAAAGTAACGACCTGCGCGTGGTGGATTGGAACGTGCAGAGTTTTAACGGGCTGTCTAAAAACAAGGAAACAAAAAAACACATCCGCGAAGAAGTAGCGCAAACTGTGCTGAAGCTGGAGCCCGATGTGATTTGCATGCAGGAGTTCAACCATGCCAGCCGTTCAGGCAATGATGCCGATAATCTCTCGTTGTTTACCGGCCGTTTTCCTTATTATTTTTTTTCGAAAGATTACCAGCGTAACAACGGGGAGTACCAGTCGGGCTGCATCATCTTCTCTAAATATCCCTTCGTAGACACGGGCAGGGTACGATACCCGGTGGCCGAAAGTCTTATTTACGCGGATATCGTAAAAGGCGCCGATACCATACGATTGTTTACCACGCACCTGCAATCTTTCAAATTCAAAAAAGGCGACTACAACGACCTGGAGAAGATCCGCACGCAGGACGAAGAAGCCCTGATGGCGTCTAAGAATATTTTTGTGAAGATGCGATTGGCCTTCCGCCGGAGGGGCGTACAGGCTTCCCTGGTGCGGGAAGCGCTGGATGCCAGTCCGTACCCCACCATTCTCTGCGGCGATTTCAATGATGTGCCCAACTCCTTCACTTATTTCCATATCAAGGACAGCTGGCAGGACGCCTTCCTTAAAAAAGGCTTTGGTATTGGCCGCAGCTTCATTTCCCTGGCGCCCACATTGCGGATCGATTATATCCTGGCCGACAAACATTTCGAGGTAAGGCAGTTCGATATGGTGGATGAAGACCTGAGCGATCATATTATGCTGGTATCCGATCTTCGTTTAAGAAAATAAAATATCTTCGCAGCGAAATGATTAGAATCTATCCATACTGTTGCTGTTGTTGCTGAAGCCGCCGATCTCCTGTTGTTGCGGCAGTATCTGCCTTGTTCCTGTCTTAATGTATCCATGCTAATAACCATAACCTCTCATGCCACTCAAAGTATATAATTCCCTGACCCGCGAAAAAGAAACGTTTACACCCATCAATGCACCGTATGTTGGCATGTATGTATGCGGACCCACCGTAAGCGGAGAAAGCCACCTGGGTCACGCCAGGCCTTTCATTACTTTCGATGTTATCTACCGGTATCTTCTTTACCTGGGTTATAAAGTACGGTATGTGCGAAATATCACCGATGCAGGGCATTTTGAAGAAGAAGGACGCGAAGCGGAAGACAAGATCAGCAAGAAGGCCGTGCTCGAGAAACTGGAGCCCATGGAGCTGGTGCAGAAATACACCAATCTTTATCATTGGGCCATGCGGCGTTTCAACAACCTGAACCCCAGCATAGAACCCACTGCTACAGGTCACATTATTGAGCAGATTGAAATGATCAAAAAGATCATTGCCGATGGATATGCTTATGAAGCGAATGGCTCTGTGTACTTCGACGTAGAGAAATACAACACCGATTTTTCTAAAAAGGGACAGCCTTATGGCATATTGAGCGGCCGTATTTTGGAAGACCAACTCGATACCACCCGCGAACTGGATAACCAGGATGAGAAGCGGAATAAAAGCGATTTCGCGTTGTGGAAACATGCGCCTGCCGAACACATCATGCGCTGGCAAAGTCCCTGGGGAGAAGGGTTTCCCGGCTGGCACATCGAGTGCTCGGCCATGAGTACCAAATACCTCGGAGAAGAGTTCGACATACACGGCGGCGGGATGGACCTCGTTTTCCCGCACCACGAATGTGAGATTGCGCAAAGTACCGTATGCAATCACAAAACCCCGGCCCGTTATTGGTTACATAATAACATGATCACCATCAACGGGAAAAAAATGGGTAAGAGTTATAACAATGTGATCAGGCTTACCGAACTGTTCAGCGGCTCGCATCCTGCACTCACACAGGCTTATCATCCCATGACCATCCGTTTCTTCATTTTGCAAAGCCATTACCGGGGCACACTCGATTTCAGCAATGAAGCCTTGCAGGCGGCAGAAAAAGCCATGAAGCGTTTGTGGGAAGCGTATAACTGGTTGCAACAGTCGGGCATCTGTGGAGCCGATACGGCCGGTGATGTGGCACTGGATGAAAAAGTGAAGAAGCTGGTAGATGAGTTCGATGAATTCATGAACGATGACTTCAACACAGCAAAAGTGCTGGCCAATATGTTCGAACTGGTATCTGTGATCAATTCCATTAAAGACAAACATATATCGGCCGAATCTTTATCAACCACTACAGTGGCGCTGCTGCAAACGCAACTGAAAGCCTATGTAGAAGACATCTTCGGATTGCAGAGCGAGCGGTCTGCCGACGATGGCAAACTCGAAGGTGTGCTGCAATTACTGATAGACATACGTAAGGAAGCCAAGACCCGAAAAGATTTTGTTACCAGCGATAAGATCCGGAATGAGTTGGCGGCGCTGGGCGTACAACTGAAAGATGAAAAAGGTGGTGGTATGAGTTATACCTTCAGTTAAGATCAGATCACAGATTCGTGGCTGCAATTATCTGCATGCGCGTGGTTGTGTACCCGGCAAAGTTTATAATTCAAAAAATGAGCGGTAACGATCAGGATCACGGCAGGCACCAGCAACCAAAGCTGGAGCGCATGAAAGATCATCTTGGTAACCAGGAATACCATACCAATACTGAAAAGAACCAGGGGCAGCCAGCTATGGTGGTGTTTTTTCCGCCCATGATATAAAGCGTAGCTACCCACACAAAAAGCGATCCCGATCATCAGGTATTCGAACCAGCGGTTCTCAATGATCTCCACCCCGAATAAGGGCAGGCTTGTCAATACCAGCGGCAGGATGGCACAGTGGATAGCGCAGGCCAGCGAAGTGGCAATGCCGAATGCGTCCCAGTTGACTTTGATGCTCATAAGAAGACAAAATTACTACAATGCAACAATGTTGCAAAATATTTCCTTAAACCCGGTTTATCAGGCACTTGGGTGTAACTTTGTAGTTCAAACACGGATATGAAAAGAAAATGGCTGGTTTACCTCTTGTTTTTTGTGGTATTGTTAGCGGGGTTTTACTTCTTCCTTTTCAGGGGAACAGATTTGTGGAAACCCAAACTGCCGGTATTGAGTTATGTGAAACCTTATCGTCTCACTGCGCAGGACGGGCGGCCTTATACCGACCAGGACATGCTGAGAAAAGTAAGTGTGGTGGAATATTTTTTCACCAGTTGCAAGGGCATTTGTCCGAAGATGAATACCAACATGAAAGCCATTTATGAGACTTTCAAACAGGAGCCCGATTTCATGATCGTTTCCAATACCTGTGACCCCGGAACCGATTCTGTGCCCCGTTTGAAAGCCTATGCCGACTCCATGAAAGCAGATCCCGCCAAATGGGTATTCCTCACCGGAAGGAAAGACAGCTTGTACCAACTGGCACGGAATTCGTACCTGTTAGATGATCCGAAGAACAGTTTCCAGAAGATCGAAGACCAGTTCATCCATACCCAGTTTTTTGCATTGGTGGATAAGAATGGCAAAGTGCGCGGACAGATATACGATGGTTTGAAAGCAGACGAACTGGATAAAATGAAGAAAGATATCCGGACGCTTCTGGCAGAAAAGGGATCGGCGCGTTTTGCCAGCAACATTTTTAGTAACAACCCTCAATAGTGTGTCATGTTTAGCAGTACCAGTGAAATATTGAAGCGCAACCAGTTAAGTGTTACCGAAAGCCGCAAGAAAATACTGGATATGTTTTTACGTACCGACGGCGCTTTGGCGCATGCCGATATTGAACAGCGCAGTGGTACAGGATTCGATAGGGTAACCGTTTACCGCACCTTGCAAACCTTTGTGGAAAAGGGCATCATTCATACCATACCCACCACCGACAACTCAGTGCGCTACGCTTTGTGCAAGGATGAATGTTCTGCCGGTCATCACCACGACGACCATATCCATTTCCTTTGCGATGCCTGTGGCACTACTTATTGTCTCGACCACATAACGGTGCCTGCAGTACAATTACCCAAAGGATTCCGTGCCACCCAAACCGATGTGGTGGTTAGCGGTATATGTTCAAAATGTAATCCTGTCTAAAGGTTCCCGGCCTTATCTTCGTGCAAACAGATAGCATGATCCTAGTAACGGGAGCAACGGGATTGGTGGGTGCACACCTCCTGAAAGAATTAACGGGCCGCGGTTGTACAGTACGGGCCCTGTACCGTTCTGCTATCCCGTCTTCCGACTTCAATGGCAAAGTGCAATGGGTGCGCGGCGATATACTGGATGTTGTATCGCTGGAGGAAGCCATGAAAGGCGTTACGCAGGTGTATCATTGCGCTGCGGTGGTATCGTTTCATCCCAAAAGAAAACAAGCGTTACATCAAACCAATATTGAAGGAACCGCCAATGTGGTGAATGCCTGCCTGGATGCAGGGGTACAGAAATTGTTGTTCGTGAGTTCGGTGGCGGCTCTTGGTCGTATCCGGGAAAATGAAGCCATCAACGAAACCATGAACTGGACCGCCGAAACCAGTAACAGCGAATATGGCAAAAGCAAATACCTGGCCGAGATGGAAGTATGGCGGGGAATAGGAGAAGGGTTGAATGCGGTGATGGTGAACCCCGTGATCATTTTAGGGGCAGGTGATTGGGAATCCGGCTCATCGGGTATTTTCAAATCGGCTTATGAAGCGTTCCCCTGGTATACCGATGGGGTCAGCGGTTTTGTAGACGTACAGGATGTAGTGCGGGCCATGGTATTATTGATGGAAAAAAACATCAGCGCACAGCGCTTCATCCTCAGCGGATACAATGTGCCTTACAGGACTATTTTCACGGTAGCAGCACAACAATTTGGCAAACGACCGCCGCATAAAAAAGTAACGCCCTTGCTGGCAGAGATCGTATGGCGACTTGAAGCGATCAAAGGAAAAATAACGGGGAAAGATCCTTTGCTCACCAGGGAAACTGCACGCACGGCGCAGGCGAAAGTTTACTTCAATAACGAAAAATTGTTGCAATACCTGCCCGGTTTTCAATACACGCCACTAACCGATACCATCCAAAGGGTATGCAGTGAATTGAAACAGCAATACAAACTGTGAATTAATCCATCACTTTTTTCCAGAGCTCGGGAATGCGTTTGATCCACACCAGCTCTCTTCTCTTGGTTGAAGCTTCTTCTGCAGGATAACCGAAATAGGTTTTGCCACCGGCCAGTGAAGAAGGCACACCACTTTGTGCCAGCACAATGGCGTTGGCGCCAATGGTAAGGGTTTTGCTAACGCCTACCTGTCCCCATAGCGTTACACCATCTTCAATAATGGTTCCACCTGCAATGCCCACCTGCGCGGCGAACAGGCAATTTTTTCCTACCAGGGTATCGTGACCGATATGCACCATATTGTCTATCCGTGTGCCTTTACCTATTCTTGTGTCGGCCGTTACGCCCCTGTCGATGGTACACCCGGCGCCAATTTCTACATCATCTTCTATATGTACCCAACCGCAGCTTTGCATTCTTTTATACCATACTTCGCGGTTTTTTTTGGTGTTGTAATAAAATGCATCGCTGCCAATAACAGAGCCTGCTTGTATTACTACATTGTTGCCAATGATGCTGTAATCGAGCAGGGAAACATTGGGATGGATGGTGCAGTTCTTGCCTATGCGTACATGCTGACCAATGAATACATTGGGCATGATCACAGTTCCTTCTCCAATCACCGCTGTATCGCTGATGGTTTTATTGGCAGGAACAAAGGGTCTGAAATGATTCACGATTTTTAAATACGACTCAAAAGGATCGGCCACAACGAGTATGGTTTTACCGTCTGGAATATTCACCTCTTTGGTATTGATGATGATGAAAGTAGCAGCGCTGTTGAGACAGGTATCGTAATATTTTGGATGATCAACGAATGCAAGATCGCCTGCTTCCACACGGTGAATTTCATTGATGCCTGTTACTTGTGCATCTGGATTTCCTGAAAGGGTTGCCTGGATCAGGTTGGCAATCCATTGTATGGAAACGGGCGCTGGGAACTTCATAATGATGGTTTTGGGTAAAAATCAAAGGTAACAACACCTGGCGAAGAGAAAATTTTTTTAGGCCAGGTTCCCGCCTTTTTACCCGGTTTTAACGGCCCGCAAGAGCTAAAATATGAAGTTCATTTTGTTTGCGCGATGAAAATGATAACTGCTGTAACCCTTTATTCATCAGTATTTCAGCAAGTACAACAATGAACTGAAAATATAAAATTCAAAACACAACAACGAATATTACAGCGAAAGATCGTGCCTGGTACATACGCGCAATTCACATTCCCGCCGAAAATGTGAATAAAATTGTTCAAAAAATTTTTTGCTTTCGATAAAACTATTTTTAATATTGTGTTGGGAAATTTATTTCCCGGTACTTACTAACCCATCCATATACAAAGTCTCGCTTCTGCGGGACTTTTGTTTTTGTAAGATGCGCTACTTCCTCATCAACAAACCTTATGGATGTCTTTCCCAGTTTTCTGCAGTGGAAGGAAAGAAAACACTGGCCGATTATTTCAAAGTGCCCCGTGATGTATATCCTGTAGGAAGATTGGATCATGACAGTGAAGGATTGTTATTGCTGACGAATGATAAAACACTCAATCATCATTTATTGGATCCGGGCTTTGCACATGAAAGAGAATATTGGGTACAGGTAGATGGCGCCATTACCAAAGAGGCCATTGCACAACTGCTGTCTGGTGTGACCATCAACATCGACGGCAAAGCGCATCATACCCTGCCATGTAAGGCAATGGTATTTGAAACAGCGCCACCTGTTCCCGACCGCGACCCACCCATCCGGTTTCGGAAAGAAATACCTTCACCCTGGATTCGCATGATCCTCGCGGAAGGTAAAAACAGGCAGGTGAGAAGGATGACTGCCAAAGCAGGATTTCCTACTTTGCGTTTGATCCGTTACAGGATCGAGCAACTCGAACTGGGTAATATGCAACCAGGAGAGCTCATCGAATTATCTGAAAACACCATCCGTAAAAAACTTTTTTATGACAACCGTTGAACATAATAGTGAAGGATATTCCATCAATACAGACCCTGCTAAACTGAATATTGATGTAATACATAAGTACCTTTCGGAAGAATCTTATTGGGCTGCCGGTATTCCTTACGCGGTGGTGAAAAGATCCATTGAACATTCTTTTTGTTTTGGCGTCTACCACCATAACCAACAAATTGGGTTCGCCAGGCTGGTTACCGACAAAGCCACTTTCGCTTACCTGGCCGATGTTTTTATTTTACCGGAACACAGGGGTAAGGGTTTATCCAAATGGCTTGTTGCTACCATCCATGCGCACCCGGAACTGCAGGGTTTGAGACGCTGGATGCTGGGCACTAAAGATGCGCATGGCCTTTATCAACAGTTTGGATGGGAGCCGTTACCGGAAGAACTCTACCAGCGTTTTATGCAACGACATAACCCCGATGTGTATAAAGTGCCCGCCAACCGTTAATTTTGCAGCCTTCTCAAGCTATTATATTATGAGTCAAGCACACTTATCAGAGCAGGAACTGGTTCGCAGGGAGAAACTGGCAAAACTGGTGGAAGCAGGCATCGATCCGTTCCCTGCGCCATTGTACCCGGTAACCCATTATTCAACGGATATCAAAGACCATTTTACCGAAGAGACAAAAGAACAGTTCGCTTCGGTTTGTGTGGCCGGCCGTATCATGAGCATCAACGACAAGGGTAAAGTGTTCTTCATCAAGATACAAGACAGCAAAGGGCTTATCCAGCTGTACGTGAAAAGAGACGATCTCTATCCGGGGGAAGATAAATCGCTGTGGGATACATTGGTAAAGCATGGTCTTGATTTGGGCGATATCATTGGCGCTACCGGTTATGTGTTCATCACCAAGACCGGTGAAACATCTATCCATGCGCAAACACTTACCCTGCTTACCAAATCGCTTAAACCATTACCTGTGGTGAAGCGCGATGAAGAAGGACATGTGTTCGACGCCGTAACCGACCCGGAATTTCGTTACCGCCAGCGTTATGCCGATCTGATCATCAATCCCGCTGTGAAGGATACTTTTGTTAAACGCACCAAGCTGATCAATACCATCCGCGAATTCCTCAATGCCCAGGGTGCACTGGAAGTAGATACGCCGGTATTGCAGTCCATTCCCGGAGGTGCTGCGGCCCGTCCGTTTGTTACGCATCACAACGCACTGGATATTCCTTTTTACTTACGTATTGCCAATGAGTTGTATCTGAAGCGTTTGATCGTGGGCGGGTTCGACTGGGTATACGAGTTCAGCCGCAATTTCAGGAATGAGGGTATGGACAGAACCCATAATCCAGAGTTCACCGTATTGGAATGGTATACGGCTTACAAAGATTATTTCTGGATGATGGAGATCACCGAACAGTTGTTCGAAAAAATAGCCATTGCCCTGCATGGTACTACCGATGTGCCATTGGGCGACCAGGTAATCCATTTCAAAGCGCCTTTCAAAAGGATCAGCATCTACGATGCCATCAAAGAGAATACCGGTATTGATGTGAGCGCGATGGACGAAGCCGGCCTGCGGGAAGTGTGCAAGCAATTACATATCGACGTGCCGGGCAATATTGGTAAAGGCAAATTGATTGATGAGATCTTTGGTACTACCAGCGAACATACTTTCATTCAACCTACTTTCATCATTGATTACCCGGTGGAGATGAGTCCGCTTACAAAGAAACACCGCAGCAAACCCGGACTGGTAGAGCGTTTTGAACTGATGGTAAACGGAAAAGAGATCGCGAATGCCTATTCCGAATTGAATGATCCCGTTGACCAGCGCGAGCGTTTTGAAGAACAATCAAAACTGATGGAGCGTGGCGATGATGAAGCTATGTTCATCGATCATGACTTCCTCCGCGCCCTTGAATATGGAATGCCGCCTACATCCGGTATTGGCATCGGTATTGACAGGTTGTGCATGATGATGACCAACCAGGTATCGATACAGGATGTGTTGTTGTTCCCGCAAATGCGGCCGGAAAGTATTTAATCCCTATAGTTCAGCGCAGGTTTTCTATTCCCTAACAGCGCTTCATATTTGTAGGTTCCTTTTGCTTTCTTGAATTCTTCTGTAGCGTCTTTGATCAGTGCAGGGTTGGTGTACAGGTCAATAGCCGTCAGTGCCAGTGTTTTGGCAGCCACCATCATTCCCTTGGTACCGATCTCTGTTCCGCCGCAGGCAACGGCTTGCCAGCTATGTGCAGGCGTACCGGGTACCCAGGTGGCAGCGCCCATACCCACTGTAGGAACTGCGTAGCTCACATCGCCTACATCGGTAGAGCCTCCGCCTGCTTTCATTTCTACGCGAAGCGGTTTAACGGCACCGGCGGTTTCAATGGCCGGAACCTGGTATCCGAAACTGGACTGTATCTTTTGCGCAAACTGTTTTTCTTCCGGAGTATAGCTCACACCACCAATTTTGTCGAGGTTGTGTTGCATTACTTCGGCCAGTGTTTCGTTGAGTAACAGATCGTGCGTGCCGCCAATGATCTCATAATCCATGGTAGTCTCTGTGCCCATGGCAGCGCCGTTGGCTGCTTTTACCACCCGGTCGAAGATGGCTTTGACATCATCTTTTCGGGGATGGCGTACATAATAATATACTTCTGCATAATCGGGCACCACATTGGGCGCTTTGCCGCCATTCGTGATCACATAATGGATCCTTGTTTCCTGCGGCACGTGCTCACGCATCATGTTTACCATATTGTCCATGGCTTCTACGGCATCGAGTGCAGAACGGCCCCTTTCTGGTGAAGCAGCGGCATGCGCTGCAATACCATGGAACCGGAACTTGGCCGATTTGTTGGCCAGCGCGCTGGTCATGGTAACTTTGTTTTCATTATCGGGATGCCAGTGCAACACCACATCTACATCATTGAACAAACCTTCCCGCACCATGTATACTTTACCGCTGCCACCTTCTTCGGCGGGACAGCCGTATACCCGAACAGTGCCTTGTATCTTTTTTTCTTCGATCAGTTTTTTTATAGCAATGCCTGCTGCAACTGAAGCGGTGCCAAACAGGTGGTGACCGCAAGCATGCCCTGCATTCTTTCCTTCAATAGGCGCTTTTTCAGGTACAGCTTTTTGTGCAAGGCCAGGCAGGGCATCATATTCGGCAAGGATGGCGAT
>Ga0114932_10005210_pt1 | contig 11650 bp, 6 predicted proteins | sample 2SBtaG_2_FD_87286 | JGI IMG/M metagenome (GOLD analysis project Ga0114932, IMG submission 87286) | Deep subsurface microbial communities from Kolumbo volcano to uncover new lineages of life (NeLLi) - 2SBTROV12_ACTIVE470 metaG | ecosystem: Environmental > Aquatic > Marine > Volcanic ... | reverse complement strand
GGGTGACGACGTACTTTACCCTGTGTCTGTTCGCTGTGAAGAAGTGATGTGGCGCGAGAAGAAGCTTTTCTGTAACGCCGATTTCTTCCACGCCTCTGCGTATAACTTCATGGGTATTCCTACACCGCTATTTACGCCAATCTTCGTAATGTCTCGTCTAACTGGTTGGGCGGCACACGTTATGGAACAGCGCGCTGACAACCGTATTATTCGTCCGTCAGCAGAATATACCGGCGAAGAACTACGCCCAGTGCCAGCTATTAGCGAACGCGCTTAAGATTAAGGTTGGGGTTTTATGAATATTGATTACCGTAAACCGCTTCCTAACGCGGGTATCGATTTTTTCGATACCCGTGAAGCGGTAGATGCTATTGAGCCTGGCGCCTACGCCAAGCTGCCTTACACCTCACGTGTACTGGCTGAGAACTTGGTGCGCAAATGCGCCCCTGAAATGCTTACCGACTCACTTAAACAGCTGATTTATCGTAAGCGCGACTTGGACTTTCCGTGGTTTCCTGCTCGCGTAGTGTGTCATGACATTTTAGGTCAAACGGCACTGGTAGACTTAGCGGGGCTTCGCGATGCTATTGCCGCAAAGGGCGGCGATCCGGCGAAGGTTAACCCCGTAGTTCCAACACAGTTGATTGTGGATCACTCATTAGCTGTAGAGCATGCTGGTTTTGAGAAAGACGCGTTTGAAAAAAACCGTGCAATTGAAGACAGACGTAACGACGACCGTTTCCACTTTATCAACTGGACAAAAACGGCATTTAAGAACGTGGATGTTATCCCCCCGGGTAACGGCATTATGCACCAAATCAACTTGGAGCGTATGTCGCCGGTTATTCAAGCTCGCGACGGCGTAGCCTTCCCTGACACGCTAGTAGGTACAGACAGCCATACGCCGCATGTTGATGCACTTGGTGTAATTGCCGTAGGCGTTGGCGGCCTTGAAGCGGAAAGCGTAATGTTGGGCCGCGCGTCTTACATGCGTTTGCCTGACATTGTAGGTGTTGAACTTACCGGCAAACCACAGCCTGGCATTACCGCAACCGACATTGTATTAGCGTTAACTGAATTTTTGCGTAAAGAGCGCGTAGTCTCCGCGTATCTTGAATTCTATGGTGAAGGTGCATCGCACCTAACGCTGGGCGACCGCGCAACCATTTCGAACATGACACCGGAATATGGCGCCACTGCAGCCATGTTCTACATTGACCAGCAAACTATTGATTACTTGCGCCTAACAGGACGTGAGGAAAAGCAAATTGCGCTAGTTGAGCAATATGCTAAGCACACAGGTTTATGGGCTGATGATTTAGAAACTGCCGAGTATGAGCGGGTGCTTACGTTCGACCTTTCTGCTGTTGGACGTAACATGGCTGGCCCTTCTAACCCACACGCACGTTTACCTACCAGCGATTTAGAAAGTCGCGGTATAGCAGCGAAGTGGACCGAGGAGGAAGGCAAAATGCCTGATGGCGCGGTTATTATCGCGGCTATCACAAGTTGTACCAATACATCTAATCCACGCAATGTAATTGCTGCAGGTTTACTTGCTCGAAATGCCAACGCGCGCGGTTTAACCCGTAAGCCGTGGGTTAAGAGCTCACTAGCACCAGGCTCTAAGGCCGTTAAGCTGTATCTTGAAGAAGCTAACCTGATGAGCGAGCTGGAAGATTTAGGCTTTGGCGTGGTTGCCTTTGCGTGTACTACCTGTAACGGTATGAGCGGCGCGCTAGACCCTAAAATTCAGCAAGAGATCATCGACCGCGACCTCTACTCTACAGCAGTACTGTCGGGTAACCGTAACTTCGACGGCCGTATTCACCCTTATGCTAAACAAGCATTCTTGGCATCGCCGCCACTAGTAGTAGCGTACGCTATTGCCGGTACGATTCGCTTTGATATTGAAAAAGACGTATTAGGTACCGACAAAGACGGCAACCCAGTAACGCTTAAAGACATTTGGCCTAGCGACGAAGAAATTGATGCAATTGTAGCGAAGTCAGTAAAGCCAGAGCACTTCAGAAAAGTGTACGAGCCAATGTTCGACCTTAGCGTTGACTACGGAAAAGACATTAACCCGCTTTATGACTGGCGTGAAATGAGCACCTACATTCGTCGCCCGCCCTATTGGGAGGGCGCGATGGATGCTGAGCGCACCATGAAAGGTATGCGTCCACTGGCTATTTTGGGAGATAACATCACCACCGATCACTTGTCGCCTTCAAACGCTATTTTAGCCAGCAGCGCGGCAGGTGAATACCTTCACAAAATGGGCTTACCGGAAGAAGACTTTAACTCTTATGCCACACACCGTGGTGACCACTTAACCGCACAGCGCGCTACCCTTGCGAACCCGAAAGTGTTCAACGAGATGGTGCTGGAAAACGGTGAAGTGAAGCAAGGTTCACTGGCGCGCGTTGAGCCAGAAGGACAAGTTATGCGCATGTGGGAAGCGATTGAAACCTACATGAACCGCAGACAACCGCTGATTATTGTAGCCGGCGCTGACTACGGTCAGGGTTCATCACGCGACTGGGCAGCTAAAGGCGTACGTCTTGCTGGTGTTGAAGTCATTGTGGCAGAAGGCTTCGAGCGTATTCACCGCACCAACCTTATTGGTATGGGCGTATTGCCGCTTGAGTTTAAGCCAGGCACAACACGTAAAACCCTTGAGCTAGATGGCACAGAAACGTACGACGTAAGCGGCGAACCGTCACCAGGGGCAACGCTTACGCTAGTAGTAAACCGCCAAAACGGTGAGCAGCTAGAAGTACCGGTAACCTGTCGCTTAGACACAGCAGAAGAAGTCTCTATTTACAGCGCAGGCGGGGTATTACAGCGCTTCGCCAAGGACTTCTTAGAAGCTGAAGCTAGCTGAGGGGGAAAAAACATGACAAAGTATGCGCCACAACTTCGAGTACCGGCTACCTACATGCGTGGCGGTACCAGTAAGGGTGTGTTTTTCAATTTAACTGATTTGCCAGAAGCCGCGCAAAAGCCAGGTCCGGCGCGCGATGCCCTGCTTCTGCGCGTAATTGGCAGCCCCGATCCGTACGGTAAACAAACCGACGGTATGGGCGGTGCTACATCAAGTACCAGCAAAACCGTTATCTTAAGCAAAAGTGACCGAGAGGGTTACGATGTCGACTATCTGTTTGGTCAAGTAGCCATAGACAAGCCATTCGTAGATTGGAGTGGAAACTGCGGAAACCTAACGGCAGCCGTAGGCGCATTTGCGATAACCAATGGGCTAGTGGATAGAAGTAAATTACCAGAAAACGGCATTGCCACCGTCAACATTTGGCAAGCCAATATCAACAAAGCCATTATCGCTAGGGTGCCAATGACTAACGGGGAAGTACAAGAAACGGGCGACTTTGAACTAGACGGTGTCACCTTCCCTGCCGCAGAAGTAGAAGTGGCCTTTGTTGACCCAGCTGACGGTGAAGGGGCAATCTTCCCGACAGGACGATTAGTCGACACACTTGAAGTTCCAGGCGTAGGCTCACTTCAGGCGACCATGATAAACGCGGGTATTCCTACTATTTTCATCAACGCAGAAGATATTGGCTACACAGGCACTGAACTGCAGGATGATATAAACAGCGACTCCGAGGCGCTGTCCAAGTTCGAAGCAATTCGTGCACACGGCGCGGTTCAGATGGGGCTCATCAATGATGTGGGTGAAGCTGCAAACAGGCAGCACACACCAAAAGTCGCGTTCGTTGCACCTCCAAGAGGTTACCAAGCTTCCAGTGGCAAAGATATTTTGGGTTCAGACATTGATGTATTGGTTCGCGCACTGTCTATGGGGAAACTTCATCATGCTATGATGGGCACGGCAGCAGTCGCGATCGCAGCGGCTGCGGCGATACCCGGCACTCTTGTAAATATCGCAGCTGGCGGCGACGAAAGAGACTCGGTTACTTTTGGGCATCCATCTGGAACGCTTAGAGTAGGAGCAAAAGCTACGTTTGAAGATAACAAATGGCAAATTAAGCAAGCTGTAATGAGCAGAAGCGCACGTATTTTGATGGAAGGCTCCGTGCGTGTTCCCGCTGAACAAAGTTAGTACAACGCAATGTTATATAAGAATAAAATTATTTAGACATAAGTATAAAACGCCCTCTCTTTGAGGGCTTTTTTGTCTATAATTGGTTATTATCGAAGCCTAAGTGCCGAGAGTAGATCACATGTATAAAGTTCTTGTAGTAGAAGACAGTCTCACTGTCCGAAAGATTGTAAACAAACTTATTGAGGATAATCCTCACTTTACGTGTGATCTGTGCGAAGATCTTGCGGAAGCGAAAAGTGCTCTCGAGAGTGACACCGAATACTTGGCAGCCATCGTCGACTTAAACCTTCCCGACGCGCCCAACGGCGAGAGCGTTGAGCTTGCTCTTTCCTACAACGTTCCAACAATCGTACTTACTGGGAATTTCGACGAATTTACCCGTGCTCAGTTACTCGATCAGGGCGTACTGGATTACATCACAAAAGAGTCTCGCTATTCATACCTTCAAGTGTCTAAACTTGTAGACCGTTTAAGAAAGAATCTCACTACCAAAGTGTTGGTGGTGGAAGATTCTAGAACGAGCCGAAATCACATTTGCTCATTACTTCGCAAATTCCAATTTCAGGTGCATGAAGCGAACGATGGCTTAGAAGCGTTGGAAGAGCTTGATAATCACCGCGATATTAAAATGGTTATTGCCGATCACCGTATGCCCAATATGGACGGCTATGAACTGGTTAAAGCAATACGCCACGAAAAACGCATGCAAGACTTGGTATTTATCGGTTTATCGGCAAACGGCGATAGCGTGTTGACCTCGAAATTCATTAAAAGCGGCGCCAATGACTTCCTGTCCAAACCGTTTTATCACGAAGAATTCTACTGCAGAATTATGCAAAACCTTGAATCACAAGAAATGATTCAAACCATTAGAAATTCAGCAAACTTAGACCCGCTAACCAAGGTATATAATCGCCGTTTTCTCTACGAAAGAGCAGAAGAGTTATTTGCAAATAAAGCGTCGAGAAAGGATGTCATTGTGTCTATGATCGATGCTGACAACTTCAAGAGTGTAAACGATACCTACGGCCATAAAACGGGTGACATGTTATTGCAGGAATTTGCAGCATTGTTAAAAGATTACTTCCCCGACGATCTTATTGTGCGCTATGGGGGTGAAGAATTTACGGTGGTATCAGTAAGGCCGCCTAAAGTGTATCTATCTGCGCTTTCAGCGTTTATGGATGCAGTGCGCTCTACTATTTTTACCAATCACAAGTTTAATATCACGTGCAGTATCGGCGTATGTACCGAGGAACACAAGTGCTTGGAGTCGCAGTTAGAAGTGGCTGATGCGCGCTTATACGAAGCTAAGCACGCGGGCAAAGATCAGATTATTTTGAGAGACTCAGTTGCCAAAACAGTAGAGGCGTAAATCACTTAGTCTACTGCAGCCAACGCGGCATTAAGTAGCAAACAACGACCAATAAGCAAAAATAGCCAAGCAATAGGGTGGCAATCGGCTTATCAATCAGTAAATGTCGTTGACCAGAGGTGGTGATCGTCGCTGTATCGTTTTCATCATTAGCTGACAAAACAGACAAGATAATAGCGGGTATCACTGTGCTCGCGAACCCCGTTACATTCCACCAAAACCAAAACATGTCCTCGACAAAAAATGCGAACGACAAATTAGTCAGCACGCCACACATCAGGCCGGTATTGACCTGTGTGGCATTTATCTTCTTCGTTAGCATGCCAAGTAGAAACACAGCCAAGACGGGGCCAAAAAAAACAGAGCCCACTTTGTTCACCGCTTCTATAACGGTAGGCGCTATATCGCCAGCATTGAGCGAAAGCAGCAAAATAATCCCTCCCCAAAGCAAGCCCGCAAACTTAGCATGACTCAGGTAGCCTTCAGGTTTTGCGCGTTTCCGAGTGAGTTTGAAATAATCTTCCAGTGAAACAGCGGCAAGAGAGTTTATTGCTGAGCTCAGTGATGACATGGCTGCAGCAAGAATAGCGACCACAAGCAAGCCGATAAGCCCATGAGGTAAATAATTAAGAATAAAGACCGGCATAAGCCAGTCCGGATTATCTTTAGGAATTTGCGATAGCAAGTTGGCGTCGTTAAACGCTAGTGTGCCGACCACCAAGCCTGCTAAACAATATAGAAGTGTTATAGGGAACCTGAAAATGCCATTGGCTAACATCATCTTTTTAAGATCGCTTTCCGATTTCGCTGACAATGCCCTCTGTGCTTCTGATTGATCACAACCGTAGTATGAGGCGTAGAGGATCACGCCACCTAGCACCATAGGAAAAAAGCCGAAGCCGTCACCATCAAAACCCAGAGATGAAAAATTAAGGGTAGAGATCCGCTCGCTTGGAAGTAGCTGTAAAAAGTGCTCCCAACCGCCTAATGCGTTTAGACCAAAAGCAATGCAGATAGCTGTGCCCAAAACGATGACAACCATTTGTACCGCGTCACCATATACAACTGCTTTCATACCTCCTTGTAAGGAGTACAAAACGGTAATCACACCAATGAGTAATATTGCCTGCGTGGATGAAACCTGCATGGTTCCTTGCAATATAATGGATAGCGCGTAAACCATTATGCCGGTAGCGAAGGCTCTGCTAAATTGAAATACAACACTGATACAAATACGGGTAGAGGTAGAGAAACGTCGCTCAAGATAGTCATAAATACTCACCACACCGCTTCGGTATAATGTAGGCAACACGGTGGTAATGAGTAAAAGCATGGCTAACGGAACTGCCAGTTCATAAGAGAGCCAAATCAGCCCTCCACCCTCACGGAAGCCGACAAATGCAGGAGCGGAAATGAAACTGACCGCCGAGAGTTGCGTCGCCATCACTGAAAGTAACAGCGGTTTCCAACTTAAGCTTCTTCCAGCGAGAAAATAATCTTTCTTTGACTGCTGTCCACGCAAGCTAAAGCCGATAACGAGTAACGTGATGAGGTAAATCGCGATGACACTGTAATCAAGAATATCCATATAGACGCAAGGTTAAGCAACTAAATACCTACCATTACATAAACTCGGTCTATTTGCATAAAAAAACGTATAAAAAAGCGGCGCTCAAAAAAAACAGTGTAAGTTACATCCAAGACCTTCTGGTTGACTCCACCTCGAATAGCACACTATCTGCTAGTTTATTAACGTAGTCTTCTGGTAGAAACGGCACAGTCACCGCCCCCGAAGCCAGTACAAACTTAACGGTGGCCTGTTTTCTTCGCTTCATAAACACGCTTTGCTTAACGATAACTTGCTGCGCTTTATAGGGCTCAAAGCATTGATAGTCGATGCCTATTCTACCTCGCCTTATATAAACGTACTTACTGTCGTAGGCTATACCCCATCGCCACCACCTAAGCGTGAGTAACAGCGATACCGCACTAAAGACAACGAGTGAACCTAGCATAATATCAAGATGGGACGACACAGCGCCTATGGTGAAAAAGATCGCCAATGGCAATGTCCAACCCGCAAACAACCAAAAAGTAATGAATCGCTTGCTAATGGGATGATAATCTTGGCCTCGCAAGTCGCATTCAGGCATTACTTCTTGGCTAAGCGCAAAAGCTTCATCTTCGGTTACCGATGGCACAATAAGCTTGTTTGGCGACATCAGTTCTTGCACTTGCTGCCCAGCCGTTGAGTTCTGCTCAAAATACAAATTCACACGCTTTAGTATTTTATCCAGCCAGTCTTGCTTCGCCGTAATCATTTGGATGCGTGTAGCTCGCATGCTGACTTCCAGTTTATTAAGCAAGCCGCTTCGGCGGATATAGCGGTCTCCCGATCTTGAAAGCGTATAACCATAAAACGTGAATAGCGCACCACCAATACTGAGCAGTGCCACCAACGCCATAAGCATCATGAGTATGACGAAGGCATACAATCCAAATTGCCACCACGCAACCGTTTGTTCACCAACCAGCTGATTAAGCTGCAAGCCTTTATCGGCTAACCACTCTGAAACCAGACCGAACACATCGTCATAGAAAGGTGCCGCAGCACCCAGTATGATCCACACGCGATTGTTGGTGATACCGTGAATAATAATGTCTTTCACGGACCGTCGATTTAATACTTCTTCATTTGAATGGGAAGAATCTATCGCTTTAGTGCGCGTTCGTGGCGTGGGAAAAGATGAACTCTGCTCGTCGGATAAATATTCATTTGGCAAACAATCCAGGTCACCCTCATCGTGCAGCGCTTTTTCATACAACACCTGCTTTTTTAGCGCTTCAGCATAAACTTCAGGAACCGCTACAATTTTAGCTTCTTCTTTCCCACTTCCTGCGGTATCAAGCACCACTAGCGCGTACCCAAAAGGTCGGTAGTAAAAAGGGCGTTCTATCTTTACGTTTTGAATACGCCACAAGGGCAAGTTGGTATAGCGGCGTTGAAACACGCCATGATGAATCTCAACGTGCTGGTTGTGCACGCGAAACTTGTACATTAAAAAGCTAATTACGCCGCTGACACTGGTAGATAGAAAGAGGATTCCAGCACCGATTAGTACTTCAGGCGACAGCAGGTTATCCCAAATATTGAACGATATGGCTAAGGCGGGAATGGTATAAATAAGCACTTGAGCCGAGTTGGTAAAATTGCGAATAGTAAAATACAAAATAGAAATTAGAGAGAGGCGCTGCCACTCATCACCCGTCTCTACTTTAAGTTTCGGTTCTTCCATATTAGCATCTTGCCCATGGGACTTGAGCGCAGCATCTTCTTTCAGCTCTTTTGACTGATTAAGTGTAGGCGCTTGGTGTGAGGGCGTTTCTGATACCGTCATTAGCGTGCACCTATGTCTTTATGAGCAAGAATGAACTCACGCAACTGCTCTGCCCTTTCAATGCTTAACCCAGGTATTTCAAACGTGTGCATTTCACCACCAGCCGAAAACACCTGAAGTGAGGCAAGACCCGCCCACCTGTCCAATGGACCGCGATTAACCTCTACATGCTGAACACGCAAAATAGGTTGGCACGAAAGTTTTCTAAAAATTAGCCCTGACTGCTTACTGATGTCTTGCTCTCGAATCGCATAAAATATGCGTACATCAGCAAAAAAGTGGTACAGCGCCCATAGAGAGCCTACAGCGACGATACCAGCAACAACATACGGGTAGGCTTGCAGCAGTCCTTCTGGCAATGACCAAAAGCTTTGGAATCGTAACGCAGAAGCAATACCGATTAGCACTAAGGCTATCAATCCAATGGAGAGGATATTTAGTGTCCGGTACTTTTTGGATATAGGAAGTAATGCGAGCGTTTGAAGTGAGGGAATTTCCTCAACACTGAGCTGATTATTTGAAAACACGGTTTCTTGTTGTGCGCTAATTGTCATCGCATTAATTCCTTTTACCACTGTATAAATAAGATCAGCCTGCCGCTTTTTTTAAGGAGAGGCTTAGCTACTTAGCAACGCTGCTCTGAACGCTTTCTCTAGCGCAGTTTTTATAACAAAAAAGAGGGCAAGCCCTCTTTTTTACGTTTCCTATTAAAGAGCGCGTTATGCTAACTAGTCATCAACCTGCTGTTCATTCAGCCAATCGTGTAGTGCCTTCATGTCGTGCTGAACCGCCATTTGTAGCTCTTCCACCCAATCATGCACGTTCTCCCACCATGTAGGGTGGTCGCCCTGTTGAATTTGATTAGCAATACGCTGTACACGAGCCAAACCAACAGAGCCAGCGGCGCCTTTAATTTTGTGAGCCTGTGAGCACACTTCTGACTTTTCGTCCGCACTTAAGCTTAGCTGCAGTATTTCCATGTATTCAGGCATTTTTTCTTGGAATACTTTAACGCTAGCGCGCACCATTTCATCCCCTATGGTATCAACTAACATCTGTAACAAGTCCATATCTAAAATGTTACTTAATGTTTTGTTAGGTTCGGGGCGCTCTACTTCGCCATCAATTTCAAGCGGTGCAGGTGGTGCATGGAACAGCTCGTTAAACACCTCGATAACGCGAGATTTTTTAATCGGCTTCGCAATAACGTCATCCATACCGTTTTCTAAGTATTCATCACGCTTTTTAATGACGTTTGCCGTTAGCGCCACGATGGGCGTTTGCATAACCAGATCTTCTTCAATAATCGTACTTGCCACATCGAATCCTGTCATGTCAGGCAATTGAATATCAAGCAAGATAAGGTCGTATTGGTTTTCCCTGACTTTGTCTATGGCTTCTTGACCGGTCATTGCTACATCGACTTTCTGGCCAAGCTTCTCGAGCAAGGCTTTAGCGACCATGACGTTCAATTCAATATCTTCTACTAACAAGATATTGAGCCCTGTCACTTGAAGCTGCGCGACTTTCATCGGGCTATTAGAAATTTGAACTGGCAACACAATTTCAAAACGGGTGCCTTTACCCACTTTACTTGAAACGTGAATTTCACCTTTCATCAAGTCGACCATTTGCTTACAAATTGCCAATCCAATACCGGTACCTGTGGCCGATTGGTGGTCAGGGTGATCAACCTGATAGTACATGGCAAAAATCTTATCAATTTCGCTTTCAGGAATACCTACGCCCGTGTCTTCAATCACAAATGTTACATACGCCTTATCACCATCAGGTTTCGTCGATGAAACCGTTAAACTTACGTGACCTTTTTGTGTGAACTTCACTGCGTTAAACAGGATGTTCCATAATATCTGACGAAGGCGCGTACCATCTATTTCAACAAGACGGGGAAGCGGCTCGTTAATTGTCGTTTTAAGCTCTAGCTGTTTGTCGGCTGCAAGTAGACGAATAATGCTGCTAAGTTCTTCGGTAAAGTCTTTCAACGATATGGTTTTTAGACTCAGCTCAAGCTTATCTCTGTCTAACTTATCAAGGTCGATAATATCGTTAAAAATATTACCTAATGTTATAGCGCTGGCGTATATCGTACTTACCCAGTTAAATTGTTCTTCACTCAACTCGGTATCACGCAGCATACGGCTTAAGCCCACAATACCGTTTAGCGGTGTGCGTAGCTCATGACTTATGGTTGCGATAAAGCGAGTTTTGTCGGTACTTGCTTTTGCAGCAGCATTTTCAGCTTGCTTACGCTCAGTCATGTCTCGACCGAACGACAACAAGCCGAGGCGATTACCGTCTTTATCGAAGAAAGGTACACGCTTCATTTCGAAGTAACGACGACGTCCATCAGCAAAGCGAAGCCACAGCTCTTCTGTGATACTGGCGTTGGTTTCTAGAACTTCGTGATCACTCGCTACAATTTGGCGGGCAAGCTCTTCCTCATATACGTCTTTTGGCGTTAAGCCAAGCAGCTCTTGCTCGGTTTTGCCCGTCATAAGCTCCGCTATACGGTTACAACCAGCAAACCTGCCTTCTTCATTTCGGTAATATATTAAGTCTGGTGAGGCATCGATGATTGAACGTAACAAGGTTGATAAGCGGCGTGCTTGTGCTTCTTGTTCTGATTTATCCTGAATTTCTTTTTCTAAGTCTTTAAACAGCGCCTCACGCTCTTCTTGTGCTTGCTTGCGCTGCTCTATCTCGTGATTAAGCTGTCTGATGTTGCTTTGAAGTTCGCGGTTAAGAAAGACATCTTCTTCACGCAAACTTTCC
>Ga0114932_10005208_pt1 | contig 11655 bp, 16 predicted proteins | sample 2SBtaG_2_FD_87286 | JGI IMG/M metagenome (GOLD analysis project Ga0114932, IMG submission 87286) | Deep subsurface microbial communities from Kolumbo volcano to uncover new lineages of life (NeLLi) - 2SBTROV12_ACTIVE470 metaG | ecosystem: Environmental > Aquatic > Marine > Volcanic ... | reverse complement strand
AGTCGCTCGATTGCGTCTTCACCCACGTCACGCGGAACATCCCGCACCCACTGGCGAAGCTGCTCGGGTGAGGCGTTCACGACCGGGATCGACTCCGAACCCAACCCGAAGAGGATCCCGGGCGTCTCCAACTGTTGGATCGCGGGCTTCAAGAGGTCGCGACGTTCGTCGAGACTCAGCTCCCGATTGCGGATTCCGCGCTCGCTCTCGGCGACGATCTCCCACTGCCGCAATGCCCACTCAGATTGCACCTTGTCGAGCCCCGCAAATGCGAGTTCACGACGCGCCCAGGTCCGGTCGGTCTTTTTGATGGCCGTAGCGTCATCGTCGACACCCTCCCGAACGCGCTTCTGCCGGTCCTTGAAGCGACTCGTGTCGCCGGGAGAGAGCGACTTCCAGAACGAGTCGATGTCAAGTCGCGCCAGTTCCGCGTCGCCCATCGTGTTGATGTGTGAGAAGACTTGCGGGTCGGTCTGCACAATCATCGCGCCGGTGTCAGCGGCCGCGCGGAGCACACCGAGATGCTTCGCTTCCATGCTCTCGCGCGTCTTGACAGGGACCCACTCCGGAACGTCGAGCGCGTTCCCCGCGTGCGCGTCCCGCCAGAGCAATTCGAGTGCCTCTGTGCGCTGCGCCTTTGCCACAGCTGCCTGTTCGGCCGTCTGGGTCTTGACCCGCCGCACCACCGCAGCCGCAAGATTCGGGTCGTCGATCGTGCGGGCGAGTGTGAGCTTCTCCTGGAGCGTCGTCGGCTGCCCCGTCTCCGGATTCGCACTGTCGAGGATGTCGTCGGTCAAGCCGATCGCCTCGGCCGCGAAGTTCGCCGCCTCAAGACGCATCGCCGTCTTCTCGCGCCAGATGGCGACCTGTCGCCCCTTCTCCTCCTCGGAGATGAATCCCGACTGCACTCCGTCCTCGAGCATCACCTCAAGCTGCAGCTTGGCCGCCTCTAAGTCGAGTTCATCACCCTCTATGACACGGAGGGACAGCGACTCAGTGGAGAAGTCGATGTCGCGGGCGTAGTTGGCCTTGTGCTTTCGGGCTGCTCCGACGCGAACGCGAGATGCTTGCGATGTGTCCTCGAGCTTGAAAAAGTGGTCGAAGTCGCGAGCGCCGATGTGCTTCGGGCGGTGGCGGTTCTGGATCTTGGCGCGGTGCTTCTCGTACTTGCGAAGCCGGTCGTCCGGGTCTTCGTCCAGCTCAAGCTCGGCGGCGAAGGCACGAAGTTCCGCGCCCGCCTGGAGCGCCACGCGCCGCCCCTCCTGTCGTTGCGTGACCGTGAGGGCATTGCCGACCTGGCTCGCGGCGTTGCCCACCGTCGCGCCGAGACGCTGCATCCCTCGAGCAGCACCTCCGCCGAAGTCATCCGGGGTAGCGCGGGGCGTGGCGACCGGGCCCGCCACTTCTGTCACGTTGAGACGAGGCATTACGCACCACCTCCAAGCGTTCGCTTCCCGACACCGCCACCCAAGGTGCGAGTGCGGCGGGAAGACAGAATGTTGGCCGCGATTCCCGGAGGCCGACCGCTTCGTCGGGCCCGTTCGGGATTCTTCTCCGGCGTTTTTGGAGAAGGCACCGAGGGCGCGAGCCCGAGTTGCAAGCCAGTGCTAGCTCCGCTCAGCAGCGCCGCGGGAAGGAAATCCTTCGAGAACGAAGAAAGCCCCGATCCGGTTGCGGCGCTCGAAGAACCGGGGGCCAACACGCCACTTCCCGCGGCCGTGGGTAGGAGCGGACTCGTCGCAGTCGCACTCGTTGCGGTGGGAGCCAGCACACCAGCACCAGCCGGGAGCTGACCTGCTACCGGAGCCGCTTGAAGCGCAGCCTGCGTAGCTCCCTGCGTAGCTCCCTGCGTCGCTGCCTGAGTACCCGCCTGCGCCGCAGTCGAGGTTCCGGCGCCTACCGCAGTCCCCGCCGCCGGGCCGGCTACGGCCGCACCGACTCCGCCCACCGCGCCACCCGTGACCGTTCCGATGGCGCCCGCCTTGAGGATGTCGCCTTCGGAGTTCTCTTCGTCCTCGGCAGCAACTCCCGCACTCACACCGCCACCCAGGATGGAGCCCAGGATGATGCCCGTCACAACGCCACCCATCTCTAGGCCGCCTCGTCGGGCAGGTCGAGCGCAGCGGCTCGGTCCGGCTTGTGCTCGAGGTCGTACAGCCAGCTATGAGCAGCCGCACCCAGCTCGCTCGGTACGTGCCTCAGGCGTTCCGATTGTCCGGGCGTTCCGTCGGACGCCACGAGGAGAACCGGGCCGTCTCGTAGTGCCTGCACCGGAACGCAAACGAACTTACCGGCCACGACGGAGCGCACGGCGGGCTCTGCACTGAGGACCAGCCGGTAGGTCGGCTTGTCCGCCGCGGTCGGCGGCTTCGGGTTCTGGCGAAATTGACGGATCATTGTTCTGCCTTTCCAGCTCGTCCAGCGAGCCTAATGATCGCGCGCCATCGGCGATCGGATTCCGCGTCCCCAGGAAGGGGGCGCATGGGATGTGTGTTCGGACTCTTCATGATCTCGGCGCGGAGCTCGCGAGCCTTTGAGGGCGTCAGGTCGGCCGGCAGGTCTTCCATCCCGCGACCGAGCTCGGCCATGTGTTCCATCGTCTCCCGCATCTCGCGGGGGTCGCCCTGCGTGTGCTCGGCGATGTCGGCGTCGGTCAGCCCGAGCCGCTCGATCGCCGTTCGCGCACGCGTCGCATTACGCTCGAAGCCCTCGGCGTCGCCGCCCCACGCCTTCTCGAGCAGGTCGGTCTGCAGATCGACGACGCTCTTCCCGTAGGAGTCCGTCGGGAACGCGGCGGCCGCCGTCTCTTCCGCGACCGGAGGCGCCGATGCACCCACGGCTGCGGAGGCGTGGCCTACGTGTTCGCTGGTTGATTCGCTCATCACGCGGCCTCCTCGTGGTCCGGCGCATCTCGGCGCACCTCGAAGAGCCGCATCTCGGCACACCGCACGTCCTCGCGCATCCACTCGACGCAGGCGTCCAGGTATCCCTGTGCGCCCCTCAGATCGACGAACCGCTGCACGTCGTAGGCCACTGGCTTGATCTGCTGCCCGGAGTTGAATCGCTGCACCTTCTCGTTGCGGAACTCGTCGAGGTCCTTCTGCACGAGTTCGAGTTCACGCTGCGCTGACTGGACCCGCCCTCGAGCTGCGGTCAGCTTCTCCTGTGCCCGCTGAATGCGCGTGTCCTTCCGCGCTCCCGTCGTCATCATTCCCATCTCACCCCCTTCCGCCCTCAGTCCTGGGCGTACTCCTGAATTCGTTCCTGAGGCCGCCTGATCCACTTCACGCCGTCCGTCTTGGCGGGCGGGAAGTAGGTTTCGCAGATGATCATGTGCGGCGGCTTCTCGTCGTCGGCCTCCGTGGGTTTCTCCAACCATTCCGGCACGTCGTTCTCCTGCAAATGACCTGTTCCTGAGGTGGCGGCACCGCTTGTCCACCGTTTTCTACGGCGCGAATGTCAACAAATGACAACAGCAGCACGGCACCTGTTATTCGCCTGTTCTATCAGGTCCGCACTCAGCCAATCCGGACGGCCTGTATCTAAATCGCTCTACTTCAGACCCGCGTTTTTTCGCCTTTTTTAATCAACGAGGACACGTCGGACACGTTTGACCGCGATTCCCATTGGTTTCATTATTTTCTCTCGTGGAAGTTGAATCGAAAAACGTGTCCAACCTGTCCTACGTGTCCTGACCAAGCACTCGAAGACCCTTGCGGGCTCTTTGCCCTCCGAACTTCGCCTTCCCAAAGCCTCTCTCCGTCACCTTCTTTCCGAACATCGTCCCCGTCAGGACCGGCTCGTTCTCGCGCTCACACCAGTCCGTGTAGGCCGTGTAAAGCGCCTTCGTCGTGACCACGGCCGTCTCATCGATCTCGCAACAGGACTCGAGGAAGTCGCCGAACGTGTCCGACTCGCGCCGGTACTCCGCGGTGGCGTCGCTGACGACCGAGGGGGGCTCGAGGCCGAACACCTGGTATCGGATGGCTCCCTCGACGGCCCAGGCGAGTACACCGTCGAGCTCTTTCCCGAGCGCCTCCGAAAGCTTCGAGTTGCGCTTTGCCTTCGGGATCTTCTGCGTGAACGGGATGAGCCGGATTCGACGCCAGATACCCTCGTCCTGGCCGGTCACGACGGGCTTGTGATTGGTCGACAGCCAGAGCGTGAAGACCGGCTTGAACTCGAAGAACTCCGCCCGCATGAAGCGCGCGGTGATGGTGTCTCCGCCCGTTAGGGCCTTGACCTTGGCTTCGTTCAAGCGCCTGTTCTCGTCGCTCTCAGAGGCGCTAACGAAGCGTGCTCCCTTGAGCCGGGCTACGTCGTTCGAGATGCCTGAGCCGCTCCGAGAGGCGATGAGCGTCTCTGCGGGCGTGTTCATGGCGTAGTCACCAAGCGCCGCCTTGATCGTCTCGAGGAACTTGGTCTTGCCGTTCTCGCCCGGACCCCAGAGGATGAACACGACCTCCTCGAGAGACTCGCCAATGAGGCTGTACCCGACGGCGCGCTGGATGTAGTCGCGGAGGTCCGGGTCCGGAAACCACATCTCGAGGCACTCTTGCCAGAGGGGCGCCTTCGCGGCCTCGAAGTAGGAGGCGCCGCATATCTTCGAGCACATGTCGTCCGGGTCGTGCTCGTATCGCTCGCCGGGCCTGAGGTTTACCGTCCCGTTCTGAGCGTTCAGCGCCCACGGGTGAGTATCAAAGGCGTCGTAGCTCACCGGGATCGGTTCTATTGAACGGGCGAGGGCGAGCGCCTCCCGGATGCACTTGCCGGATTCTGACCGAAGGCCGTGGGCCACCAGAGCCTTTCGCCCCGCAGTGTCGTGCTCGGCATTCGCTTGGCGGTAGACCTCGCGCGGGATCTCCATTGCAAGCCGCAGGGCTTGGCCGTGCGTGTCCTCGGCCCACCGCTTGCCGTCCCAGATGAACCAGCGGCCCGTTTCGTGGACGTAGCGAACTGAGTCGCCGTGGAGACGAGCGAATCGCTGAGCGTTGCCGAGGTCGGAGTAAGACTCGACGACCTCGACGCCGCAGATGGACCGCGCCGCATTGGCCCTCTCGAATTCGCTGCCCGAGTCTGACAGCGTCTCCCAGTCGTTCGCCGCGCTCATTCGCTAATCTCCCGATGCAGACCGGCCCCACACGAATCCGCAGGGCCACGAGCCACGCGGAGAGGGGTCTCGAGGGGGCCGGCGTCCATCAGTTGCAGTCCTCGACAAGCCGCTCGTAGCCGAGCCAGTCCTCAAGCGCGCACAAGCGGTCGCCCGTGGGCCCTGACGTGAAGGGCTCGAGCTCCTCGAAGTACCGCCTGCCGTCCAGAAACCGCCCGAACGCCGCGTTAGCGGCTTCCACGCGCGGCTGGTCCCACATGTTCATGACGCCCGACAGGAACCGGACGAACTGGTCCTGCGTCGTGAACTCTGCGTCCCGCCAGAGTCTTGTCTGGAAGACGTGGAAGAACTCATCGAACGAACGCGGCACGGCGGCCGCCTCGCGAAAGGCAGCCGCCAGCTCAGCGCGCGAGAACTCCTCGTCGGTCATTCCCGAGGCGCTCACGCGGCGTCCCGCTTCTCGTCGCGAAGCGAGTTGAAGTGGTCGACGACATCGCCCCAGCGCCAGGCGTTGCGGCCGGAGCTGATCTTAGTCGGTGCGGGGAAGTGACCGGCGCGAACCTGTCGGTTCAGCGTCGTGCGACTCCACGGAACTCGCCGCAGGAGCTCGCCAGTGCCGATGTAGGCGTCGGGGTGAAGTTCGATCTTTGCCATCGCGGACCCTCCTGACCCGTTCTGGGTCTCGGAGTGTCAACGTGGACCGGGCACAACCTTTTCGCCCAACATTTCTTTGATCGGGATCTGACGGATCGCTGGGCGAGACTGCGGCCCATGAACGACCCCTTCGCCCACCTCGAGACCGTCGAACAGATCGAAGCCGCTGAGCGGAAGGCGCGACAGGCGTACCCGTGGCTCTGGCGGCTCGCCGAGTTGGTCATCTTCGCGCGAAACCCCGTGCGCGGGGTGCGCCACTGGAGGGACCGCAGGCGAATCGGGTACGACGGAAGGCCGCGGTGAAGGAGGGCGGAGCCACCCGCCGCCGTGCGAAGAACGCCTACCGATTCGAGGGGTGGCGAACGGGAACGGAGAACTGGATACGGCTTGTCGAAGACTCGCGCGTCGACTCCTGGCCGCCACCGCCGATTCCGGCTACTCGAATTCCGCCACCAGAATCGGACTGCTCGACGGTGACGAGCGCGATGTCGAACTGGATCGGATGGAAGTCGACGGCTTTCCCACCGACCCTTCCCCCCAGCTCGTTCGCTGTCTCCTGCGCGGCGTCGATACCCGAGAGCACCTGGATCAGTGCTTCTTTCACGAACTCTTGAACGTTCAACAGTGAATCCCCCGGCTACCGCCCCTGGATGCGATCAGATTGAAACGACGCGGATGCGATGAAGTCGAGAGCTTCGCCCATCGCTCTCGTCGCCTTGTGGTCTATCGAACCGTCGCTGTCATCTCGCGCGTAGAGGATTGCGGCCACGAGGATCTCTAGTTGCTTATCTGTCATTTTGTCTTCTCCCGGTACGCCCTTCGACGGCACCTACTGCTGGATCCAGAGACCGTGCTGGTTCATCACAGAGAGCGCCTCCGCGATGCGCCACACACCCACGGCAATCACTACGAGAGCGGCGGTGTTGATGTAGGGAAGGGCGCGCTCGAGTTGGTGCCGCCATCCGTCCATGCTCATCGGTTCCCCTTTTGGCGGCCGCGACGGTGGGCGCGTTGGCGACAAGTTGGCCCGCAGTATTGCGCGCGCTTGTCGACGGCGTCGAACGGCTTTCCGCATTCGTCGCACACCACCTCGTAGACGGTGCGCTCGTAGGTCACGGTGCGGCGGGTTCTGCGCTTCTTCGCCGACTTCTTCCGAACTGTCATAGTGTCACAGTAGCTAAAGTGTTGCAGCCCCTCAAATGTCACAGTATATTGAGCGTGACAAAGCGGCAAGTAAGCCGCATGAGGGGACCCAATGCACGCCTACGAATTCACGTTTCCGCTACCGGGGGACAATCCGTTCCTGACGGTTCAGGACCTCACGAAAGCGGCTTTCTGCCGCCTCTCGCTCGCCGACGCAATCCAGCGCGTTGACGAATCCGGCGCTCTCAGCCAGTACTCGAGGGCGCTCGTCTCCGACGTGGCGCACATCCTGTTCGTCCTGGTCGACGCGGTCGACCCGTGCGACACCGAGTTGGTCCAGCAGTCCTACGCCGAGGATTCGGCCGAGTCCGCTGCGCTGCTCGCGCGACTGGTCGAACACGCCGCCAACATCAATGCGCGAACCGACGGCGTTCTCGTTAAGCCGGAGGAGGTGATCCCTCACCTCACCACGACGCGCAGCGAGATGGAAGAGCGGATCCGCGCCGACTTGGGGCCCGTGGGCCCGACTCGCGTGGAGCCGAAGAGCAGCGAGGAGGTCGGGGACGCCACACCTGATCCGCCGCGCAGTATTTCGCTGTCGATTCTGCCGTCAAGCGTTCCCGGCATCCTGGACCCGATCGAGATTCGAGCGATGGTTCAAAGCCGAATCGATCTCGCGCACGGTCTCTGCATTCTCCAGCGTGAGAACGTTGCAGCCAGCCATTGGGATCGAATCATGGACGCGCTGATAGACGCGGACAAGCTCGCGGCGTTGGCCCCTGACAATGAATCGTGCGAGGTAGCGGATCCGACCGCGCCGCAGTTTGCAGAGGCCGCGGAGCTTCTCCGTCTCATCGCGGAAGAGAACGACGATGCCCAGAAGGGACCCACCTTTGACGCATCGACCATCGCGGATCTATCGCAAGGCATGGTCTGTGCGATCAGATACGGAGCGGTGGGGGTGTCGACCAATGGTTAGCCACGTCGTTCTCTCGCTCCGCGTCCCGACTCTGGAATACGTCGAGGGGGATCTCCTCCCCGCCGGGCGCGAGGGCGAGCTTCTCGGTTGCGCGCACGATCGCGCGCTCATCGCGCAGCGTTTGGCCGAAGAGGCGGAGGACGACAACTTGACGTGCCTTCTCGCCGACGTGGTCGCGCTGGTGCGGTCCGTGGAACTGGCCATTACCAGCGACGGACCGGCGGTGATCGAATACGGAGAGATCCAGGGTGACCCGCTCGACGCCGTGTATCGCGTGACTCATGCGGTTTCGATTGGTCTCGAGACGGGTACTCCGCCCGCGGCCGAACTGCGCAACGCCATGGCTGGATACGTGCTCAGCGCGTCTGATCTCGCCGAAATCCACGGAAAGCGCGAGGTAGCGCAGGCACCCGCAAGCCCCGATTCGCAGTAGTTCGCCGTGCCCACGGGCCTGAGAACGATTCGCTCGAAACGCCCGAATTCCGCAGGGAGAGCCCGTTTAGCGCACCCTGCCAAGTGACCCCAAAGCAAATCTCCGAAGCTGGAAGTCGCGCGTTCGAATCGCGCCCGGGTCACCATAACTGCAAGCGGTCACTGTCTTTTTGGCGGTGGCCGCTTTGCGTTAGGCGCGGTGGGCACGGTTGGGCACGATGTGGGCACGGTGCTAAGCCTGCGCGGTCGCCAAGCGGAGGAACCCCATGTCCTCCTGCTCCGGCTTGATCCAATGCGAGTAGCGACGAAGCGTCGTGTCGGGGCTCGCGTGCCCGAGTGCGTGCTGTAGCCAGACAATCGACTTCCCACCCTCGAGTGCCCAACTCGCGAACGTGTGTCGGCAGCAGTGGAACGAGAGCGGGCGAATCAGCGACTTGTCGTCGTCGTCTACGCACCGGGTCTTCAGGCGGCGGAATGATCGACCGAAGTTCTCCTCGTGCCATCGTCCGCCGGTGGCCGTCGTGAAGACGTAGCCCGGCTCCGACCACAAGCCCTCGCGCTCTCGGCGCGACTTCCGAAGCTCGTCGAGCAGCCCGGTCATCTCGGGCGAGACCGGCACCGTCCGCGCGCGATCGGTCTTCGGCGTCTTGATCGTGCCATTTACGAGCGAGTCACGGACCCTAATGCCGTCCGGCTGGACGTGCTCCCACCGCAGCGCGAGCAGCTCGCCTCGACGCATGCCGGTACAGATTGCGGCTAGCAGCACCGGATAGACGTGGGGCTCCCGCTTCTTCGCAATGGAGAGCAGCGTGCCGACTTCCTCGCGCGTCCAGGCATCGACCTCGCGCACGCCCTGTCCCTCGTAGCGCCGGGCGATTCGCTGCACCATGTCGCCGCACCGGGCCGCGGGATTGCGCTCGAGTAGCCCGGCTTCGATGTGCAGCGAGTAGACCCGGCGGAGTGCGGAGAGCGCGTTCCGGATCGTCGCCGCCGACTTTTTCGCCTTGAAGCGGTCCTCGACGAAAGCGCGCATGTCGTCCCGCGTGAGGACCCGAAGGTCCCGAGACCCGAAGAACGGTACGAGGTGAGTCTCTATGGAGGCCCGATGGGTCTCCTCGGTGCTCGGTGACAACTCAGACGCATGTGTCTTGATCCAGCCCCGCAGAGCCTCGTCGCAGGGCAGGGCGCCACCCACCATCCAGTGGTCTGCCGCCTCTTCCTCGGCGTTCACCTGGGCCGCGATTCGCTCTGCCGACTCCTGACTCTTGGCCTTCCGCTTCGACTGCTTCTGTCCGTCACGAGTGATGACGTACCAGCCCTTGGAGACGCGCTCCCCGGCCTTGGTCTTGCGGAACAACTCGACGGCAGTGGCTCTCATGCGCATCAGGCTACGCCCTTTCTGAGATCCCGCACGGTCGCGAACTCCGACCGAGAGAGCGGCCCCTTCGTCTCGTGCACCGCCTCGGCTCGCTCGAGCCCGGCGAACCGCTGCACGCTCATGACAGTGACCATCTTCTTTCCGCATACCTGACGGGCTTCTAGAGAGCCTTCCTCAAGCAGGTTCCGCACCGAGCGATCCCCGACACCGAGCACGGCCGCAGTCTCCTTCACGGAGAGCCACGGCAACGCCTGCCAGTGTCTTATGGACCGCTCGAAGGGCATTAGTCCTCGAGTGCCTCCTCAACCCGGTTAAGCGCGTCGGAGAGTGGGAGACCCCGAGCGAGGCCCACGACCCGGGCGCCGGAAAGCACCGCGTCCTTCATGCGCGTCGAGTCCTCCTCGTCGAAGAGGTCGACTAGGTTGCCGCCCAGGTCGCCCACCTCGTTCGCGAACTCCTGGATGGGAAGCTCTGAATCCCAGCGCGGATCGCCGCTGAGCGGAGAGAGCGCGGAGGAAGCGTCGAGCACCGGAACCACGCCGAGCAGCTCGTAGAGGTTCTGTTTGGCGAGCTTGAGGGAGATGTCCGCCCAATCGTCGTCCTCATCGAAGAGGTCCTTCACCATCGCCGCGTAGATCGCAGGCAGGGTGAACCGCAGAACGAAGCTCGAGAGGAAGCGAGATACGTCGCGAGGCTTCTTGACGGTCGCGAGGTCAGTCGCCAACTGGTTGTAGAGCGTGAGCGTCCAGCTCTGGAACATCGTGAACGCGCGCAGCGACTCCGGTCCGCGCTGGAGGGCGTTCAGGTCCTTCGCGCCGCCCGCCCCCTGACTCATGCGGACCGTCGCGTCAGCGAACTCGACGGCCTCCGAGTGGCCCATGCTCATCTCTTCAACGGCGCCGTTGTAAGCCGCGTACCAGATGGGGAGGTCAACGCCCATCATCTGGACCGCGCCAATGAGTCGCATCGAGGATTTCCGGATAGCGGGGACGACTCCCATCTGCGTCATGTTGTGGTTGAGCGCGTCCCGCATGTCCCTGTCGATGTGGCCCACGCGGTGCCGCATCTCACCCGACTGGCTCGCTACGCCCTCGTAGGCATCTCGCATTCGGAGCAGGCTGTTGCCGCCCCATGCTTTCCACATGCCGGTGGCGAGGTGCTTCTGCCAGTGGGGTACGCGGTTGCGGAGTTCGGTGACACCGTTCGAGACGCCCGCGAGCTGCATGAGGAGCGTCGTCATTCGACCGCCGAGGACGAAAACCGTTGCGTTCGATCGTGCCCACCGGAAGGTGGAATCGATCGAGTGGAGCGTTGCCTCCGAAACGTGCCGGTCGGTAGCGATGCCCTGGAGCCAAGGGCGGAAGAGCCTCGAGATTTCCTTGCCCATCGTGGCGTCGACAGCGTTCTGCACTTCGTCCGACTGAAGCACCTGATCGAGCTGGACTACGACGCTCCCGTGCGTGAGGTGGTGGATCACCTTGTCGAGGTGCCCGGGGATCACCGCAAGATCGAGCTTGACCTTGCCGGAGACTTCGGTGCGCGAGACCGTGAACCCGTGGCCGGTGATCGCCTTTCGGAAGTGGCTCTCTATGCCATCGAAGAGCCCCCGATCCGCGTTCCGGAACGCCCACCGCTCCTGGTCGGCGTCGAACACGACGGGGTAGTAGCCTCCGCTGAAACTGCCGTGGCTGTTCTCGAACTGTCGGGGCTGAACCTTCTCCGGGACCACGCCGGAGAGTTGCTTCTCGGTCTCGACAATCCTGGGCCACAGGCTTTCGATGAGGTCCCATGTATCCTGGACAAACTTCCAGTCGGCGTCCGTGAGGACCCGGTCGAGGAGGTCGAGCACCGCCTGTCGGTCCCAGCCGTAGCCCTCCGTCATCTTCGTTAGGTTCGATTCGTTGCCCGTGTTGAGCGCGACCGCGAGCAGGTTGTCCTTCGTGTAACGGCGTCCAGGGT
>Ga0114932_10005207_pt1 | contig 11658 bp, 8 predicted proteins | sample 2SBtaG_2_FD_87286 | JGI IMG/M metagenome (GOLD analysis project Ga0114932, IMG submission 87286) | Deep subsurface microbial communities from Kolumbo volcano to uncover new lineages of life (NeLLi) - 2SBTROV12_ACTIVE470 metaG | ecosystem: Environmental > Aquatic > Marine > Volcanic ... | reverse complement strand
GGGGCTAACCCGTTGGCGACGATGATGGCGCGTATGGACACGCCATGACGGCGGCTTAGGGCATAGACCGAATCGCCCCGGCCGACGGTCACCGCAGTGGCACCACGGAAGGCCGCGGCACCCGTTAACGTGCCGGACACCTGTTGGCCGCCTTCGACCTCCTTGCGCACTTGGGTCTGCAGTGGCCACTCCGTCGCCGCGCAGGCGGCCACCAACAGCAGCGTCGCCAACACGGCAAGGGCGGGGCGGAGTTTCCGAATCATAAATCGATTATTGTCCAGGTAATGATCGCCTGCAACGGCGCTCAAGAATCCGCATCTGCCAGGCCATCAACCAACGGCACAAACCGCGTCGGCCCCAGATCGCGGGTTTCGGCGCCGTCTGCCGTGCGGGTCACCTTAATAAGCCGCTGATCGGCCTCGTCCAGGCCGACGGGCACAATCATGATGCCACCGACGGCCAATTGGTCGAACAGCACGGGCGGCACGTCGGCGGCGGCGGCGGCGACCAAAATACGCTCAAAAGGCGCCTGTTCGGGCCAGCCGCCGGCGCCGTCGCCGGCGATGGCGGTGATGTTCGTCAGTTTCATCTCAATGAACCGTGTCTCCGCGACCTTGAGAAGTTCCGGATGCCGTTCGACCGTATACAGCCGCCGGCAGAGTTTCGCCAAGATAATCGCCTGATAGCCCGACCCGGTGCCGATCTCCAACACCTTGTGGCGGTCCGTGACCTCCAATTCTTGGGTCATCAGACCGACGACGCTGGGCTGGCTGACCGTCTGGTGGTGGCCGATGGGCAGCGCGACGTTTTCAAACGCCCGAGCCTTGAACGGTTCGGGCAAAAACAGATCGCGCGGGGTCTGCTCGATGGCAGCCAGAACGCGCGCCTCGGTGACGCCGCTTTGCCGCAATTCCAGGATTAACGCCCCGATCAAGGCCTGTTGGGACTGACCCGGGTGCCGATCCCCGTTCACCGGATAGCGACCTTCAGCTTACGCAAGGTGGCTGCGTGGGTCAGGTCCAAGGTCAGCGGCGTGATCGCAATGGCGCCCGCCGTCACCGAGCTCAAATCCGTGCCAGCCTTGAAGGCGTCTTCATCGCGCTGCGGGCCGACCCAATAATAGCGGTCGCCGCGCGGATCGGTGCCAGGTGTGAGCGCACCGCCGATCTTTCGCCGTCCCTGGCGGACGACGTCGATGCCGGTTACCGACTTGACCGGTACATCGGGAAAATTAACGTTCATAAGTACGCCACGCGGCCAGTCGATCTTGAACAAGTGCTTCAAGACCGTCGCCGTCCAGTGCTCGGACGTACGCCAGGAAACGGACTGGCGGTCCTTATAGTGTTGTGAAAGCGCCACCGACGGCAAGCCCAGAAGCGTCCCTTCCATGGCCGCCGCGACGGTCCCCGAATAGGTGATGTCCTCCCCCAGGTTGCCGCCCCGGTTGATGCCGGACAGCACCAGGTCGGGACGTTGGGCCTTCATGACTTCCTGGATGCCCAGCAACACACTGTCCGTTGGCGTTCCGTCGACAGCATAGCGGCGTGCCGCGACGCGGCGGATGCGCAGCGGCTGGCGCAATGTCAGCGAATGGCTGGCGGCGCTCTGCTCCGTTTCCGGGGCGACCACCCAGACCTCGCCGAAAAGTTTCTTCGCGACCCGCTCCAGCACCTTCAGTCCCGGCGCGTGAATGCCGTCGTCATTGGAGATCAGCACCCGCGCTTTCTTCAGATTCACGGCCTCACGCCTCCGCTGGGCGGATCACATCAACGCCGCCCATGTAATGTTTCAGTGCCGCCGGCACGACAATGGAGCCATCTTCGTGTTGGTAGTTCTCCATGATCGCGATCAAGGTACGCCCGACCGCCAACCCCGACCCGTTCAGGGTGTGCACGAAGCGGATGTCTTTCTCGCCCTGGGCACGGCAGCGCGATTTCATACGCCGGGCCTGGAAATCACCGCAGTTGGAACACGATGAGATTTCCCGGTAGGTGCCCTGGGCCGGCAACCAAACCTCGATGTCGTAGGTCTTGCGGGCACCGAAACCCATGTCGCCGGTACACAGCACGACGGTTCGATAGGGAAGTTCCAGGCGCTGCAATACGTCTTCCGCGCAGGCGGTCATGCGCTCCAATTCATCCGTCGACTGTTCCGGCGTGGTCACGGACACCATCTCAACCTTGGTGAACTGGTGCTGGCGGATCATGCCGCGGGTATCCTTACCCGCCGCCCCGGCCTCGGAGCGGAAACACCAGGTCATGGCGGTCATGCGCTTGGGCAGCTTGTCCGCGTCGAGAATGTCGCCGGCGACCATGTTGGTCAGCGGCACCTCGGCCGTCGGGATCATCCAGTATCCCTCTTCCGTGCGGAACAGGTCTTCGCCGAATTTCGGCAACTGGCCGGTGCCGAACATGGTCGCGTCATTGACCAGGGCCGGCGGATTGATCTCCGTGTAGCCGTTTTCGCGGGTGTGCAAGTTGAGCATGAAGTTGGCCAGGGCGCGTTCCATGCGGGCCAGGGCGCCGGTGAGGACGACGAACCGTGAACCGGAAATTTTCGCGGCCCGTTCAAAATCCATCATGCCCAGGCCTTCGCCCAATTCGACGTGGTCCTTGACGGCGAATTCGAATGCCGGCGGCGTGCCCCACCGGCGGGCCTCGACATTGTCATCTTCGCTGTCGCCAACGGGGACATCATCGAACGGCAGGTTCGGAATGCCAGCCAGCACATCGTCCAGTTCCGCCTGCGCGGCGGCAGCCGCCTGCTCTGCCTCGGCGCCCGCCGTTTTGCTTTCGGACACCTTGGCGATGATATCCTCGGTGTTTTCACCGCGCGCCTTGGCGGCGCCGATTTCCTTCGATAGCGCGTTGCGCTCGGTCTGAATTTCCTGGGCCCGGGTATGGGCGTCGCGGCGCACCTGATCCATGGCGATCAACGCCGCCGAACGGGGTTCCAGGCGGCGGCGCGCCAAACCTTCATCGAAGGCGTCGGGATTTTCGCGAATCCATTTGATATCGAACATGGGCCTACTCGGATTTTCGAAACGTGACGGTGATGCCGGACTTATAGGACCAAAGACCCCGGCGGAAAAGAGGGTTTCCCTCGCGGCGCCTGGCGGTGCATCTTGGTATCCGGCACCGGCCAGGGGTCGCGTTCGGGGTTCGAAAGGTGAGATGATGGCCATTCAGATTGACGGCCGGACAATTGACGACGTGTTCTGCGAATGCGCTGCGCATTACGCCGACCATACGTTTCTCACCGTACCCCGTGACCAAAAGCGGACTTATGCGCCCGACGGCAGGACGATCACTTTTCGCCAAGCCGCGCAGATCGTTGACACCTATGCCCGCGCGCTGCGCGATGCCGGCTATGGCCACGGCCACCGCATCGCTGTGATGGCGGAAAACCGCCCGGAAATGTTGCTGCTCAAACTGGCCTTGGGCCGGTTGGGTATTTCCTGGGTGCCGGTCAATCCGGACTATCGGGCTGCGGAAATCGCCTATTTGTTGACCGATTCGGACGCCGATCTGGCCATCGCCATTGCCGAGCGGGGCGAACAGATGCAGGCCGGCATTACCGAAAGCGGGCGGCGTTTGGCGCTCAGCCTGCTGGATCACGGCGATGGCGATGGTTTCGCTGCGGCGCCCTGCCCGGCACCATCCGAAGATCCCGTCCATCCCCAATCGGAGGCTAGCCTGCTCTATACATCGGGCACCACGGGGCGGCCCAAAGGTTGCATCCTGGGCCACGAGTACGAATTGATGATGGGCGCGTGGTACGCCAACCGTGGCGGCCGCCTGAGCTTCGATGAAGGTGCCGAACGGATATATTGTCCATTGCCACTGTTTCACGTCAACGCCGGCATCTTTCTGTTCTTCGCGGCGATGCTCAGCGGCAACTGTCAAATTCTCCCAGAACGCTTCCGCCGAACCGCGTGGTGGCCGGAGATAAGAGAAACAAGGGCCACGGCCATCCACTACCTGGGCGTCATCGTGCCAGTGCTGATGAACGAACCGGCAGATGATGGGGACCGCCGACACGGCGTTAAGTGGGGGCTCGGCGCCGGCGTTGAGCCGACCGTGCATGCCGCCTTTGAGGACCGCTTCGGCTTTCCCCTGATCGAGGTCTGGGGGATGACTGAAATGTGCCGCATCCTGGCCGACTGTCATGAACCGCGCCAGATCGACAGCCGCGCCATGGGCCGGCCTGTCCCGGGCTTGGACGTGCGTGTCGTCGATGGCGATGACCGGGACGTGATTTTCGGGGAACCTGGTGAAATGATTATCCGTCATTCGGCCGAGACGCCCCGCAAGGGCGCGTTTTCGGGCTACCTCAATCAACCGGACGCCACCGAGGAGGCTTGGCGCGGCGGCTGGTTCCACACCGGCGATACGGTACGTCAGGACGAAACGGGCATGCTTTATTTCGTCGACCGCAAGAAGAACATCATCCGCCGTTCCGGGGAAAACATCGCCGCGGCGGAGGTTGAAGCCTGTCTGCAGAGCCACCCGTCAGTGGCGCAAGTCGCCGTCATCGCCATCGAAGACGAAATGCGCGAAGAAGAGGTGCTGGCCTGCGTGGTGCTGTCGGAAGGGTCCGGCGATCAGCAACTGGCGCGGCAGTTATTCGATTACTGTTTTCAACGCCTCGCATACTACAAGGCACCGGGCTGGGTGGTGTTCGTCGATCGGCTGCCCGTCACCGGCACGCAAAAGGTCCTCAAGCACATGATCTTCGAAGAGAACCAAGACCCACGTACCCTGCCCCACGCCCACGACCTTCGGGCGCTGAAGAAACGATAATGCCGGACGCGTTGGTGGACGGCGCGATGTCCGGCCGGCCTTCCCCGCAATGCCATAGTACAACTAGTTGATGCCCCGGCATGGTTTGAAATTGTGAGTTGGACCGGCCGTTTTACCGCGAACCGCCGGGCTGCAGTTCAGTTTCTGCCTTTTGGCGTAATCGCCCAGACCCGGGAAATGTTCCGGAATTCTCGAAGATTGCGCTTATATTTCAAAATTCTAATCCACATGAATGCGGCGCCGTGGCTTGCCAACAGGGCACGCCTCGGCGGCATTTCCGTGCTCGCGGTCGTGTCACTTCCATGTGAAGTGAGTTGAATTTCGAACCTGGACTGATGGGGTAATCTAGGGCTATCGGACGGCATGCCGAAGCGGCATGCCGGCGTTGACGGAAAAAAGAGGACATCCCCATGAAATCACCCGTGAGATTTATCGCATTTTTGGCCGCGGCAGCGCTTGCCGGCATGTCGACCTCCACCCAAGCCGCCGAAATCATGGTCAATCAGAAGGGCAAGAAATTCGTCCCCAAGAAAGTCACCGCGAAGGTTGGTGACGTGATGGTCTTCTCAAACATCGAGAAAAAGAAAATCCGCCACAATGTCTATTCGAAAACGCCCGGTTTTGAATACATAAAGGTCAAGATTCAGAAACCCGGCCAGAGCAACAAGATCAAACTGACCAAGGCCGGCACCTTTGAGGTGCGCTGCTCATTCCATCCCCGCATGAAGATGAAAGTCACTGTCACCAACTAGAGAACGGGCACCAACTAAAGAACGGGACTCATTTGTCCCGGGACCATCTTGATGTGGCATTCGGCAGCGTCGGAAAGCTTACCGGCACAATGATCTTCAAAGGAGCCACCATGGCCGTACGCACGCGACTTATCCTCGGTTTCTCATTAATTCTGTTCATCGGCGGGGCCATGGGCCTGTATGGATTGCAGACCATCACCCGCCTCAGCACGCTCACCAATGAGCTTTATGAGGGCCCATTGATCGCCGGCCAGGTGTCACGGTCATCGTTGTCGAATTTTCTGAAGCTGCGCCAGTCTGTGGATGATCTGGTGGCCGGCGGCGACCGTTCCGAATTGGGCGAAGCCATCAACGATCTCGATGAGGCAGTGCGCGGAGACCTGGACTTGGCGGCGGAGCGGATTCAGAACAAGGACGGGCAGGAAACGATTGTCGCTGTGCAACAGGCGATGCAGAAATGGGCCGCAATCAAGAAAAATATGTTGTCGGGAAGCGGCGACACGCCGGAATACGCGGCGCTCTTCGACGAAATCGAGGAAGGTTTCGACCTATTGGTTGAATACTCCACCGAACAAGCCTTCCTGTTTCGCGAAAACGCCGTCGATTCGGCGAAGAAATCGGTCACCCTGCAGCTTATTTCCGGCGCCGTGGCGGCGGTCATCGCCATCATCGTGTTGATCTTCCTGGACCGTGGCATCAGTGCGCCGCTGCGTGGCATGACCGACGCCATGGGCCGTTTGGCGGAAGGCGAGGTTGACCTGATCATCCCCGCCACGGGACGTCATGACGAGATCGGCGAAATGGCCGACGCCGTCGAGATATTTCGCCAGAACGCCATCGAAAACCAGGATCTGCGCAAACAACAGGAAATGGAACGCCAACGCAACGCCGAAGAACGCACGCAAATCATGCACGAGTTGGCCAACGGTTTCGAAAAATCCGTCGGCGCCGTCGTCGGCAGCGTTTCGACGGCCGCGGAACAGCTGCAAGCGACGGCAAAATCCATGTCGTCCATCGTGCAAGGCACGGAAAGCCGCGCCACCACCGTCGCGGCCGCCGCCGAGGAGGCTTCCGTCAACGTCAAAACCGTCGCCGGGTCTGCCGACCAATTGGCCGGGTCCATTCGCGACATCTCAGAACAGGTCAACAATGCCCGCGAGATCGCCGTCAGTGCCACGGAAAAAGTGACAAGCACCAACGAGCAGGTGGCCGGCCTCTATGAGGCGGCGGAACGCATTGGCGAGGTCATCGGCCTGATCAACGACATCGCCGAACAGACCAACCTTCTCGCATTGAACGCGACCATCGAAGCGGCCCGCGCCGGCGAAGCCGGGAAAGGTTTTGCCGTGGTTGCATCCGAGGTCAAGAATCTGGCCGGGCAGACATCCCGGGCGACCAGCGAAATATCAACCCAAATCGAATCGATCCAGAACGAAACCCGCAACGCGGTGGCCGCCATCAAGGAGATCGCCGACGTGGTGGGACAGGTCAACGATATAAACCAGGCGATCGCCACGACCATGGATCAACAAAGCGAAGCGACCCGCGAAATTGCCCACAATGTGGAGGAGGTTTCCGCCGGCACCCAGGAGGTTTCCGTCAATATCCAGGGGGTTACCCAGGTCGCCGGCGAAGGCGGGACGGTTTCCAATGACATCTTGCAGGCATCCAACGTGCTGCTGGAAAATTCGGAAAACCTGAAAGATCAGGTCAACAACTTCCTCGCGGAAGTCCGAGCCAGCTGACAATGTGCCACGAGGCTTTCCATGTACGATGTCCATAGCCCACCCCTATCGGGCCCGGCCCTGCCGAGGGTCGGCGTTATGGGGTTCCTGAAACGCGTTTCAAGTTGCCGCCTGTGTTGGAAGGTGACCGCCACCGTGTTTGCCGCGATCCTGGCTATCGAGGCGATCTTGCTGGGGTTTTCGGCGTTCTTCTATGAGCGAACGCGGTTCGACGAAGTGGAGTTGCGCGGCCGTGTCGCGTGGCAGGCTTTGACGGATTCCCGCGCACCGAACCTGGATCCCGGTAATTTCCTGGCCGCCGCCGAATCCATGGCCCGCGGCAAAGATGCCGTTTTGATCGGCGGCGTGATTTATGGCTCGGACGGTGGTCGCATCGGCTCCTTCGGCGAGGTCCCGCAACGCGACGGCCCCACTCTCAAAGGCATGAGCAAGGACCGCATCGTCACCGAAGCCGAACCACGGCGGATCGACGCGGTGTGGGCGGCCGCCGCGCCAGCGATGCCCTACACCGTGGTCGCACGGCTCAACGCCGCAGGGGTCAGCGCCGAAGTCCAAGGTTTCGTTTCCCGGGTCATCGGTCAGGTTTTGCTGATCGCCATGTTCGTCACCTTCGTCACCGTCATTCTGCTCCACCGGGTGATCTTGGCGCCGTTGTTGTTCCTGCGCGAACGGCTAGTTGCGGCGGGCGGCGAGTTGACCCATCCGGACCGCCACCGGGTGGCCGACAAGAGGGCCGATGAACTGGGCGACGTGGCCCGCGCCTTCAACGGCATGCTGGGACAAATCACCAAGAACCTGCACGACATCCGCAACCAGGAAAACGCCTTGGCCGCGGCCAACCGCGAACTGGAGGAAAAGATCCAGGACCGCACTCAGGATCTGTTGAACGTCAACGCCGCGCTGGAACAGGAAATTCAGGAGCGCAAGTTGGCCGAAAAGGAAATCGCCAATCTGGCCCGCTTCCCGGAAGAAAACCCAAGCCCGGTCATCCGCGCCGCCTTCGACGGCAATGTCCTTTATGCCAACCGGGCGGGACGCGAGCTTCTTGGCCATTGGGCCGGGTCCGCGACAAACCTCGACGTCCTGCCGTCGCCGTGGGATTCCATCGTCGCGAAGGCCGCGGAATTGGATGAAGCCCATGAGCTGGACACCATGTCCGGCGATAACCGGACCTTCTCGTTGATTTTTCAGCCGCTACATGATGCCGGCTATGTCAACATCTACGGCCGCGACGTGACCGCCCGGCGGCGCGCCGAGGAACGCGTCCGGCACATGGCCAATCACGACGAACTGACCGGCCTGCCGAATCGCGCCCTGTTCCAAGACCGGCTGCAACAATCCCTGCGCCAAGCCCAACGCGATAATTCCCTGGTCGCCTTGCACATGCTGGATCTTGATCACTTCAAGGATGTCAACGACACCATGGGCCACGCCGCCGGCGATCAGTTATTGGTCGGCATCGCCGAGAGATTGCACGAATGCGTTCGTGAATCCGACACGGTGGCGCGGCTCGGCGGCGATGAGTTTGCCATTATCCAACCGGCCCTGGACGACAATGACGGGGCCAGCATCCTGGCCCAGAAAATCCTCGTCGCCCTGGCGGAACCCATAACCATCGAAGGCCAGACCGTTTACCCGGGCGGCAGCCTGGGCATCACGATCTATCCCGACGACGCCAAGGAATCGGAAAAACTGCTCGGCAACGCCGATATGGCGCTCTATCAGGCCAAGGACGAGGGCCGAGGCACCTACCGGTTCTTCATCTCTGAGCTGAACGACACCATGCTGCGCCGCCGCGAATTGGAGGGCGAACTGCGCGACGCCATCAAATGCCAGGATTTCATCCTCCATTATCAGCCGAAACTGTCCCTGGACGGCAACCGCATCGCCGGCATGGAGGCGTTGATCCGCTGGATACATCCAGTCCACGGATTCCTGTCGCCGGCGGAATTCATCCCCGTCGCCGAAACCTCGAAACTGATCATCCCCATCGGCCGTTGGGCGCTGACCGAAGCCTGTCGCCAGAACAAGGCCTGGCAGGATGCCGGCCTCGGCCCCATGAAGGTGGCGGTCAACCTGTCGGCCGTGCAGTTGGGCGAAGACGGTATCGTCGACGAAGTCCGCGAGGTCCTTGCCGAGACCGGATTGCCGCCGGCCAGCCTGGAATTGGAAATCACCGAAAGTGTCGCCATGGATGACGCGGAGGCGACCATCACCCTGTTCAATCGGCTGTCGGATATCGGCGTGTCGCTGTCCATCGACGATTTCGGTACGGGGTATTCAAGCCTCGCGTATTTGAAGAATTTCCCCGTCCAACGGATCAAGATTGACAAGGCCTTCATCGACGACATCGTCACCCGTGCCGGCCCCGGCCCCATCGCCCAGGCGGTGACCACGCTGGGCCACAGCTTCGGCATCGAAATCACCGCCGAAGGCGTGGAAAGCCAGGAGCAATTGGATTTTCTGACGGATCTCGGCTGCGATGAGATTCAGGGTTACTTTATTTCCAAGCCGCTGGCCGCCGACGATTTCCAGAATTTTATGACTGAGTTTCCGGGGGCCCAGGCGACGCTGCTGTAGACGCCTTCGGCGTCAGCGCGCTGGCCGCCGAAACGGCCAACAAAGCAAGCATGGCGAAAACGGCGGCCATTTGAAACACCATGGACGGTAGGTCCATGTCCAACAGCCAGCCGTAAATCGGCGGCGCCAGGCTGCCGCCGATGGAATATCCGACAAAGATAAATCCGAAAACCTTGCCGCTTTCGCCCGGCGGCACCAACTTGCGGATCATCAGATCGCGGGCCGGCAAGATCACCCCCATGCCGAAACCTGCGGACGCCATGACGGTGATAAACAACAGTGCCGGCGGCGACGCCACGGCCGGGGTCAGGGCGGCGGCGGCGACCAGAAGCAGCCCGCCGGTCGATATGACCATGTGGCGCGTATAACGATCGGACACAAACCCGCCAACGACAATGCCGCCGACAATACCGAACAGATAACCGGTCAAGGCGCCGTTCGCCAGGTCGAGGCCGACATCATGCAAAAGCATCAGACCGGTCACCGTAAATGCCGTCATGCCACCGCCGGCCATGCCGTAAAAAACGAAATAGGCCAAGAATAACAGCACCGGCGCCGACAAAATCAAGCGTATCCCTGTTGGCCCCTCGGTCGCCGTTTGGTCTTTCGGCATCACCTCGGGCGGTGGCGCACTTTCACCTTCCAGAACATCACGGCGCAGGACCATCAAAGCAAGCACCAAAAGCCCTACCGTGCCCGCCGCCATCAGGGCCGTCCGCCAATCGGTAAACTGTACCATGGCCAACATACCCACCGGCGCGCAGGCACCGCCCAGGAAACCGGCAAAGGTGTGTGACGAATAAGCCTTGGCCAAGCGATCCGACTTTATGGACCCGGATAGAATCGCATAATCGGCGGGATGGAAGACACTGTTGCCCAGGCCAGCAAACACGGCCAGCACCAAGAGCACCCAATAGGCATCGGCAAACCCCATCAGCATGACGCCCATCGCATTCAGGCCTAGCCCCGCGAACAACACGCGCCTCGGTCCTAAGCGGTCAACCAGAAAACCGACCGGCGCCTGCAGGACGCCACCCAACAGGTTGTAGGCGGTCATGGCCAAGCCCAATTCGATATAGCTGACGCCGAACTCGGCCTTCAGCAACGGAAACAAGGGTGGCAGGGCCAGCAAATAATAATGGCTCATGAAATGCCCGGCGCCGATCAGACTGTTGACCCAACGCTCACGCCCGCGCACGTCCGCATCCGGTGCGCCACCGGGCTGTTGGATGGCTGAAGTGGACGTCGTCATCTATCGGGCCTGTCGTCTCAATTTCGATTCGCGGTTGGCAAGATAGGCCGTTGACGGTCCTTTCGCCATAGCCATTTCCGAAACCTTTTGAGGGCCAGTTTTCTGGCACTTCTGGATGCCTGCCGAAGGATGCTGGCAGACCATGATACGCAGCAGCTAGACAGGCAGCGGAATATCGAACGTCTTCAGCGCCTTCTTCTGACGTGCCGCCAACTTCTTTTCGTCGAACCCGTCGATCAGGTCGTGGAAGACGCGGTGCCAATTGATCTCCGCCTTCAAATGCGTAAACACGCTGCCCAAGCCGATGGCGGCGCGGTCCATGAGGACGAATTCGCGGGGCGGCGTGACGCCGCCGGTCTGGCGCAGTTCCCGGTGTACTTTGGCGGCGACACCGGCGCCGTAGGCGACGCCGCCGGTTTCCTGGATCGGCATGACGCGGTCTTCCAAAAGCGGCTTGTAGAGGAAGCGCGCCCACTGGTTGAGGATGTCGATGACATGACGGTCCAGGTTGGTGAACCCCCAGGTCT
>Ga0114932_10005205_pt1 | contig 11658 bp, 2 predicted proteins | sample 2SBtaG_2_FD_87286 | JGI IMG/M metagenome (GOLD analysis project Ga0114932, IMG submission 87286) | Deep subsurface microbial communities from Kolumbo volcano to uncover new lineages of life (NeLLi) - 2SBTROV12_ACTIVE470 metaG | ecosystem: Environmental > Aquatic > Marine > Volcanic ... | reverse complement strand
ATCTTCACCCATTTCATCCCCTTGATACTTCTTCTTCTCTCCGGCGGGTGTTTGCAACCACAGTTTACGCACCTGTATACACAATTCGTAATCTTCACAATCTTCATCATCATCACTATCGGTGTCATAGTAGGTGTCGTCACATGTGTCATTGCTATTGCAAAAACACTTGCTTTTATATATATGTTGATCGGCCATTCCACCAAATGTAAGTGAACCCCAATCAATATCCCAGCATCCGTTCTCCAACAAACAATCAATTATCGCTAAATCATCAGGATTAAAGGAATCAAATGGAATTTTCACAGCTCTACCATCATCGGAGGGATTGGGTGCTATACAGTGGCTGGCACAACTCCCAGAGCATTCGCCACATTCTGAGCATAACTTCCATTGCCCACCATCTGGAATTGGATCGCCAAAGATGGTCGATTCTGGCGTAAGCACCCAAACACTATAACCTTGACACTCGTCTTCTGGCCAACACCCGGTCGAGCTAGCCCCTGCGCTTGTGCTACCAGTGGCTCCTGTAGATCCTGAGGTAGGAATACAGTTAACCCAAACAACCGTATCATAACCTCTAAACTCACCCTGAAGTATTCTATGAGTCTCCACACCCTTGTCATCTACACAGATTGCTGTAGTATATACAACTTGACCATCCCACAAAGGCTGTTTAGTGGAACCTTCAAACTTAACTTCGCTAGATTGTGACCCAACTGGAGCCCCTCCAGCGTCTACAATCTTGCCCTTACTTGGAGTCAGAGAGCATTCTTCACTTTTAACTTTATAAATTGGTTTATATGCTTCAATAACATAGTACGTACATGTTGTAGTATCGTACCAAGCAATAACAACCCAGTCTTTTCTCAAAGGCCTGTCTGTATTATTGTAGACACAAACCTCTTTATCACTAGAAGCTTCGCTTTCATCTACTAATACCCCCTTAACTTCACTGCCCGGATTTACCCAACTATCTAGCTTAACCCTAACTAACTTAAATGCTCCGGCAGCAGACCAGACGCCCCTATCTTCGTCCCATCTCAAGTCAACAGGGCCAACCTTCCAGTCTTTTGGTTTGTGAAGCCAGTGTTTTGAGAATTTATTGTTTGGATTAGCTGGGTCATCATTGGGAACCGGAAAGCCATCAATATCATAGCCCCACCCTGCAACCAGAAGAGGTCCACGTAGGGCTGCCCCCCTGATATTATCCCCATCTTGGTACTTATCCACTTCAATATCAAGCGACCTATCAGGATCTTGATTAGGATTTCCACGCACCATATAGTTCAAATCTGTAGGAGCAGACGACCCGTCATGCATAGGGGTGTCCATATCAACCCCCGGAAGCTTACCACTACTATCGGTTCCCATCATGTATGGATCAAGAGTTTGACATATAATTGGAATAGCCGCTTTCTCATCCCCACCACCTTCCGTATACGAAGGAGGAATCATTGGTTTTAAGAAGTTTAGTGGTTTTTCAATTTCAAGATCACACCCTGCCGAGCCTCCGTCAGAACAACTCGCCGGGCCTAAGCCATCGGGGTGCTTCTCTTTACAATTAGGTTCAGCGGTCTGAGCTTTAGTATACGTAGGCAGCAAGCTATGCTCTCCAAAAGTAGTAAACCCTCTCCAAAGACCCTCTACCTCAACACCCCATTTATCCAAATATTCAGGTTCATGTCTAGCCATCCTACCCTGATACTGATGGGAGTTTATAAACATAGCATCACCTTGAATAAGATTTTCGCCTGCTGTATCAAGGTTCAGGCCAGTTGAACTATTCTCTAAAGTACCACCGGTTCTCAAACTAACATCACCAGCAATGAATTGAACTGGAAATGTTTTGTCATCGGTAACAGGACTTTTTCTCAGCGGACCCATTCCTCCAGTTCCGTTTCCACCCGGAGAACCATCGTCATTTGCAGAACCGCCTCCTCCTTTTCCTCCTCCTTGAGTTGACCCACCTTGATCCCTAATCGCTTGCTTTTTAGAAGCTATTGCGTTGGCTAGCATTAGCTTTCTACTAATATTATTAAATTGATTTAGCCTTTGAAGATTAGCTACAATACCACTGGCTAGATTTCCAAATTTAGGAGTAAAAGTCTGAAGATTAAATGATGTAGTGACACCAGAAGAACCCACAGAACAATCAATACCTGTGATGTAAGGGCCAGACGGACCACCTAAAAACCCTGCCAAGTTTACTATGGGGGCTCCGGCTATCTGTATATTTCCCTTTTCAGCCATTAGCTGTTTAGACTGGCGATAGTCAACCTTAAGCCTTGCGGCTAAATTCATGGTTGCCACGCTGCCAAAATTCCAAGGAACCACTTCCGTGTCTTTGATAAACTCTGTCTTGCCTAGCTCAAAACCATTGGTGTTTGTCCAAGGACCATATGTTATTCGCGTACTCCTCATGGGAACAGCAATAGCTGCTGGTAAACCGGGTATATCTACAGAGGCAAGAGGGGCGGTCTTAAATTGATTTTTCGCATGGTTGAGGAGTTCAAGAGCCTGTGCATCAGTAGCACCAACTAGCTTAAGAAATATTTTAAGCAAATTACTGTCATTAGGAATATTATCCTCGCCAATAGCCGCCTTGGTAAGCATTGGATTAAAGGCTAGTGTCATCACAGCTCTAGGATCTGTCCTTAACGTAGCATTCTTAAATACAAAACCCCTGTCTCCTTCATCGGTGGTTGGAGAAGCCTTAACCCAAGCTCTATTTGGATTAACGGCAGGGTTCTGCCAAGAGTTTTCTTCGGTAAAGCCTTTGGGTTGATGTAAATTCATTGGTTGAAACAAAGCAAAAGACGTTGTGAGACCCTCGTCACTTCTAAACTTCTCAAACCCAAATGGGTCTGCAACCCTGTTTAGCCCAATGACATCATAAGCTTCTGTCCAGCCGCCCTCAGCAAGTTCCCAGTTTGTATCCATTCTAAAATCGTCTCTACCAACCATACCTCGCATGTCATAGCACTGCCAAGGTATTCTGACCATGTACTTTTTGCCGTAGTAGTCATTACCCATCTTCACAACATTTTCAAAAATTATATCTGCCGCAGTCTTTTGAGGATTGTTAGTCTTCGACTTGTTCTTTCTGGCTATGAACTTGTTGGCCCATTCCTGAAGAAGGCGCTTAGCCGCGCCAACACCACCACCACCACCACCAAATGCCAGAGCAAGGTCTTTGAGATTAATTGTACTAGAGAGTCCCAGTCGTGGTTCCAGCATCTTTTTCTGGGTAACGCTTTGAGTCTTAAGTGCTGGCCATCCAACTTGACCAGCTGCTACTGAGTTTACAATAGCAAGAAAATAATCTTCCCAGTTGTCCCTACCAGACAAAGCCGCTCTGATTTCTCCAACATCTATAATGTAATAAGGTAGGCCCGGAATGCCCCATGTTCTAGCATCTACAAAGAAGGTGTGATCATTATTAATCCCCTCCCCTATGATAGCATTTCCATTTATATGACCCCAGTAAGGCCATATACCACAATTGTCATCGCTGGCATTTGCTTTTGTACACCCAAGCTGCATTTGCCATACAACCTTAACATTATCACCTACAAGGAAAGAGTTGCAAAGCTCATCTCTCATTTCCCGACCATAAGAACTGGAGACAACGTGTTCATTTCCTGCAACATAGCCCTCAATTATTCCTGTTACAGGGGCAAGCTTTCTATCAATAGTAGAAACAGCAATGGTCTTGCCGCTATTGGTTAGATAACAGTAGAAATCATATCCGTGATCCTCGCAAACTCTCTCAACTATTTGCATTAAGGTCATATGAGTACCCGGAAGCTTGTACCCCGGAGACCCCGGTAGTGCAGAAAAGTCTACTGTATAACAATATCCAGCAAAACAGACGGCTGGGTCTAGCTGTCTAAGGTAGTTTCTTACCTGACCCCAGTCAACGCCGTCTGAATTTTTGATAGTCCCAAAGATCTTTGCTGTAGGAGCATAGTTAATGCCCCCGACACCTGCGGCAAATTCATTAAAAGCCGTAGCGGTGTGGTTTGGTGAATTACAGGTAACACCATTGGTGTTTTCACTCCACCCGAAGAAGGGGAGAAGGTTTGGCATTCCCTTTAAGTCTACAAGATTAACCCCATTGAACCCATCTAAAATTACAACAGAATCGTTTAGAAGCTGACTGGGAGAGGATAGATTGACAGAGATGGTGTCGCCAGAGGATGCAAATTTATATTCCCAGTCTCTGACTAGACCCTGAAAAGAGAATTCAGCAAATTGAAAATATGCGGGCGTACCGGGAACAGGCTTGGTAAACCTGTCTTTTCCTGTTGTGTATTGAGCGACATTTCCCCACAAGAGGTCTCTGTTCGCAGTACCACCAACGGTATTGAGGCCACCAAAGTAATATTTTTTGTTAGTTTTACACTTGTCTTCCACTAGCTCCACACTAACGGAACTACTTTCAGAACCCCACCCAACACTAGAGCTAAAGCTCAGTATACTAGCTGCGCAAAATCTAGTTTGCTCAAAATTACCACATACTAGGTCTGTACCTATTGTTATAGGTGCTGCCATATATTTCTCCTCCTAAACCTTCCTGAGTACTCTTCATAATTATATCTTCTAATTATGGACAATATCCATAAGCAAAAGTTACATTTCTAGAATATTTCCCTGTCTTGGGAGCCCAATTCTCAGTATCAGACTCTATAAAAACTTTATATGTTGATGTGTCTGGCTTTACATTAGCCAATATCCAAGACTGAACACATTGAGCTACAAGAAGGGTGTCTCCCGTAGCTATAAATATTGAACTAGCATCACACTCCATAGTAACCTCTACGGAAGCAGAGACCTTTTGGAGTGATGTTGTACCCATATCTTGGAGAACAGGGCCTATAGGTGTCCCAGTTCCTTTATAATTACTAGCAGAACTACCACCTCTTCCCAAAACTGTAATCGCGGCAAAAACATCAGCTGCTTGTGTAAAGTTTATCTGAACGCTACTCTTCTTTATCTTATCCTGAACAGCCGAATCGCAAGCAGTAAAAATCTCACATTCATCCTTTTCTCTAAATTCATAGTTATAGGTAATAGTACCATTACCTTTATTTCTAGTATTTCCACTACTAATTAATTCAAGTGATAAAACAGTAGTTTCTAAAATATTTGCTACTCTATTTTTAATTATTAGATCTGATGTTGCCGTTAATTGATCAAATCTTGTTTTAGCATTTTTATACTTAGAAGCTGTAATATCTGTGGTATTATCTATATCGTATTCGTCATTCATTTTCTCTGAATCACGAGTCTCTAAACCTGACACAGTTCCCTCTATAGATGCCGTTGTCTCTCCGCTTTCAGCGTCGTACCTAGTGGAAACTGTAAAGTCTTCTAAGTAGGGATTTTTAGATAATAACCAAGACTCAGTAATTGAGTATGACCCACCAATCTCATCGACATTCTCAGTTCTCACATGATCATAAGCAGTGTAAGAATCTACGCCAACAACGGGGGTGTCGGTAGCATCATAGTTTGAGGAAACGGAAGTGTCATATCCTGTAGGACCCTTTAACCTAGATGTGGTCCAAATTTTCGCATTTTCCCAAGCCTCTCTTAGTAAAGCTGTCCCTCCACCATCGGCAGCCTCGTAAGCGGTCTTTCCTGTAGCTGAAACATTATGGGTTATCCTAAAGGTCCACATGTCTCCAATTGTAGTATCGTCCCCATCGTCTGAAGGCTTAGATGGTGATTCATTGAATTCAATAGACCAATCCTCAGAAACGTCATCAAGATAAACGCGATCATATTCAGTTGCTGTCGCACCAGAACCCACGGTAACTTTAAAGTCATCTTTATCCCAATCTTCATCTATTTTTCCGTCTGGCCCCGGAAGACCAGTTATTCTATCTGTTTCTAGCTGAATGGTATAGTCAACCGTTCTGTTCCAACCCCTATCACCAATACCACCGTCATCAAAATCAATACTCATTACTCTAGGATAACAAACAAAGGGTTTATATGTCGGCGTGCTGATAGTCATCTTGCCGCCGTCATTTGAAAAGAGTTCTCTTAGGGCCATTTGTTTTAACAGGATGGACTTGAAATGCTCATTGTCTGTCTCTTCCGAAGAGCCAGATGTGGGGGTGCTTCCAAAATCCCAAGAACCACCATCATCTCCACCGGACGACGTATCGGTATCGGATGGATATCCAGCTCCGTTATGTAGTGACCTGTCGCCCGTAGAATTTACAATTGGTGATCCCATATGAGAAGTGAGTGTCCCATTGAGACTAATTCTAAACGTAGACCCTATTACCGGACCATTAGCCTTATCTGTAGACGCACTAATGGCCTTGCTGGAGTTTGTCCTAATATATTCCTTCGATACCGTGCAAAACGGAGCAGGTATGATTTTATACTCATTACCATCTCTGCTTTCATACAAAACAGGCATTTCTCTAAGCCTCCATGGTTATTTTTAAGTCTTTGTTTGATGTAAAGTTATGAACTACCATTTTCATAGAATTTGTATTGTCTTCATTTTTCATGAACATAGGCATATTACCACTACCTAAATTCCTAACCCCGTGAATATAAACACCCATCCTGTTTGCAGTCGAATCAGCCCCTGACCTAGCCATGAATAACGGTATAGCTCCCGTGGATGGAACATACCCCCAAGTCCTTTTGGCTAAGTCATCTAGGTAATTGCTAACATTGTCAGTCGAAATTGGTTTCATCTTAATGTATAGAGGTAGGGTGCCGCTAGGAAGGCTTGCCTGAGCAAATAAGCTAAACATACTACTCTTTGGTGTCCCAAGAGTACCCTTCATATATAAAGTTCTGAGACTCAGGGGAAATGCGCCGGTGTTGGCATCCTCATGAACCACACCACTAATCAATATAGGCGTACCGTCAATGGTAAAGTTTGGTATCTTACCTATGGATGGACCAGCCAAGAACAAATCTCTTCCACCACTATATGCTGGAACAGCGTCCTCTGTATTGGGATCTATTTCCCAAGTACCAATATCATTATTTGGATCATATACCTTTGGTAAAGTAATGAACATGGAATCTTGAACACCCGAAGCTCCTGTTGCGGTAGCAAGTGAGATTGTCAGGTCTAGACTTTTAGTTGGCAATACGGGCCCAGATACATGTAGGGGGATCGCTGGTGCTGAACCATCTGATAAAGTGGCATTTGTTCTGATCCGCATACCCAAACCACTTGGCCAATGATCGCTATTAGCACGACTATTGGTTGAAGCAAACCCTTTACCAGTTAAGAATAAACCACCAAGGTTGCTAGAAGACTTAATCGGCTCAGGAGGAGCAAGTGCGCCAGATATTGTCATTGGCATTGCAAGTAGGTAGTTTTGCTGTAAATAAGCAGAGAGTCTGTGATTATATGGTGTCGGAACCGCCGGGGGTGGGGCTGTAGTGGCATCAAGCCTATCCCCAGAAGATTCATCAAAACGCCAGAAAGCAACAAGACCACCTTGTTTTAATGTCGTTGTTAGATCTTCAAAATCTAATCCAGCCCCAGAGTTGTAAGCGGTGGTTTGATGTGTACTCCAATGAGAGGAGGTCATAGGTCCAGACCAGTAGCCCCATGAATCCAACTTCCCGTCAAACTGCTCAAAGCCAAACTCGGTATTACTTTTGAGGTATGAACCATCAACAACAACCTTACCGGGCGTGAGCCCAAAGATTAACTTGTTGTCAGGTGAAAAATTAATAACAGAAAACTTTTGGGTAGCGCTATCAGTATTAACCCTACATCTTTCCCAAAGCCATTGAGAAAATATATCATCAACATCCACACTAGAGTCATTCCCTATGGTTGGAAATATGTTCTGCTCAAGTCCATACTCAAATTCCCCAGAGGTAGGAAACTGTTTTCTACTGTTCTTGAATAAGCTTACCTGAGCTTTTTTCCACAAAACCCCATTTGAAAAAACAATGCTATACTTAACCTTCATGCAAATGTGATACCATACACCAACAACCGTATTGTTATTACCCGGCTCAGCATTCCATTTTATCATACTAACGTCGCCACGGTTAGGATGGTAACTATAGTTTGGGTTAGTACTAACAGTGCTATAATCCGGACCATAAGGTTTAGACTTAAACTGCGTTATAAATTGATCGTTAGCTGGGTCAACCCTAAGAGCCCACTCTTGCTTGCTCTCATCCGTATGATCCCACTTAGCAACTAAGGTTTGTACTGTATCAGAGCTATTTAATTTGAACCACCCAGATATAATAAAATCAACATCGGGCCTAAACGAACATCTCTCCGCTGAATCAGCAGACAAGGTATCATACAGGTAAGAAGATGTTGATAGGTCACAAGACGTGGTGTTGTTAAACAGGTTGTAGTTTGTGTGTGCTGTTGAGTTTGGCCTATCTCCCCAGTTCTTATTTACTGAATCCGTATCATATAAAGATGCTGAAGCTGTCCCATGCTTTTTGTCTGTGGTTGATTGTGTAATATTAACTGGAGTAAGGTCATTAGATACGTGTTGAGTGTCATTATCATCACACCAATCTGTGGATGTGCTTGTATTTCCATTAGGAACAGTGACAGTTACTACATTAGACCAATCAGAAAAGAATTGATCTCCATAATTAAGAGCATCTCTATTAACAGCCCTAACTCTTACCCTAAACTTTTCTCCAGAGTTATAATTTCTGTCAACACGCCCTCTATCTGGCCACACTTCATGTAGCTCCGGAAACATGATAATTCTTAATGAGCTATGCGTATTATCGCAAGACTGCCTAAAAATACCCTTGACAGAATTGGCGACACGCTCATCTCTTATGTTTTGCGCACTTGACTCCCAGCCTTCTTGGGCAACTATCCCCGGAGGAAGACTAACCCAACTTTGACCAGCCTTTTTACCGGTTGCCTTACCGTCCATATCATACCAAGTCACACTATTTGTTTCTGTAAAGACTGCTTTGTCTGGATCAATTATTTGAACCTGAAGACCACTAAAGTCAGCGACGGCGGCATTATTAGTCCAAGAGAGGTCTAGATAATAATCTGAAACTGACACCTCAACCCCATTCTCACCCGTTTGCGGTTCGATACTAGCTGTAATACCCACGCTAAGCCCGCTTGGGGCAGCAGGTGCCACTGGCGGATCTACCAATGAGTTTGTATCTGTTAGATTAGAGTCGAAGCTCCAACTAGCGATAATGTTTTGCTTAAGACTAGACGACGAGCTTTGACCCAAGTTTTTATTGAGTGTTTTTTGCGCTCTTCCATATTTATCATCATTGGCCGCTAAGTTATAAACTTCAAGCATTTCACTGTTAGAAAGAGCCCTATTCCAAACAGTTACTTCATCAATCTTACCAGCAAATTGTCTCCAAATCTTTATATGGTCCTCACCGTCTGAAGGGTCTTCATTCCCAGCATCATATTCTGCATAATTAGGCCTAACCCCAATGCGAAACTTGCACAAGGTAGGCATCTTTTCCCAATACTTCTCTGCTATCTTGGCCAGAATGCTTACACGTTCATTAGTGTGTTCAGAAGTAGGTTTAGTAGGGTCCCAGAGTCGAATATATTCTCTACCCTTAGTATTACTACCTGAGCTACTCCAGTCAAAGTGTCCTAATCGCGGAGTAAAGGTGTAAGTGTAATTCTCAAAACTAGTAGTGTTTTCATAGGTATAATCAGCCTGACCGTTGGGACTCCAATAAAACCAAGCTCCATCTGGACCCCACCAAGGCCCTCCGGGGTTTATTCGAGTTTTTTCCATTGTGGTGACGCTCTCTGCCCACAAGTATTTTCCGGGGCGATCAACATTATTCCAGCTTGGCCCATCAGTTCCTTTGTCGAATACAATGTCTAGAGGAGGTCCATACTTACTTGTAAAACCACCTGCCGCCTGAGCCAATGCTGGAACACCCGGTCTTTTTGGGAGAAGCCACTTACTCTGCCCTCTTTCTGGTCTTGCTGCGGGATCGTAGGCGTTCATAGACAAGTGTCCGGTAGAAGGGTAGTAATACCTTCCTGTAGCGGGATTGAGAATTCGGATAAGCTTGATACCTTCATCAATTACATTTCCTGCATAAGAATTAAAGGCGTGAGAAGCACCGCTAACGCATTTGGTAAATAATTGGCGACCTACGTGTACGGATTTATGGGCAGCGTTATCTCCATAATCTCTGACCCCATTTTCGTCATTATAAGAAGCGGCTACACCACCAAACAACCCATTTCTTGAGCCCACATTCGAGCCACGAGCACCGGAAGTTCTTCTTGTCTGATTGGCGTTTTCTGGATCTGCCTTGTCTAAACTCAAGGGGGTGTGAGCACCCATCCGCTTATTACTGTCTGTCACTTGACCCGGTTCAAAAAATACTTTTACCTGCCCTCCAGCACTTACTGTTGCTGATATAAAAACCCATCGGTTAGCAAGCAGGGCTGGATCTGCTGAGATTAGAGAGCCATTGTCAATACTCACCCTTGTTAATTCAGCCGCATTTCTGCTACCTTCATCGTTGGGAATGTTAGGGTCTCCATATTGGAACCATGTAAATGGAGCAACCGTTGGCCCAAAAGCTCTAACAGTTCTTTCGTGCGAATAAAATTGGTTGTCTCTAAGATGTCTTTTCCATGCGACCATGAGCCTATTTGTTTGATTTGTAGAGAAGTCTCTTAGCTCATAGCCTACATCAAAATAGGGCACTAGAACCCAGCCTGATGCATAGTCATTAGTCCATAAAGAAGTAGCCGTGTAATCATATACTCTATCGTCTACTTTTCTTCCATACCTATTATCATATATATCTGGACAATGAGAGTCTGTGAACCTTAGCTGAGAGACATGCATTAAGGTAAAACCTAAGCAGTATTCAGTATGCCCGAAGCTTTGATTGGCGTAAGACTGCCAGTTAGAAAAATCGCTACAGTCTTCATCATAACCTGTTAAGTTGGGATTAAATTCAACCAGACACCCATGATTTGGGGCAAATATATTCCCCGGAACCCTTCCGCAAATATCTGCAAATCCCTTATAAATAACAGGAAAGTCTTGAAGGGCCTCAAGTGAGGTATAATTATCATTATTTCCTTCTTCACCAGTCCATATATGTGGCCTCTGGAAGTTTCTTTCCCAACACCCACTGCCCCATGCTGGAAGTTTAACCCATGCAGCAAAAGTCATTCCATCAGAGCCATCTCGACACTGACTACCCAAGGAAAATGAAGAAATCTCTGAAGAGCTGTCAAGCTCCAAAAAGCTGGGGTAATATGGGGCTGATGTGTCATGAGATCCTGTATACCTCTTTAGACCAAGATTAGTTTTTTCTGCCTCGGTCCCAATAAACCCATCTCCATATTTTAATGCTCTGTGTCTCTGATCGAGACTAGCCCCCACATGGCGTCCAACTTGCGAATAGTCATTATAGAATCCAGCGGACTTACTTCCGTCAACGCGAGATTCGTCGTCCAAGAAGATACCATTGGTAGCGTCTGAGTATGGATTGACTTTTAATTTTCTAGACATTTATTACTTCCCTCCGAGAATGCCCCTAGATCCCCTAGTTGCACCAGCGCCCGGATTTGTTCCCTTCCGGAGTTCTTTGTCATATTCTTCTAATCTCTCATCAATTGCTTCACCTACAATAGTTCGAACTGTAGAGTCT
>Ga0114932_10005202_pt1 | contig 11663 bp, 17 predicted proteins | sample 2SBtaG_2_FD_87286 | JGI IMG/M metagenome (GOLD analysis project Ga0114932, IMG submission 87286) | Deep subsurface microbial communities from Kolumbo volcano to uncover new lineages of life (NeLLi) - 2SBTROV12_ACTIVE470 metaG | ecosystem: Environmental > Aquatic > Marine > Volcanic ... | reverse complement strand
AATGTTCTACTATGCAAGTGTATTCTTGGTGGGGTTATTTGGTACATTCGTAATGATTCCTACGGACAGTCGTTTGTATGAGCTTGGAGAACATAGTGATGCGCTTTCCGCTTCAACATTTCGAAATACTGCAGCGATGAGTACGAAGTTTATGTTGTTTGCATTTCTGGTTGTGTTGGTAAATGTGTTTGAAGTGAGTTTTGTATTTGCAGGTGCTGCGATGGCGGTGCTTGTAATTCCTTTGTTCGCAGTAAGTGGTTCGAAGAAATTGTCTTCTTCATAGTTATTGCGATTGACTAGGTCTCATGTTGGTGAGATTTTTTTAAATCTGGTAAATAAAAAAACACCAACAGGTGGTGCTCAGGTGCTTAGAAGAAGCGGAGTGATGTACTTTGCTGCAATGTTTCCATGTCGATGGTTTCTTCCGCCCACTGCTTGAGTTCTGCAATGCCATCCTCGTGTACGATCTCACAGTGGATGTGTTCTTTTGTGGCTAGGATTTCGAGAACGAGAACGACGTATATGGTGTTTGTTCCCGCCCATCCTGGGGTGATGGTGACCTCTCGTGAATCTGTGTCGAAGTAGAAACGGTACCCCTCAGCTGCATCACCCTCGATACTCTCTCTTCGTGTATCGGCGGTTGTCAGCTTTTCGTCGATGTACATGACGAGTTCGTCACCTTTGAGGCATAGTCGTTGCGTCCAGTGTTGTGTATCAGTCATGATTACTCTCTGTGTGTATAAAAGGAACTCTGGTCAGAATCTATCACGTTTATGGTGATTTGTCAATAGTTGTGATTCATATCTTTGTCCATGTAAAGTAATATGTTACGGTGTGTTTTTATTAATGCATAGATATGAAATTAGCAGTTTCTGGAGTTGCAGGTTCATTCTCTGAGGAGGCTGGTTTGTTATATGCACAGCGGATGGATGTTACAGCGGATATGGTGTTTGCGATTGATATGGAGGGTGTATTGCAAGCTGTTGATGATGGTCGTGCTGAGATGGGAATTTTCCCTGTCGTGAATTCTCGTGGTGGGTTAGTGAAGAGTGCGTTTGAGGCGATGGGCAAATATACGTTTCAGGTTCATGATGAATTGTGGTTTGAGGTGTATCAGTGCGTGATGGGTTTGCCTGGATCAAAGATAGAGGGTATCAATCGCGTAGTGAGTCATCCGCAGGCGATTAAGCAGTGTGAGAGATATATCAAAAAGACATTTCCGGATGTGAAGCTGGTTGAATGGGAAGATACGGCGAAGGCTGCGAAGGATTTGGCTGGTGGGAAGTTTGATGCGCAGACAGCAGTAATTGCGCCGGTACGTTCCGCGCATCTATATAAACTAGAATTACTGGAGAAGGGGATTCAGGATAATCATCCAAACCTGACGACGTTTATTGTGGTGAGTAAATAAAAAAACCCGCGACTGCGGGTTATGGGCTTGGTAGTGGAGCCGTATGATTGGGCGCTACATGTGTGGGCATGCGACTTCCTTTGGACCTATTCAGCACAGGCGACTGGCGCGGCATCTATAGCGACTGACGATCCGGAACTATTTCTTGCTTCGATGATACGAAAACATGTATTCAATCCTGTGTCGTAGATCACACTGATGATGAGGATGCTCTTAAGGACATCGCCGTTTGTCTGTGGCGCACTTGTGTTGAATGTTTCAATTGATTTTCGTGTGTGTCGTTTCGTGTCAGAAGGTGTTATTGTTCCACTGAGGTCCTTTGGTGTCGCTTGTTTAGCTGAGTTATGTAGAACGCTTGAGCGACCCATGTAGAATGCGACCAATCCGGCAACAACTAATCCAGCAATAAAAGTTCTTTTGGATATTATTTCTCCTAGGTAATGAGCTGATGGAATGTATCAGATTTTACTTACGGTGTCAATACGATATACTTAATTTCTACCTAAAAATTAATTCAATAGAATATGTACAAAGAACGAGATTTTTCTAGCCTTATGGGGTTGGATGGTTTTTCTGAAACCATGCTTGGTAATCACCTCAAGTTATATGCGGGGTATGTTAAAAATACCAACACGCTTTTGGAGAAATTGCCGAATTTGGAAAAGGGAACTCCTGAATACAACGAACTGTCGCGTCGGTTTGGGTGGGAGTTTAATGGTATGCGTTTGCATGAGTTGTATTTTGAGAATATGTCAAAAACACCGGGTGCATATAAGCCTGATTCGGATTTAGCAAAGGCTATGGCGGATTCATTTGGAGGAGATGCAGCAGCGTGTGGAGAAGATTTTACGAAGCGGGCATCTCTGCGAGGAATCGGCTGGGTTGTGACATATTACGACAAAGTAGCAAACAAGATTTTCAATGTGTGGATTGATGAGCATGGAACAAATCACTTAAGCGGATGCACGCCGCTTGTCGTTATGGATATGTGGGAACATGCATTTATGACAGATTACGGATTGGATAAAGCATCGTATATTGCAGCATTCAAAAAGTCCATCGATTGGGATGTGGTGAGCGCGCGGTTTGAAGCTACTACATAATATAGTTCTATGAAAAGGAGGATTAATTACATGCATGCGCTGCTGTTTGTTGTTGCAGTGCAAGCGGTTGGTTTTTTTGGAGGCTTCTCAACAGCTGGATCTATTGATGGATGGTATGCCTCTCTTGTGCGTCCGGTGTTTGCACCACCTAACTGGGTGTTTGGGCCAGTATGGTTTGTGTTGTATGCCTTTATTGGTATTGCGTGGTATCGATTGTACTCGATGAAGAAGTCCAAGGTCAGAGAAAAGATGCTTGAGTTATTTTACATGCAGTTGGTTCTGAATGCGTTATGGACACCAGTATTTTTTGGTGCTCATGCTACAGTGGCGGCGCTCGTGATGATTGTGTTGATGGATGTGATTGTGTTCGGGTTGCTTATGATGCTGCGAAAATACGATACTAAATCGTACTATTTGCTGCTTCCGTATTGGGCGTGGATTATGTTTGCGACGTTACTGAACGCTGGCTTTGTAATTTTGAATTGAGATGCATACATTGAAACAAGTCGAGCGTGCGATGCGCGCGCTTAAAGATGATAGAAAAAATAAAGTGATGCAGAAGTTTTTTAAAACTTCTAAGGGGTCGTATGGTGAAGGTGATGTTTTTTTGGGATTGACTGTTCCACAGACGAGAACTATCGCAAAAAAATATTGGGACATGAGTTTCACTGACATTAAGAAGTTGTTGCATTCGAAGTATCATGACGAGCGTTTATGTGCGCTACTGATGCTTATTGAACGTTTTGAGAAGGGAAGTAAAGGAGTGAGGAAGACAGTATACGATTTTTATATTACGCAGGCTCAGTATGTTAATAATTGGGATTTGGTTGATTTGAGCGCAGATAAGATTGTGGGGGTGTATTTGTTGGATAGAAAGAAAGCTATTTTAAGTACTTTTGCAAAATCTGATAACTTGTGGGAACGTCGGATTTCAATTGTTGCGACGCATGCGTTTATCAGAGAGAATCAGTTTCAGGATACGTTGCGGATAGCTAAAATACTGCTTCATGACGAACATGATTTGATTCATAAAGCTGTTGGATGGATGTTACGTGAAGTGGGGAAGCGAGATGTTAAGGTTATGGAGAAATTTTTGGTGCAGAGTTATGCAACCATGCCACGGACGATGTTGCGCTACGCGATAGAGAAATTGCCGGAGAAGCGTCGTAAAGCGTATTTAAAAGGTGTGGTATAATTATGTATCGTAATCAAAATATATGAAGTCAAATAACAGTAGTTTTAGTGGTTCTTCTCATGGTCCGGGAACGAATATTCTTGTCGGAACGATTTTTATTCTTGTCGGGTGTGGCATGCTAGTTGGTGCATACTTCTCATTTACAAAAACGGATGTTTTTTTAGATTCTGCTGTGCGTGCTCAGGGAGAAATTGTGTCAGTCGTTAAGAAGGAGTTGTCCGCTCGTCCTAATCGTTCTAAGATGATTGTGTTTTCGCCTTTTGTTTCTTATGTACCAGCTGGGGGTGTAGCAGTTACATTTGAGAATATTATCTCATCGACAGATAGCAATGATTATATTATCGGCCAGACGGTGAACGTTTTATATAACCCTGAAAACCCTGAGGAAGCTCGCATTGATAACGCACGTTCGAGATGGTATCAATCTGGTGGGTTGGGAGGGGTTGGCTTGTTCGTTTTGGTAATAGGTTTTTTGAGTCTTCGTAAAACTGTTCAGATTTCCTCTCGGAAGAAATCCTCGTGATTGTAGGTGTCTTGACGGCTAGGGTGTAAGTTGATAGAATTACTTGTGTTCATTGAAAGGAGAAAGGCATGAGAACTGTGTTGTTGCGCCGTTTGATCCTCTTGGTACTATTTAGGAGTTACTCTTGGCTCGTTTAGTTTTTACTGCTACGGTGTTTACACTGTTAGCGTACATCGTGATTTCGTCTTCCAGTCGTGTGTATGATCCAGAGGGTCGTACGCGATAGATACGCCGCCTTATTGGGCGGTTTTTTGTATACATTGATCTGTGTTATACTTAAGCACTTACTTAAACTTATACACATATGGCTCAGGTGAAAGTATATACAACAAGTTATTGTCCGTGGTGTACAAAAGCAAAGAGTCTTTTGACTTCTGTTGGTGCGGATTTCGAGGAGATAGATGTAGAGAAGAACATGAAATTACGAGAGGAGCTTGCGGAGAAGTATAGCTGGAGAACAGTTCCAATGATTGTAGTGGGGGACACGTTTGTTGGGGGGTACGATGATCTTAAAAAAATACATGATTCAGGAGAGCTCACTAAAAAACTTAATGAATAGGATCATATGAAAAAACTTTTTATACCCGTAGTATTAGGAACGGTTCGGGTAGGTCGTTCTTCGGAGCATGTAGCGAATTTTGTTGTAGAGCAGATCAATAGACGAGATGATATGGAAGCACAGTTGTTTGATGTTCGCGATATGGAATTGCCAAAAAATCAGTATGGAACTGAAGCGGTTGGTAGTGTACCTGAGTGGCAGGCGGCTGTTTTAAAGGCAGACGGTATTGTGGTGATTGCGCCAGAATATAATCATTCATTTCCAGGAACGCTGAAGACATTTATGGATACGCTACTTAAGGAATATATTCATCGTGCTGTCGGATTGGTTGGTGTGTCTGCTGGGCCGTGGGGTGGGACTCGGGTGATTGAATCTATGGTGCCAATGGTACGGGAGTTGGGTTTGATGGTAACATTTACTGATTTGCAGTTTCCGTTTGTGAGTAAGAGTTTTGATGAATCTGGAAATATGGTTGATGAGAAGGCGTCTAAGCGATCACAGAAATTTTTGGATGAATTAGCATGGGTGTCGACAAGTTTGAAGTGGGGTCGTGATAATCTAGCGTGATATGAAAGAAACACTTTTATTTGTATATAATGCGGATGGCGGGGTTTTTAATGATATTGCAGGAGCGCTGCATAAAACATTTTCGCCTGATACGTATGAGTGTAATTTGTGTAAGATTACATACGGCTCTGTTTGGATGAAAGAGGATTGGTGGAAATTCATAGAAGGTTTGGATTTTGAGGTGGATTTTTTACATCGAGATGAGTTTCGTAAAAGATTTCCAGAAAATTCTGATTCGTTGCCTGCACTGTTTTTTGTTGATGGTAATAAGGTGACACTGTTGGTTACGGCTGATGAAATGAATGCTGCAGAATCAATAGACGACATGAAGAAGTTGGTCGTACAAGCGTTGTTGACGAAGTAAAAATATATACCAATAACCCCTCATGCATATGAAGAAAGGGCCTTTAATGATTGTAATGTTGGTGCTTATTGTGGCATCAGCGTGGTATGCTTACCAAGGTGTAAGCATGCATACACAAGTTGTAGCGGAGGAAGCGAACTATCATGCGCTTCAAGCAGAATACTTCAGCCAATCAAAGGCTGTTCGTGATGGTGCGGCGACAGATTCTGAAATGTCTCAGGATTTAGTTCGTTTGCAGCAATATCCAAGTGAGTTAATGCAATTGAAGTTGGTTGGAGTTGGCAAAATTTTGACTGGTATTTTTATCATGTTGTTTGCTATTTTGATGGCGCTCATGATGATGCCTGTTCGATTGGGTAGAATTATTAAAGGAAAATAATTGTTGTTTGATTGTGGGCTTATCGGCCCACAAATGAAATAAGAATTATGAATGGATTGGAACCGACTATTATTGTTTTGTTTGGTGCGACGGGTGATTTGGCGCAGAGGAAATTGATTCCAGCACTTTTTGATTTGTTTGTAAAAGATTTGTTGCCGAAAAAATATGCTGTTTTAGGTTTGTCTCGTGGCGGGATGTTGGATAGAGAATTTCGTGCATTTGCTTCAGGGGTGGTAAAAAAAAATAAACACAAGCATAGTGAGGCGAAATTGAAATCTTTTTTGAAACATCTTTATTACATGCGTGGAGATTTTTCGGATAAGAGTTTTTATAAAGATGTAAAAGCGCGCGTTGAAGAGATGGAGGGTGGTTTTGGTCAGTGCTCTAATAAGTTATATTATTTGGCTGTACCTCCTTCTTTGTACGAGATGATGTTTACATTTGTTGCAAAATCCGGATTGTCCAAGCCGTGTTCAAAAAAAACAGGGTGGGCGCGTGTGTTGGTTGAAAAACCGTTTGGGAATGATTTAAAATCTGCACAGAAGTTGGATCGATTGTTGTCGAAATTGTACAAGGAGGAACAGGTGTATCGCATTGATCATTATTTGGGGAAGGAGATGGTGGAGAATATTTTGGCGTTTCGGTTTTCGAATATTATGTTCGAACCATTGTGGAGTAAGAAATATATTAGTCGTATTGAGATTCGTTTGCATGAGAAGATCGATGTAAAAAATAGAGGGTCGTTTTATGATGGAGTTGGTGCGTTACGGGATGTAGGGCAGAATCATGCGTTGCAAATGTTGGCGCTTGTGGCGATGGAGCGTCCACGAAAAATGAATGCGAATGCAATTAGGAAGGCTCGCGCTTCAGTTTTGAAATCCTTGAAGAAATCTTCGAAGAAAACGCAGGTGCGTGCTCAATATGTAGGTTTTGGTTCGGCTAAAGGCGTGAAGAAGGGTTCGCAAACTGAGACTTTTTTTAGAATTGAAACTGAGCTTTCGACGGCGAAGATGCGTGGTGTTCCTGTTGTTATTGAGGCAGGGAAGGCATTGAAGGAGAAACGAACGGATGTGACGTTATATTTTCACGAGTGTGAGGTGTGTGACATGAAAGATGATCAGCATTATCCACAGCACCTGACATTTTCGATTCACCCTGATGAACATATCGACATTTCTTTTTGGGCGAAGCAGCCGGGATTTGATTTTGTTTTGGAGGAGCGGGCGTTGAGTTTTTCGCATGACTTGGATCGTTCAGGGGATGTGTTGGATAGCTATGAGCCTGATGCGTATGAGCGCGTCTTGCATGATTGTATTGTGGGAGATCAGACTATATTTACCAGCAGTGAAGAAGTTGAGGCGGCGTGGCGTTTTATTACGCCGATTGTGAATGGTTGGTCAAAGAATAATGTTCCGTTGCAAGTTTATAAAAAAGGCTCGAAAGCCTCAGATATTTAGAAAGGATGTACTATGGAAAAAGAAATTGGATATATTGGGTTGGGGAAAATGGGTGCTGCTATGGTCGAGAATTTGATTGAGCATGATTGGCGCGTTGTGGTGTATGATGTGAATCAAGAGACTATAAATGACGTTGTGTGTAAAGGAGCTGTTGGTGCGACGTCGTATGGTGATTTGGTTGCCAGGCTCAAGGGATCTCCGAAACTCATCTGGATTATGGTTCCGTGGAAGTTTGTTGATGATGTGGTTGATGAGTTGATTTCGTTTGTTGATAAAGGTGATGTGATAATTGATGGAGGTAATTCTCCGTTTGCTGATTCTGTTGGTCGACATGCGAGTTTATTTGATAAGGGAATTGGATATTTAGACGTGGGGGTTTCTGGTGGCCCAGCTGGTGCTCGCAATGGTGCATGCATGATGGTTGGTGGTGATCGTGCATTGTATGATGAGTATGAGGAATTATTTCGCGAGATGTGTGTTGAGGAGGGGTATGGATATATGGGTAAAGGCGGGGCTGGGCATTTTGTGAAAATGGTTCATAATGGTATTGAGTATGGCATGATGCAGTCGATTGCTGAGGGATTTGATATTATGCGTGCGAGTGATTTTGATTTGAAACTGAAGGATGTTGCACATGTGTACAACCACGGGAGTGTGATTACGTCTTCATTGATTGGATGGATGGAGAATGGGTTTGCAAAATTTGGTGATGATCTGGAGGAGGTTTCGGCAACAGCTCATGGGTTGGGTGAGGGTGAGTGGACGAGTAGAGCTGCACATGAGTTGGGGGTTGAGGATAAGGTGATTCATGAGGCGGTGAATGCGCGTGTTGCCAGCGAATCCAACCCGAATTATCAGGCGCAAATAATTATGACATTGCGAAATCAGTTTGGGGGGCACGATGTAACAGGTGGCGACAAGCCAAAATAATATGATGAGACCAGATAATCTTAGGACGCAGATTTTTCTCGACAGCGGAGATGTTGAGGATTCGAAGGATGTACTTCATAAGATTGGTTTTTTGGATGGACAAACGACGAATCCATCTTTGGTTTCTAAAAACCCAGAAGTGAAGAAGTGTTTGAATGCGAATAAAACGTGTTCACGTGATGACATTTACAGCTATTACAAAGGGATTGTTCAGGAGGTTTCGAGTTTCATGCCGGGGAAATCCGTTTCTGTTGAAGTGTATGCTGATGATAATACAACATCTGACGAAATGGTTGAGGAGGGGAAGCGTCTGAATGAGTGGATTTCGACGGCGCATATTAAGTTGCCCACAACACAAGAGGGTTTGCAGGCAGCGCACGAATTAACACAGGCGGGGTTGCGTGTGAATATGACGTTGGTGTTTACGCAGGAGCAGGCTGCGGCGGTTCATGCGGCTACTAAGGGGGCAAAGAAGGGTGATGTGTTTCTCTCGCCGTTTATTGGTCGGTTGGATGATATCGGTCAGTATGGTTTGGATTTAATTTTTAATTGTTTGAAGATGTATCGCGAGCAGGATTCGCATGTACAGGTGTTGGCGGCGTCGATTCGTAGTTATGATCACCTTATGCATTGTATGGCTATGGGGTGCGATATTGTGACGGTTCCCTCGAAGATGTTGAAACTGTGGGGGAGGAAGGGTATGCAGTTGTCTGGCCCGTATGAGCGTCCAAAGACATATCTTTCTGGGATTGCATTTGAGGAGTTGGATTTGTCCGGGCCTGTTGAGTCATTTAATTTGAAACATGAAGTGGATGCGTGGGAATTGACTCAAACAGGAATTGAACGTTTTGTGAAAGACTGGAAATCATTGATTGGATAATATGAACTATATAGATATATCACAGCGCTTGTATGAAGGGATGCCTGTGTATCCTCGAAATCCGAAATTGGAGATTGAGGCGATACAGACTGCGACTTCTGACATTTCATTGATTACGATTGGTTCACACACAGGAACGCATGTTGATGCACCTCGGCATGTGTTTGCTGAGGGTGTTGGTGTTGGTGAATTGTTGCTAGCTCGATTGATTGGAGAATGCAGGGTGTTGGATATGACAGAGGTGCGGGAAGGGATTTCAGTTGCGGATTTAGAGAAGCACGATATTCGACAGAATGAGCGAATTTTGTGTAAGACTCGAAATTCGGAACGAGGTTTTGATAGATGGTATGACGACTATGTATATCTTACTGGAGATGCTGCAGAGTACTTGGTTGAGAGAAAAGTTATGTTGTTTGGTCTAGATTCCTTAGGGATAAAGAAAAAGGGGTTGGAAGACAATACGGCCCATACTGCGTTGTTGGGGGCAGGGGTGGTTGTGTTTGAGGGACTGAATTTATCGGATGCTTCTGAGGGTTCGTATGAGTTTATTGGTTTGCCGCTGCGGCTAGATGGTTTGGATGGATCGCCCGCCCGCGCTGTACTGAGGCAGATATAGCAAATGTTATCCACATTGCTAGTATATTAAACTGTGCTAGACTATTAAGTAGTTGCTTAATCATTTAACTATGGATTCAGATCTCATTATAGCGGAGCTTCAGAAAAACTTTCAGAAAACTGACGATCGATTGCTTCGCATGTTTAATGCGCTTGGCGACCAGACTCGCTTTCGTATTTTCTATTCTTTGTGTGCTGGAAATGATATTTGTGTGACTGAATTAGCGAGAATCATGACGATTTCAGTTCCTGCTGCATCACAGCAACTGAAATTACTTGAGTTGGTTGGCTTGGTGAATCGTCAGAGGAATGGGCAGAAGATTTGTTATGAGATTAATTATGATGACGTTGTGGTTAAGGATGTTATCGCTTTGATTAATAAGCATACGGTATGAACAGACATGCAATTATCGGAATTGTGATCGTGGTTTTATTGCTCGCTGGGTTCGGTGGTTTTTTATACTATGTTAACTCTGTGGAAGAAGTCGTGGTGGAGATGCCGGTAATACAGGACAATGAAGAAGAGTCTGTTGATCGTGTCGCGGATATTGATCGTAGTGATTCAATTGATGATTCGGGTGCGAGTTTTGTTGAACCACGAACGGTGCAAGTGACAAACGGCGTGCGACATCTTGTTCCATTGGATCAGATTATAGGAGGTGGTCCGGATAAGGATGGTATTCCTTCCATTGATAATCCAAAATTTGTTTCGGTTGAAGAGGCTGATTTTATTTCAGACGAGGAGCCGGGGATTGCGGTGTCGATGAATGGTATTGATAGATTCTACCCGTTTCAGATTATGGTGTGGCATGAGATTGTGAATGATAGTTTTGATGATGAGCGCGTGTTGGTGACGTATTGCCCGTTATGTTTTTCGGGAATTGTGTTTGATCCGCTGGTTCAGGGAGAGCGGGTTGAGTTTGGTACATCGGGAAAGCTGTGGCAGTCGAACTTAGTGATGTATGACCGAAAAACGGATACATATTGGTCTCAGGTTTTGGGTGAGGGAATTCGAGGAGAATTGGCCGGTGAAAAATTGAAGGTGTTGCCCTCGGACATGACGAGGTTTGGTGTTTGGAAGAACACGTATCCGGAAGGGGAGGTGTTGTCGAAGGACACGGGGCTCAAGCGTTTGTATGGATACGATCCGTATGGATCGCAGGGGTATTACACCGATCATAGTCAGATTATTGTTCCAGTGAATAATCGTGATGATAGGTTACCGAATAAAACGTTGATTTTGGGATTGGTGATTGATGGAAAAGCGAAGGCATATAATCCGGCTACGATTAAAGAGGCTGGCGAGGTTGTCGATGAGTTTGCAGGGAAGACGATTGTTGCTCAGTATGTGTCAGATGAAGATGTGGTTCGGTTGTTTGAAAGGAGCGGAGGAGCGTTAACACGCATCAATCCATTTCCTAATTATTGGTTCAGTTGGGCTGCGGCTCATCCTGACACGGAAGTACTCAAGTAGTATGAAGAAATATGTATTTGCATTGTTAGTTATTGTTTTGGTGGGTGGTTTGTTTTTCTTCTCTAAGTTGAGAGGTTCAGTTGAGAAATACTCTGCTGATGCGATGGAACAGATGCCGAGTTTTACGTTGCGAGATTATGAAGGAAATGAGGTTTCTTCAGATGATTTGATAGGAGTGCCATTAGTTGTGAATTCGTGGGCGGCTT
>Ga0114932_10005200_pt1 | contig 11667 bp, 8 predicted proteins | sample 2SBtaG_2_FD_87286 | JGI IMG/M metagenome (GOLD analysis project Ga0114932, IMG submission 87286) | Deep subsurface microbial communities from Kolumbo volcano to uncover new lineages of life (NeLLi) - 2SBTROV12_ACTIVE470 metaG | ecosystem: Environmental > Aquatic > Marine > Volcanic ... | reverse complement strand
GGCGATGGCGTCATCACCCGCGGCGAGACCGCGTTCGTGCTGGCCAACCAGCCCGCGATCGAGCCGCTGGCCAGCGGTGGCGACGGCGAAAAGCTGTCGGCCTCGGTCGCCAGGCATCTTCAGCGCTATTTCGACCTGCACGGCGGCGCGCTGCCGCCCCCCGGTCTGTACCAGCGGATCCTGCGCGAGTTCGAAGTGCCCCTGATCGAGATTGCGCTGGATGCCACCGGTGGAAACCAGGCCAAATGCGCCGATCTTCTGGGGATCAACCGGAATACCCTGCGAAAGAAAATCACCGATCTGGATATCCGCGTGACTCGGCGCCGCAAGTTGATGTAAAAGCGCAACAGATGAGTGGCCGATTGGCGGCATTCGCCGGTTGTGCCACGATATCAGGGGTTTGCCGCGGCCTGCGGCACATCAGTTGGGGGGAGCATCGGTGACAACCCGCGCCCGTTGGGCCACGTGGGAACGTTTGGCGGAGCTGCGCCGCCACCGCCGTGCGCAAAGCGCGGCGACCCTGGGGCTGGTGCTGCTGGGTCCGGTGCTGGCGCTGGCGACAATCCTGGTTCTGGGTCCGCTGGACCGTGGCGCGTCACTGGCGCTGCGGCTGGTTCTGCTGGCCGATCTTGTCTATGTGATCGTGCTGGCCGCGCTGGTCATGGGCACGATTGCCCAGATGATCGCCGCGCGCCGCGCCCATTCGGCCGGGTCGCGCCTGCACTTGCGTCTGACCGGGGTCTTTGCCCTGATCGCGCTGATCCCCACCGTCACGGTCGCGGTGTTTGCCGCCGTCACCATCAATTTCGGGCTTGAGGGCTGGTTTTCCGAGCGGGTGCGCAACGTGGTGGGGGCGTCGCTGGCCGCGGCCCAGGCTTATGAGGAAGAGCAGCGCGTCGATCTGCGCACCGATGCCGAGGCGCTGGCCAATTTCCTGACCCGCGCCTCGGGCGGCGGGTTTCTGGTGTCGGACGGCGAATTGCGCCAGCTTCTGGGGCGCGGGCAGGGCCAGATCCAGCGCGGCCTGCGCGAAGCCTATGTCGTCGACGCCACGGGCGAGATCCGGGCGCGGGGCGAAAGCTCGTATCTGTTCGATTTCGAATATCCCACCCCCGAGGCCATGGCCTCGGCCATCAACGGCGAAACGGCGGTGGTCGAGGACTGGGACGTCAACGAATTTCGCGCTCTTGTCGCGATTGACCGCATCCCCGACCGCTATCTCTGGGTCAGCCGCGAGGTCGACGGCGAGATCCTGTCGCTGTTGGACGACACCCAGGCGACCATTCGCCTGTATCAGCAACTGGAAAGCGAACGTGGGCGGCTGCTGTTCGAATTCGGGCTGCTTTATCTGGGCTTTGCCGTGATCCTGATCCTGGCCGCGATCCTGCTTGGCCTGTGGTTTGCCGAACGGCTGTCGCGCCCGGTCGGGCGACTGGCCGGCGCGGCGCAGCAGATCGGTTCGGGCAATCTGGATGTGCAGGTCGAGGAAGAGCGCGGCGACGACGAGATTGCGCTGTTGGGGCGCATGTTCAACCAGATGACCCGGCAACTGAAGGCCCAGCGCGATGCGCTGTTGACCAACACCGCCCAGATCGAGCGGCGGCGGCGCCTGTTCGATTCGGTGCTGTCCTCGGTCACTGCCGGCGTGGTGGGGCTGGACGCCGAAGGGCAGGTCACATTCGTCAATCGCTCGGCCGAGCGGCTGCTGCACATCAGCGAGGCCGATGGCCAGAACACGCCACTGTCGGTGGCCGCGCCCGAATTCGGGCCGCTACTGGAACGCTTGCGCCACGGTCGGGGCGAGGTAGCGCAGGAAGAGGTGCGGATGTCGCGCAACGGCAAGCTGGAAAGCCTGCTGGTGCGCATGGCCACGCGCCGCGGCGACAGCGGCGGGCTGGAAGGCTTCGTGGTGGCCTTCGACGATGTCACCGACCTGGTGACGGCGCAGCGCATGGCGGCCTGGGGCGACGTGGCGCGGCGGATCGCCCATGAAATCAAGAACCCGCTGACGCCGATCAAACTGTCGGCCGAACGCATCCGGCGCAAGTTCCGCGATGCCGCCGGCGACACGGCGGCGGAACTTGACCAGCTGACCGGCGTGATCATGCGCCAGACCGACGACCTGCGCCGCATCGTCGACGAGTTCTCCAAATTCGCGCGCATGCCCGAACCCGACCGCCGCAGTGTCGATCTGGTGCAACTGGTCAGCGATGCCGTCACCCTGCAGCGGGCCGGGCAGGCTGACGTGACCATCGCGCTTGACCTGCAGGCCGACAGCGCCGTGGGGGATTTCGACGCGACCATGATCGGGCAGGCGCTGACCAACCTGATCAAGAATGCCGGCGAGGCGACCGAGCCGTTGCGCACCGCGCCGCCGCACGATGGCTGGGCGCCGCAGATCAGGGTGACCGTGGCCTTTGCGGATGGCGAGGCGGTGATCGCCATCGCCGACAACGGCGTCGGCCTGCCCGAAGACCGGGCCCGGCTGTTCGAACCTTACGTGACCACCCGCGACAAGGGCACCGGCCTGGGCCTGCCGATCGTGAAGAAGATCATCGAAGAACATGGCGGGTCGCTGACCCTGACCGACGCCAACCCCTTTGGCGCCGGCGATCACCGCGGCGCGCGGGCCGAAATCAGGCTGCCGCTGGCCGAGCCGGCCAGCGCGCAACGCAAGGCAAGTTGAAAGTAACGAGGCAATCGAGACATGAGTGACATTCTGATCATCGATGACGAACGCGATATCCGTGAACTGGTGTCCGACATCCTGAAGGACGAAGGTTTCCAGACCCGGACCGCCGCGAATTCCGACGAATGCATGGCGGCGCTGAACGCCGAGGCGCCGGCTCTGATGATTCTGGATATCTGGCTGAAAGACAGCCGCATGGACGGCATCGACATTCTCAAGACCGTCAAGCGCGACAATCCCGATATTCCGATCGTCATCATCTCGGGGCATGGCAACATCGAAATCGCGGTCGCGGCGATCAAGCAGGGTGCCTATGACTTCATCGAAAAGCCCTTCAACATCGATCAGCTGATGGTGGTGATCGGCCGGGCGATGGAGGCGTCGCGCCTGCGCCGGGAAAACAGCGAACTGCGCCGCCGCGATGGCAACACCGCCGAGATGATCGGCGCGTCGTCCAGTTTCCGCGCCCTGCGCAGCCAGCTGGACAAGGTGACCAGGTCGAACGGCCGGGTGATGCTGACCGGGCCGGCCGGCAGCGGCAAGGAGGTGGCGGCACGCTTTATCCATGCCAATTCCAACCGCGCCGACGGGCCTTTCGTCGTGGTCAACTCGGCCTCGATCGAGCCTGACCGCATGGAGGCGGTGCTGTTCGGCCGCGAATCGGCCGAACGCGGCGTCGAACCTGGGCTGCTGGAGCAGGCGCATGGCGGTGTGCTGTTCTTCGACGAAATCGCCGACATGCCCCTTGGCACCCAGTCCAAGATCTTGCGCGTTCTGGTCGACCAACAGTTCGAACGGGTCGGCGGCGCCGACAAGGTGCGGGTCGATATGCGGGTGATCTCGTCGACCACCCGCGACCTTGGCGTCGAAATCGACGCCGGGCGCTTTCGGCAAGAGCTGTTTCACCGGCTGTCGGTGGTGCCCATCGCCGTGCCCGCCCTGTCGGACCGTCGCGAAGACATTCCGACGCTGGCGCATCATTTCATCGAAGGCTTCAACAAGGCGCAGGGCCTGCCGGCGCGCGGCATATCTGGCGACGCCGAGGCCATGCTGCAAACCATGGTCTGGCCCGGCAACGTGCGCCAGTTGAAGAACGTGACCGAGCGCATCCTGATCCTCGGGCCCGACAAGGGCGACATTCAGGCCGCCGAGATCCCGCGCGAGGACGCCGGCGAATCCGACGACGACGACCGCGTCGTGCTGTCAGGGTCGCTGGCCACGCTGCCGCTGCGCGAAGCCCGCGAATTGTTCGAACGTGAATACCTGCTGACCCAGATCAACCGCTTTGGCGGCAACATCAGCCGCACGGCAACCTTCGTTGGCATGGAACGCTCGGCGCTGCACCGCAAGCTGAAGTCCCTGAACGTGGTCACCTCGACCCGAACGGGGGGGCGGGTGGCCACGGTTGCCGACGACGGCTGACAGCGCTTGGCGGCGATTGGCGGCGCGTGACACCGGCGCCCCATTGAACAGGACGCGCGAGGCGTGCAATGAAGGCGCGGTCAACGCACGCAAGGGGCGGCCATGAAGGTCATTATCTGCGGCGCCGGCCAGGTCGGCTGGCAGATCGCGCGGCACCTGTCCGGCGAACGCAACGAAGTAACGGTCGTCGACAAGTCCGCCGACCTGATCCGCCGCGCCACGGACACGCTGGATGTTCAGGGCGTCGCCGGCTTTGCATCCTACCCCGACGTGCTGGACCGGGCCGGCGCCGCCGACGCCGACATGGTGATTGCCGCGACCCATTCGGACGAGGTCAACATGGTCACCTGCCAGGTGGCGCATTCGGTGTTTTCGGTGCCGCGCAAGATTGCCCGCCTCAGGTCGCAAAGCTATCTGAACGCCATCTATTCCGATCTCTACCGCCGCGATCACATGCCCATCGACGTGGTCATCAGCCCCGAGCGCGAGGTGGCCGAGGCGGCGTTGCGCCGGCTGGCGGCGCCGTCGGCCTTTGACACGCACGAGTTTCTGGACGGGCGGGTGCAGTTTCTGGGCATTGTCCTGGAAGAAGACTGCCCGGTTCTGAACACGCCGCTGAGGCAACTGACCGACCTGTTTTCGACCCTCAAGACGCTGGTCGTGGGCGTGCGCCGCGGCGGCAAGCTTTACGCGCCCGAACCCGCCGATCAGCTGTTCGCGGGCGACCAGATATACGTGATTGCCCAGCGCGATGACGTGCCGCGCACGCTGGAGATCTTCGGCAAGACGTCGCGCCGGCAAGAGCGGGTGGTGATCGTTGGCGGCGGCAATGTCGGGCTGGCGGTGGCCCGGGCGCTCGAGGCGCGCTCGGACCGTATCCGCGCGCGGGTGATCGAAAAGAACCGTCACTGCGCGGAAATGGCCGCCGACGCGCTGGAACGCACCATCGTGCTGCATGGCGACGGCCTGAACATCGAGCTTCTGGAAGAGGCCAACATATCGCGCGCCGACGCCATTCTTGCCGTGACCGACGATGACAAGACCAACCTGCTGGCGGCGGTGCGGGCCAAGGCCAGCGGCTGCCCGATGGCGATTTGCCTGATCAACGACCCGTCGCTGCAACCGCTGATGGCGCCGCTGGACATCGACGCCACCATCAACCCGCGCGCCTCGACCGTCAGCTCGATCCTGCGCCATGTGCGCCACGGGCGCGTGCGCGGCGTCTATTCGATCGGCGATGCCGAGGCCGAGGTGATCGAGGCGCAGGTCCTGTCGACCTCGCCCATCGCCGGCAAGGCCATTCGCGACATCGACTTCCCCGAGGGTTCGCTTGTCGGCGCGGTTCTCAAGGGCGACACGGTGGTCAAACCCTCGGGCGGCACCCGGCTGAGCGAAGGTGACGTGATCGTGCTGTTCGTGCTGTCGGCGGACGTGCCCGAGGTCGAGCGGTTGTTCCAGGTCTCGATCGACTTCTTCTGATGGCGAACCGGGTCGAGCGTCTGCCCTTTTTCGTGGTCCTCGTGGGGCTGGCGGCGCTGGCCATGTGGGTGCCGGCGATCCATGCGGCCATGGTGCGCGACTGGCCGGTGGCGCGGGCGTTCTTTTATTCCGGCATCCTGTTCCTGATCCTGTGCACGCTGATTGGCGCCGCCACCGGCGGCGTCACGCCACGCATCCGGGCCCGCAGCCACCTTGTGGCGCTGGTCGCCGCTTACACCGTGCTGCCCGGGGTGCTGGCGGTGCCGTTCCACCAGGCGGTGGGCAACACGCATTTCCTGTCGGCCTGGTTCGAGATGGTGTCGAGTTTCACCACCACCGGGGCCAGCCTTTACCCGGCCGAGCGCCTTTCGGCCTCGGTGCATCTGTGGCGCGGCATCGTCGGCTGGTCCGGTGGGCTGTTCATCTGGATCACCGCCATCGCGGTGCTGGAACCGCTCAATCTCGGCGGGTTTGAAGTTCTCAACCGCCAGCAAAGCGGCGACACCGCCTCGACCGCGCAGATCGAGGCCGTGGCCGGCACCGGCCGGCGCCTGAAGAATTTCGCCCTGCGGCTGACACCGATCTACGGGGTATTGACGCTGATCCTTTGGGCATCGCTCAGCGTCGCGGGCGCGCAGCCCTTTGATGCATTCATGATGGCCATGGCCACCATGGCCACCAGCGGTATCACCGCCACGGCCGCGCCGCCGGGCACAGGCGGCGAGGTCATCATCTTCCTGTTCCTGTTTCTTGCCGTGTCCCGCACCTTTCACACCGGCGACGTCGCCAGCCTGCGCCGCACCCGAACCGACCCCGAGATACGCATCGCGCTGGCCTGCGTTGCAGGCGTGTCGCTGCTGCTGGTCCTGCGTCACTGGGCCGGGGCCTATGATGTCGACGACGTGAACAACCTTGCCGCCGCTGCGGGCGCCCTGTGGGGCACGATGTTCACGCTGCTGTCCTTTCTGACCACCAACGGCATGGTCAGCACAGCGTGGGAGGGCGCGCGGGCCTGGTCGGGGCTGGAAACGCCGGGGCTGGTCCTGATGGGGCTGGCGGTTTTCGGCGGCGGCGTCGCAACCACCGCCGGCGGCGTCAAGCTGTTGCGCATCTACGCCCTTTACGCCCATGGCACGCGCGAACTCGAGCGGCTGGTAAACCCTTCATCGGTCGGCGGATCGGGCAGCCACGAACGCCACCTCAGGCGGCGGGGGGCACATATCGCATGGATATTCTTCATGCTGTTCGCAATGTCCATTGCCGTGGTCATGGCGGCCCTGTCGCTGTCGGGGGTCAGTTTCGAGCAGACCATCGTCCTGACCATCGCCGCGCTGACCACCACCGGCCCCCTGGCGGCGGTGGCGGCGGAACAGCCCATCAGCTATGTCAACCTGGGCAGCGGTGCCCGCGCGGTGCTGGCCGCGGCCATGGTTCTGGGCCGGCTGGAAACGCTGGCGCTGATCGCCCTTTTCAACCCGGATTTCTGGCGCCGTTGATCCGCGCGCGGGAAATCGTTACCCAATTCACGGCCGAAACGGGCTGGCGTTTTGCAGCCAGCCAGACCATAGTCGGCCCAATTGCCACGCCGGCCGCAAAGGGCCGGCCAAGAACAAGGTTTGTGCAAACACATGGCCGACAAGCAAAATTTGCAGGACGCGTTTCTCAATCACGTCCGAAAGACCAAGGTTCCGGTCACGATTTTCCTGATCAACGGTGTCAAGCTGCAGGGGGTCATCACCTGGTTTGACCAGTTCTGTGTGCTGCTGCGCCGCGACGGGCAATCGCAGCTTGTCTACAAACATGCGATCTCGACCATCATGCCGTCGTCGCCGATCAACCTTTACGACGGCGAAGAATAGGCTTGCCCGGCGACGGGCCAACTCGGGCCTGGGTCCTTCATCCTGACATCGCCGGTGACCGCGCCCGCCGCGACGCCGCGCCGGCCCTGGCCGAGGCGCTGGCTCTGGCCGCGGCGCTGCCCGGGCTGGACATCGCCGGCGGCGACATCGTGCGCCTGGCCCGCGCCCAGCCCGGCACCCTGTTCGGCAGCGGCAAGATCGACACGCTCAAGTCGCTGTTCGCCGCCGAGGCAATCGACCTGGTGCTGATCGACGGGCCGGTGTCGCCGGTGCAACAACGCAATCTCGAACGGGCCTGGGGGCTCAAGATCCTCGACCGGACCGGGCTGATCCTCGAAATCTTCTCGGACCGCGCCCGCACCCGCGAAGGCGTGATCCAGGTCGAAATGGCCGCGCTCAGCTACCAGCGTACCCGGCTGGTGCGCGCCTGGACCCACCTTGAACGCCAGCGCGGCGGGCTCGGCTTTGTCGGCGGTCCCGGCGAGACCCAGATCGAGGCTGACCGCCGCGCCATCGACGACCAGCTCAACCGCCTGAGGCGCCAGCTGGACAAGGTGGTCCGCACCCGCGACCTGCACCGCGCCGCCCGCGCCCGTGTGCCCTTTCCCGTCGTGGCGCTGGTCGGCTATACCAACGCCGGCAAATCGACCCTGTTCAACCGGCTCACCGGCGCCGGGGTCATGGCCCGCGACATGCTGTTCGCCACCCTCGACCCCACCATGCGCCGGGTCGAACTGCCCGGCGGCACACCGGTCATCCTGTCAGACACCGTCGGCTTCATCAGCGACCTGCCCACCGCGCTGGTCGCCGCCTTCCGCGCGACGCTGGAAGAGGTGCTGACCGCCGATCTCGTGATCCACGTGCGCGACATCAGCCACCCCGAAACGGCGGAACAGGCCGCTGATGTTGCCGCCATCCTGACCGCGCTTGGTCTTGACCCCGAGGTGCCGCTGGTCGAGCTCTGGAACAAGATCGACCTTGTCGATGCCGCCCACCGCGAAACCCTTGAAACCGCCGCCGGCCATAACGGCGCCCAGGTCGCCTCGGCAGTCACCGGCGCCGGGCTCGACCAGCTTTGCGCCCGCATCGGCGACATCCTTGCCGGCCACCATATCGAGGAACGCCTCAGCCTGCCCTTTGCCGACGGCCGCCGCCGGTCATGGCTGCACGACCGTGGCGTGGTCCGGGCCGAGCGTCAGGACGACGACGGCTTCACCATCGACGTGCGCTGGACGCCGCGGCAAAAGGCCAGCTGGTCGAACCTGTGACCACGGCCGCAGCGGGCCGATCCGCACAGCTACTTCTGTCGGGAAATATCCCGGGGGGGTCCGAAGGCGCCCCGGGCCTTCGGACGGGGGCAGCGCCCCCGATGCCGCCGGTCAGCCGCCGCGCAACCGGGCCACGATCTGCTCCATCGTGTCCAGCGGTACATAGCCCCGCACCATCATGTTGCCGAAAATGAAGCTTGGCGTTCCGCTGATCTGCAACACCTGTGCAAGGGCGCGGTTGCTGGACAGGATGCGGCCGATTTCGGGGTTTTCCATCTCGGCGCTTACCGCGTCATGGTCCAGCCCAAGGCCCTTGCTCAGCCGCGCGACGGCGGCTGGATTTATACTGCCGCGCATCATCATCAGGGTGTCCGCGACCTGCTTGTAGGCGGCATCGCCCGCCAACCGGCGCACGGCCAGCGCATAGCGCGACCCCAGCATCGATTCTTCGCCCAAAATCGGGAATTCCTTGACGATCAGCCGGATGTCGGGGTCGCGGGCGATCAGTTCGGCCACCTCCGGGTGGGCGCGCCGGCAATAGCCGCAGCGATAATCGAGAAACTCGACAATGGTCACGTCGCCGTCGGGATTGCCGCCGGCCCACGACGATTTGTCCTCGAATATGTCGGCGGAATAGGCGGCGATGGTGGCGGCATCGCCCGATTCCTGCGCCGCCGTCTGGCGCTCCTCAAGAACCGCGATCGCCTCCATCAGCAATTCGGGGTTTTCCAGCAGATAGGCGCGAACCTCGGCCCGGAACGCATCGCGTTCGGCCCCGGACAGGTGTTGAAGGTCGGTGGCGGCGGCCGGCAGGATTTGCGACAGCAACAGCGCGGCGGCCAGTAGAATGCGTTTCAAGATCGTCTCCCGTCAGGTTCGGGCGCGGCGGGCATTGACCTTGGGGCGCGGTCCCGGCACCGGTGTCGGACGAGCAATAGGAGGGCAAGGTGCAGAACTCAAGCCGGGGCAGGGTAGATCCCTTCATCGTGATGGACGTTCTCGACGCCGCCCGCCGGGCCGAGGCGGCGGGGCGCGACATCGTGCATATGGAAATCGGCCAGCCCGGCACGCCGGCGCCGGCGGCGGCGCGGGCCGCGGTTGCGGCGGCGCTGGAACACGATACCCTGGGCTATACGGTGGCGTTGGGTCTGCCCGAGCTTCGCCAGCGCATCGCGCGGCTTTACCGCGACTGGTATGGCCTGACGATCGACCCGGCCCGCATCGTCGTGACCTCGGGCGCCTCGGGGGCGTTTCTTCTGGCCCTGACCGCGCTTTTCGATGCCGGCGACCGGGTCGGGCTGGGCGTGCCGTGCTATCCGTCCTACCGCCAGATCCTGTCGGCCCTGTCGCTGCGCCCCGTGGGCATCGACACCGACGCCTCGACCCGATTTCTGCCGACCCCGGCCGCGCTGCCTGCCGATCTGGCCGGGCTGATCCTGGCCTCGCCCGGCAACCCCACCGGCACCGTGGCCACGCGCCCCGAGCTTGCGGCGCTGATCGCGGCGGCCGGCGAGCGGGGGCTGGCGGTCATCTCGGACGAGATTTACCACGGGCTGAGCTATGGTCAGCCGGCGGTCAGCGCGCTGGAGCTGTCGGACGACCTGTTCGTCATCAACTCGTTCTCGAAATATTTCTCGATGACCGGCTGGCGTGTCGGCTGGATGGTGGTGCCGCAAAGCCATGTGCGCACCATCGAGCGGCTGGCCCAGAACATGTTCATCTGTGCCCCCCATGTCAGCCAGATCGCGGCGCTGGCCGCGCTGGATGCCGAGGCCGAGTGCCGCGCCAACATTGCGGCCTATGCGCAAAACCGCGCCATCCTGCTGGACGGCCTGGCCCGGGCCGGGCTGAACGATCTGGCCCCGCCGGACGGCGCCTTCTTTATTTACGCCGATGTCTCGTCGATGACAGACGACGCGCTGGCGTTTTCCGACCGCATCCTGGCGCAGGCCGGTGTCGCGGTGACCCCGGGGCTCGATTTCGATCCGGTGCGAGGGGGGCGTTTCCTGCGGTTTTCCTATGCCGCGGCGACCGGCGACATCCGCCGCGGAACGGAAAGACTGGTTGAGTTCTTCCGCAAGGGCTAGACTCGCCAAAACAAGACGAGCAGGGGCACAGCCCGGTGACAGGGTATATTCGATTTCTGGTCCTTGCGGGCCTTTTGGGGCTGATACCCCCGCAGGCGCGCGCCATGGAAGAGCGCGTGGCGCTGGCGCGCGCGGTGACCGCCCTGTCCTCGATCGCCGATGTCGGCGCCGACCTGCATGTCACGCTGACGCTGACCCAGCCGGTCCTGTGGCGGCTGTTCACGCTCGAGGCGCCCATGCGGCTGGTGATCGAGTTTGGCGAGGTCGCCTTTGACGACGATATCGCCAGCATTGCCAACAGCGCCAACGTTGCGGCGCTGTCGGCCGGCGCCACCATGCCGGGCTGGTCGCGGCTGGTGCTGCAACTTGCCCGCCCGATGGCGGTGGAAACGGCCGGAATGACCACGGGGGCCGACGATGGCTCGGCCGTGCTCAGGCTGCAACTGATGGCCACCGATGCCGCGTCCTTCAGCCAAAGCGCCGGCTGGCCGCAGATCGCCGGCATCGCGCCCACCGCGCGCACCACCGCCACGACGCCCGCAGACGGGCGGCCGGTGATCGTGGTCGACGCCGGGCATGGCGGCATCGACCCCGGCGCGCAGGCCGACGGCATTGTCGAAGCCGAGGTGATGCTGGCCCTGGCCAAGGACCTTGCCGGTCTGCTTGAGGCGCGGGGCTTTCGCGCGGTGCTGACCCGGTCGGGGAATGTTTTCGTGCCGCTGGAAACCCGCATGTCCATTGCCCGGCAGGCCGGCGCCAGCGCCTTTCTGTCCCTGCATGCCGACGCGCTGGCGCAGGGGCGGGCCAGCGGGGCCACGGTTTATACCCTTGCCCCGGATGCCACCGATCTGGCCAACCGGATC
>Ga0114932_10005199_pt1 | contig 11668 bp, 12 predicted proteins | sample 2SBtaG_2_FD_87286 | JGI IMG/M metagenome (GOLD analysis project Ga0114932, IMG submission 87286) | Deep subsurface microbial communities from Kolumbo volcano to uncover new lineages of life (NeLLi) - 2SBTROV12_ACTIVE470 metaG | ecosystem: Environmental > Aquatic > Marine > Volcanic ... | reverse complement strand
GTGCAATGAAAACCCCATGCAAACAACCGGCACCTTATTGGTGCCAATTCCAAAAGTGACCACTGACATTACGATAGGCCTCCGGCTCCAAAACCCCATTTTCTGCGTCAATGACTACCTTTATGGCGCCTGTTTCCGCTGTATTCATCTGAATTGCACCCATTCTGTTTAAACGCCCCCTTACTTGCTGGCGAGGAAACCCATACCGGTTTCTATATCCTGCAGAAATCAATGCATACTGGGGTTTAACCCTGTCCAAAAAAGACCGCGTTGAAGACGTGTTACTGCCATGATGGGGTACAATAAGTATCTGGCTATGCAACTCAGAGCCATACTTTTGTACCAACAAATTTTCAGATGTTCGCTCGATATCGCCTGTTATTAAGACGCTTCCACCGGCACCGGTAATTTGCACAACACAAGATCGATCGTTTTCGTTCAATTCAGTTTGGTGCGGAAAAGGCCCGATAATTCGAAAATCCACTCCGTCCCAATTCCATGACTCCCCTGCCCAACAATGGATCGATTTATGCCAGTCTATCATGTGCGGCACACTGGTCCACAATCGTTCAATTCGAAATTCCCTAGCTAAAAAACGTGCTCCCCCAATATGGTCATTATCGCCATGGCTAATCACCATGGTATCGATATTTTTTATCCCTAATGAGCGTAAAAATGGACCAACCACCGATGATCCCATATCAAAATCTTCGCTAAAACGAGCACCGGTGTCGTAAACTAAAATATGGTGTTTTGTACGCGCAACCATGCTTAATCCCTGTCCAACGTCCAACAAGGTAAGTTCAAAATCGCCTTTTTCCAAACGTGACGGGTCCACAAAGATTAGAGGTAGCACCAAAATCACTGCCAGCCATCTCGCCGGAAAACCATTTGGAGCAAATAGTAGAACTATGGCCAACATTGCCAAAACAATCATTCCTACCGGCGTTTGGATATGAGTCCACTCCGAAAAAGGGAATGTTGACAGCCATTGCAGGAAGGACCAGAGAAATTCGAAAATCTGTGTAGCAAAATTTAGCGTTAGATGAGCCAGGCTTGGTAAGCAAAACAAACACAACAGTCCGAATAAAATCAACGGAACAACAATTAAACTCACCAAGGGTACAGCGATAAGATTAGCGATTGGCGCAATCAACGATGCCTTTTGGAAAAACAGAATTAGCAGTGGTGCCAATCCCATCGCTGTAATCCATTGAATCTTTAACAACCCCCCCCAATTTCCAGTATTTCCAAGCCTACCCGAAGTGATAAAAAGAATTAAAGCCACCGCACAAAAGGACAGCCAAAATCCTTCAGATAGCATAGCCAGTGGGTCGAACAATAAAACCAATAGAAGAGCTATCACCCATACTCGAAATGCTTTGAAATGACGTCGCAAAATAATGGACCCCATGGCCACGCAAACCATAATCATTGCCCGTTGTGTTGGTATAGAAAACCCAGCTAATGAAGCATAAATAGATGCAAAAGCAATTGCAGCTATGGCAGCCCAAGAACTTGATGACAGAACTTTGAAAACATGAAAGGATAGTAATTTGCGGAATAGCAAAAAACTAAAACCGGCAATAAGACCGATGTGCAAACCAGAAATCGCGACTAGATGGGAGGTGCCCGTAGTACGTAATATTTTCCATTGCGCTGCTGTAATCTCGCTCCGTGATCCAATCGATAGCGCCTTTACAAACCCAACCATCTCGCTTCCCTGTAAAATTTCTGACAGCTGAGTGTCTAAATTTTGGCGAAGGCGCGAAAGCTTAGGACCATGATTGCTGCTCTCTAAAAGTACAGCGGTATCACCGATACGAACATAACCAACAGCACCAATTCGCTGAATAAACAGCCAGCGCTCGTAGTCAAAACCTCCTGGATTAAAAAAGCCATGCGGTCGTTTGAGTCGCACAGTCAATCGCCACTCCTGCCCAGTTTTAATTTTAGCGAAAGGATAATACCAACTAAGCCTAATTCTCGAAGGCAAAGTAACCGCTTCAGGCAAAGCAGTTTTTTTGGGTTTAAAATTAAATCGTACTCCCCTGTCGAACTGTTGTGGCAATCCATCAACAAATCCTACCACCACGAGATCCTGTCCTTCTAATGGTGGAAGCAATCGATCGATTAAAACTGAATTGGAATACACTGAAACCCAAACGAATCCCAAACAAAAGAATGCGATCTTGGGCATTCTGTAAAGAAAAAAGAAAAACGAGCAACTCGCATAGACCCAAGTATTATTAGGTACTCCAGAGCACGGAAGCAGGAGAAATATACCAGCGGCAAAAGCAAAAACAGAAGCTACCATAGAGTTTGCTATCGTACTGATAAAAACCTACAATCCCAATGACTAGGTGGATCAACTTTATTGTGAGCGGTACCAGCTTTTCGAATGCTCACCAATTTTTATCGGCTCCTCGTAATTACTTGCTGTTAAGCAATAGAGGCAATTTGAACAGTTACTTCCCTTGTAATGCGTAGTTACTTTTCTTGTAGAATAAGAAACCAGAATACCAATCTACAATAAAAATAAATTCTTTATAACCTTATGGAAGAACTTAATTTATTTATCCAGGCAAATATTCATTATGCGCCTTTAATCATCTTTGGAGCGCTTTTACTTGCGGGCTTTAATATTCCCGTATCGGAAGATGCTATGTTGTTTATCTCCGCAATATTGGCCAGCAAACACCCGGAAATGCTTCCGTCACTATTCGCAGGGGTATACCTCGGCGCTTATTTCTCTGATCTAATTTGCTACTGGCTTGGCCGCATTCTTGGCCCAAAACTATTTAAAATTCGCTTTTTTGCAAAAATGGTTGCCCCTGAAACTGTTGAAAAAATCCATACCTTCTACGAGAAATACGGTATTATCACTCTGATTCTTGGGCGTTTTATACCATTTGGGGTTAGAAACGGCCTGTTTTTGACTGCAGGCCTTGGAAAAATGAGTTTCCTCAAGTTTTCACTATCGGACCTGTTAGCCTGCACGATTTCAACAATTACATTCTTCACTCTCTATTACCACTACGGAAATGCAGTCATCGAGTCTATAAAAGAAGCTAACGAAATTGTGTTCGTCGTAGCATTACTCGTGGTTGTCGTATTAGTTTTAAAAAGGAAAAAGAACGCCGAATCAAAATAATTACGCTATCCAGATAGTTGCCCGTCCTCTAAATGCAAAACGATATCCATCTGGCTCGCCAATGAGAAATCATGGGTAACAATCAGGAAACTAATTCCTAGCTCACGGTTAAGCTCCAACAGAAGATGGTAGATATTGTCCGCTGTTTTAGTATCCAAATTTCCCGTGGGTTCATCGGCTATAACACACTTGGGACTTCCGACTAAAGCTCGTGCAATAGCTGCCCTTTGTTTTTCGCCACCAGACATCTCACCGGGTTTATGCAACAAACGCTCCTTCAAACCAACTTTGACTAGCATTTCCTCGGCCTTATCTCGAGCCTTTCGAATACCCACACCTCTTATCAATAAGGGCATTGCGACGTTTTCTAAAGATGTAAACTCACCTAACAAATGGTGAAACTGATACACAAAACCTAAAGAACGATTCCGTAACTGTCCTAATTGTCGTTGATTAATTTTCGCTAGATCTATGCCATCGAGCACGATTTTACCAGAGGTCGGAGAATCCAACCCACCGAGCAAATGTAACAAAGTACTTTTACCCGATCCTGAAGCACCCATAACCGCAATTCGTTCACCAGAACGCACAACAAGATCGACACTTTCCAACACCTTAACATCTAGGTCACCCTGAACAAATCGCTTAGATAATTTTCGACATTCCAGCACAACCGTACTATTCATAACGAAGTTCATCTGCGGGTTTTACTCTAGAGGCCTGCCAAGCAGGATAGATTGTCGCAACTAGAGCAATCACAAACGCCATGGATGCAATTTGATACACATCCGACCAAATTAATTTAGAAGGCAGATCACTAATATAATAAACGTCAGCGGCCAAAAACTGTACGCCAAAAAACTTTTCGATGGCTGGAACTAGGGTTTCGACGTTATTTGCCAGCAGTACCCCCCCTAAAGTGCCAAGCAGGGTCCCTACACTGCCAATTAGGGTTCCAAGAACCATAAATATCCCCATTACGCCTCCCGGAGACAGTCCTTGAGTACGAAGAATCGCGATATCTGCGCGCTTTTCTGTTACGACCATTACAAGGGTAGACACAATATTAAAAGCAGCAACTGCCACAATTAATAGCAAAATAATAAACATGACCCGTTTTTCAGTTTTGATGGCACGGAAAAAATTTCTATGGGCTTGAGTCCAATCAGTTATACGATGCACACCTGATAATTTCTCCGCTAAATCGCGAGCAATGGCCCGTGCGTAGAACAAGTCATCCAACTTTAATCGTAAACCCGATACCGACAACTCTCCGAGCCGAATCAACTTGGCTGCATCCCGGATATTAACCAAGGCCAGATTCCGATCATATTCGTACATCCCAACTTTAAAGATACCCGCCACCGTGAAACGACGCAGACGAGGTAAAATTCCAGCTGGAGTTGTGGTTATTTGTGGTGTAATGACGGTAATTTTATCGCCAGGAACAACTCCTAAATAATTGGCTAATTCCACCCCTAAAATGATTTGATATTTACCCGCTACCAGCTGGTTCAAATCGCCGGCGATCATATTTTTGGCCACTTCGGATACATTCGGTTCCATGTCAGGAAGAACACCTCTGATTAATGTTCCACTTACCCTCCGACCAGCATTTAGCATTACCTGCGCCTGGACATAGGGTGCCCAGCCGACGACTCTAGGATGATCTTTAATCACTGGTTCGAGTACTTCCCAGTCGTTTAAGACACCCGAGGGGCTACTGATCGAAGCATGGGATGTCATCCCTAAGATCCTCTCTCGCAATTCAGCCTCAAAACCGTTCATGACCGATAGCACCGCAATCAAAGCAGTCACACCAAGTGCAATACCTAGAACAGAAGTGAGTGTAATAAACGAAATGAATTGGGTTCGACGTTTTGCACGTGTGTATCGAAGACCAATGAACAGAACAAGTGGCCTAAACACAAACGCTAAGACAGTGGCAAGTTAACATTGAATACGTTAAAAATTAGTTTGTCGGGGTTAAGACTCACGTCGACAGTCTGGGCAAAATCCATAGAGATAAAGGCAGTGATCTGTCAGTGTGTAGTCCAATTGCTTTGCTATCTCTTTCTGCCGGTTTTCTATTAGTTCATCTTTAAATTCGCCAACCCGGCCACACCTCACGCATAAGATATGATCGTGGTGTCCACCCCTATTTAATTCAAATACGGAATTTCCACCCTCGAAGTGATGCCTTTTGACCAAGCCGGCCGCTTCAAATTGGGTTAACACACGATATACAGTAGCGAGACCGATATCTTCGCCTTCCTTTAGCAAAATTTTATAAACTTCTTCCGCAGTTAAATGCCGGTCGCTGTCCCGTTTCTTTTCCAGCATTTCTAATATCTTAACACGAGGCAGAGTCACTTTCAGCCCAGCATTTTTGATATCTTGACTTTCCACTATGATCCTCCAAAGAAACGTGAATAAAGTAATTGTATCGGGTATTATTCCCTTTTTTGATCAGAAACACAGCATTTAATGCGAAAAGTCCTTGTCATTCCGGTATATTTGGCAATTCTATGGCTTACCGGATGCACTTCTATCAGTGAATGGATACCCTGGGTATATCGGATAGATATTGACCAGGGAAACATTATCACTCAACCAATGATTAACCAGCTACAACCAGGGATGAATGAACGACAAGTGCGCTTTATCATGGGAACGCCTTTGTTAATTGATACATTTCACGATAATCGCTGGAACTATTTACTGCGTGAAAAACCAGGCGATGGTGCCCCAACAACTCAAAAGAAGTTGTTTCTCTATTTCAAAGATGGGGCTCTTGTGAAAGTAACAGGTGATTTTCGGCCTAATAATATACAGGACCTTGAGCCAATCCAGGACACAACAGTGATCGTTCCCAAAATAAACCGTGAAAAAACACTCAGTCAAAAAATCAAATCCTGGTTCGGAATTCAAGAAACCTAACCCCAAAACGATAGAGCTCACCTCTATCTAGTCCATGGTATTGAATTAAAAACCCAACCTGGCCAGTAAACTGCCCATTCTATCCGCCATTCTGAAACAAGACAGACGAAACCTGAACAAATCTTCACCCTTCAAACGAACCTCCTAAATCTTTTCGGAACCATTCTTTGTCCTAATGGCCCGTAAACGTCGTGTCTCCATGGGATCATTAATTAGAGCACGGTATATTTCTACACGATCTCCAGCCTTTAGTTCCCGATTAAGGTTACAAATGCGGTTAAACACTCCAACCTTGTTTTTGCACAAATTTATCTCCGGAAAGCGCTGTAATATCCCAGAGGCGGTAATGGCTTGTTCCAAGGTCGCACCACTCTCTAATTCAACCTCCAAAACCACTTGTTGATCCGATTTCGCGAAAGCAACTTCCACATAGATCATGTTCTGTTATGAAGTTCTTTCGCTCGGCGACTGAAAGCCGAAACCATTGAATTACAGATTTGGGTAAACACCGCACCAAAGGCTAGAGCACCAATTCTATTTGAAATTTCAAACTCCAAAATCAACGAAACCTTTGTCGCATCTTCCCGCAGCGGTAGAAACTTCCACACGCCTTCTAGATAACTAAACGGACCATCAAGCAAACTCATTCTGATTTCTGCATCATTGACGACACGATTCCGTGTCGAAAACCGTTTATTAAAAGCACCTTTAGCCACCTCTAATTCCGCCTCTACGTAGTCTTCGGTAATGGAAAGAATCCGCCCCGTACGACACCAGGGTAAAAACTCTGGATATGACTCAATATCGCAAACCAATTCCAACATGGATTGCGCTGGATAGCGCACCAATGCACTTCGCTCTATCCTCGTCATGAGCGTGGCAGATCAACCATTAAAACAACCCCGCAATCAACACTATCGTAACTGCCGCAGGTGCTACATAGCGCACCAAAATTCGCCACAATTTGAATAAAAAACTCTCTTTTGAAACTTCAAACTCTTCGGCAGTACTTTCTAGAGTCATAACCCAACCGGCAAATACTGCCATCAATATTCCGCCCAAAGGAAGCAACACATTAGCACTGATGAACTCTAAAACTTCAAAAAAAGTTTTATCGAATATGGTTGCATCAACCCATATATTGGTTGAAAACACAGTCCCCATACCCAATGCCCAAGTTAATGCGCCAGCTATAATACAAGCATTCTGTCTAGAAATTTCATATTTCTCGACCACGTAGGAAACAGCAGGTTCTATTAATGAAATCGATGATGACAATGCAGCAAAAATCAATAAAACAAAAAACATCAGACCAAACAGATTCCCAGCAAACATGTGGGAAAATGCCATAGGCAGCGTCTTGAAAATAAGATCCGGACCCATCGATGGTTCAAAAGCATTGGCGAAAACGATGGGGAAAATCGCAACACCCGCCAATATAGCAACTGCGGTATCGGTTATCGCAATGACCAGTGCAGTCTGGCCAATAGAAATGTCCTTAGGCAAATAAGATCCATAAACCATAATCGCACCCATCCCCAAGCTTAGGGTAAAAAAGGCCTGCCCCATCGCCAAGAGAAATGTTGTTCCAGTCACCGAATCGAGATCAAAATTAAACATAAAACTGATTCCTGTCCCAAAAGAATCCGTAGTCATCGCATAAGCCACTAAAATCAATAATATTAAAAACAGCCCTGGCATCAAAAACTTAACAGCTTGTTCTATACCTTCATTAATACCACGTGCCACGATATACATGGTCACGCTTATAAATACAGTGTGCCACAACGTTAGAGCGAAAATGCTATCGTTTAAAGACATAACCGCATGTTCGACCATATCTGTATTGAGCTGGGATAGAAATCCAGTCATAATCTTTAGAGCGTACGCTATAGTTTTGCCAGCAATCACACTGTAAAAGGAAAGAATTATAAATCCAGCTAGGACTCCCATCCAACCGAGATAACCCCAAAGCTTGGTAACCTTCGCCTCCTTAGCCAAGTGTTCCATGGTTGCAATAGGGTTCATTTGGCCTCGCCGTCCAAGCATGGTTTCCGCCATAATTATTGGGATTCCAATAATAGCCACAGACAACAAATAGATCAAAACGAAAGCACCACCTCCATTTTCGCCTGTGATATACGGAAATTTCCATATATTCCCTAAACCGACTGCAGAGCCGGTGGCAGCCAATATAAATGTAATCCTTGAAGACCAGTGAGCATGGATGGTTGTATTATGGTTCGCCATTTCTCCCCCGATAGATTAAGCTGATTATGTTCAATATAAAATCTACTTTGAGTTCTAACTCGTAAAATATCAAAGTTTACTGTTTGAGTCAGTATATCGTAAATATTCCGGCAATCTTCAATGACAAAAAAAAAATCCAAGTCTAAACAAAACGGCCAAACCATCGCCCTTAATCGCAAGGCCAAACACGACTTTTTCATCGAAGACACCTTTGAAGCAGGAATCAACTTACAAGGCTGGGAAGTCAAAAGCCTCCGTGCAGGAAATATTCAACTAAAGGAAAGCTATGTATTAATTAAAGCCGGTGAAGCTTGGCTCTTTGGCGCTCACATATCGCCACTAACCACAGCATCCACACACATCAATCCAGATCCGGTTCGGACTCGCAAATTGCTATTACATCGACAAGAACTTACCAAATTGATTGGTCATGTCGAACGGCGTGGATACACCCTGATTCCGACTGCTCTGTATTGGAAAAAAGGATTGGCCAAGCTAGAAATAGGTCTAGCTAAAGGTAAAAAGCAATATGACAAACGTGCTACAGACAAAGACCGCGATTGGCAAAGAGACAAACAACGGATTCTCAAAAATAGCATGTAAACTTTTAACCGGCTATACTGTCCAAAGGTAAAGACCACGGGGGCGACATTGGCTTCGACGTGGGTAGCGAAACCTAAGGTGCATGTCGAGGAGCAGTCACCTCGTAAATCCAGCTGTCATTTAAAGTATTCGCAAACGACGAATCTTACGCGCTAGCCGCTTAAACCGGCTTGCCCTCTGCCTGACGCGTGCTTGTGCGCCCAGAGTCTCTTGTAGACGTTCAGAGGTCATTAATCACAAGATCGCGATGAAGCCTGTCTGAAGCGGATTCGTTAAAACTTTATCGGAATCGCTGTCGGTTTTCCCCTCCTGTCGGGTAGCTGCCAGTTAAATCAAAGCACAGGATAAACATGTAGAGCCGAGGGCAGAGTACTTGCGGACGCGGGTTCGATTCCCGCCGCCTCCACCAAAAGCGGGTTCATTAAGAACCTAAAACAACCCGATAAACCATTCAACACAACGGTTTATCGGGTTGTTTTATTGCCTATAGCTTCCTATTGCGTTTAGTAACATCAAGCCAATGTTACTAAATGCGGTGTTACTAAAATGGCTAGAACAACCAAACCACTCACCAATACTGAAATTCAGCAAGCCAAATCCAAAGACAAGGAATTTAACTTAGTCGATGGCAACGGATTAGCCCTGCGGGTAAAACCCAATGGCTCCAAACTGTGGATATTTAACTACTATCGCTCCTACACCAAAAAGCGAACTTCTCTAAGCCTTGTGGAAGAGTAGACACTGATGGTCTCTTCCAGACCGTGAATATCCTCATCCTCGACCTGGGGCGGCAATTTGGGCAGGTCGTTACGTTTTTTCCAACACGAGGATGAAATTATCGGCGTGTAAAAACATCGCCGCACCGTGCCAATAGGTCGGTTTATTCAGAAATACCCACATCGCCTTGGCATGAAAGCCGTCAATCGCTGCGATCTCGGCAATAAAGGCATCATCACCATGAAAGCCTGCCTCATCCACCAGCGCGGTGATACCGCCCTCACAGGCCAGTGTATTCACATCCTGAACCCGGCCTCAATATCGGCTATCTGGCTGTCATCGAGCGCATTCAAGGCCGTTTTCAGGGCTTCGGCATCGTTCTCTTTGAGCTCGTTAACATCTACCGCAAGCTGAACCCCTTACGCGGCAAAGTACTGGGACAAACACGCGTTGGGGGTTTTTCTGAAGAAATGCCGGTTTGAGTATTGCGCTGCCATGGCTTTGTATTCCCTTTATGCCGCCCCGGTTATGAATCTTTTACGGTGACTTGACCGTTCATTAGCATGGGGAGGAGCCAGTCTCGGAGGTCTGTTAAATTCTCATTTTCTCTATCGTTAACAGCTATTTTTTCGTTAGCCGACAATACTTTATTGCCAAATTCTTCTATTAACCCCGTCGGTGCAACAAGATACTTCAATCCTGAAATATCATTCGGATAAACATGCGGCTGCGCGGAGCCTCTAGCCTGTTTGAATATGTAACTTTGAATTAATCTTAGGTATTGCAACGCGAGAACTGTTTCAGCATCCGTACTGCCACGCACCGTAATACAATCAGATGCAAATATAGGCTCTCTCCAAAAATTAACGAACCCAGCACTCGCTCCAGAACCACTTACAGTGATCGTGTTTTTTTGGTAATTTGAAGTTGAGTGGTAGTAAGAAAAATTCAAACCCGCCGCAACGACCTTAACTTCTCCCTCTTTTACCGTTTTTTTAGTTATCAGCTCGCCCTTACGCACAGCAACGCATTCTCCAAAATAGGCGACCTCCCACCCATCAGGAATTTCACGCTTTAGGGTTTCGTTGTAAACCATTTTTCCGCCCGATGATTTGTAGGGCTTGCCGTTGGCATCGGGGAAGTCAAACTGCACAAACCAATAGTCGTAGATGAGCTTGGCCATCGCTTCCAGCTCTGCATTGATTTTGTTGTTGAGTTCTATTTTTTTGTCGATTGCAGATAGCACATCAGCAACCTGTCTCTGGGTATTAATATCAGGAATTCTTACAGGTAAATATTTCTGTCCAGTAATCCCTAAATATGCTCTCGTAGAACCTGCACCAGCCCACAAACCTAATGTTTTCTGAAACGAACTACTATCGAAGTAATATTTTAAAAACCTGCTATCAAGCACCTTCTTGTCTAGAACACGATAATAGGTGACCTGAGGGGTTAGCATTAAATAAGGAAATTCTGTCCTTGGGACAATAGCTGTACGACCAATGGTCGCCTTATGGCTTAAAAGGACATCTCCCTCAAGAGAAAACCCTTTTCTTAAACCATCTGCTTGTTCTTTAGTAATGTACTTACATTCGCCAAAGCCGATCACGCCATTATTTATGTCAGACGCCATAACAAAAGGAATGCCGGTAACAGTGAAATCGTTACCCTTTGGATGAGTTTCGCCGTGATTGCCATCCATAGGTGGAGCTATTAGCTTTTCTTTGACCAAATCACCAACAGTGCAGGAGCGCCAATCAGTCATATATCACCCCCATCAACTGTTTTTGTATTTTCTCTTCTAGCTTGCGAGATTCATCAAATAAATTCCCCAAGCTTGAAGTATAACTTTGCATCTGCTTAGAAAATTGTTCTGAGCTAATATCCACATACTCAATCTTCACCTCAAAATACTGCCCCGCACTCAGCGAATAGTTCTTGGCCTGAATATCCTCATAACTCACCACTACCGAGAAATCATCCACCGCTTCTTTGTCGTTGAAG
>Ga0114932_10005198_pt1 | contig 11669 bp, 12 predicted proteins | sample 2SBtaG_2_FD_87286 | JGI IMG/M metagenome (GOLD analysis project Ga0114932, IMG submission 87286) | Deep subsurface microbial communities from Kolumbo volcano to uncover new lineages of life (NeLLi) - 2SBTROV12_ACTIVE470 metaG | ecosystem: Environmental > Aquatic > Marine > Volcanic ... | reverse complement strand
GTCGGCGTGTCCGGCAAAGGCGTACTGACCAAAGGGCGACAGCATGCCCAGGCCGTCGATCAACGCCCGGGCTGTGGGCAGGGGCAGCCAGCGATTGGCCCACTCTGCGTTGAGCATCCACGTGGCGAATAGCTCGTATAGATAGCCCCATGTGGGACGGGCCCGACCGTGCCGCAGACGCCGCACCAGCACCACTAGTGGAAGGGTGAGCGACCACCAGCTGACCCAGAATGCGAGGCGAGCGAGCACGAACATGTCCGACTCTTATCGGGCGAAGCGCCGCCTAGCACGTGACCTACTGCACACCCTTGGTGTAGATGACGAGTCCAAGCTCGTGCTGCGGTGAGCCACCGCCGACGGGAACCCGGATGCCATAGCTGAAGCCGCCCGCTTCGTTGAAGAAACCGAGGCCGCCTGTGATGGCGTGTTGATCGGTCATGTTCCAGCCGGCGCGAATGCGCACGATATCGGCGACCACCTCGCCTCCGGCACGCACATCTGGGGTGATTCCGCCGTCGAACTGCGCACCGCCATCGACCTCGATGCCGCCAATCCGGGGATTGCCCAGGCGCACTCCGGCCAGTACGCCGGTCGGTGTGTCCCGCGGGCTGTCAAAGGGCAGCAGATTGCGCCCGACCAAACCCATGGTGACAAACTCGCCCGCGCGTCCGGCGAGCCCGACGTCGACGTTCCCCGTCCAGCCGGTGCCGTCGCGGTCGTTGTCATAGGTGGCGACGGTGCCGCCGACTCCGATCACAAAGTCCCGATCGAGGAAGGGGTACGAGACCGCCCCCTGAAATTCGGTGTAGCGCTTGAAATTTGGAGGCAGCTCACCATCGACGACCCAGCCCGGCAGGTCGTCGTCGGTGTACGCCGGATTGGTGGTGATGCGCCGAAACGCGAGAGCAAGTGCCGTGCTCGAGGTGTTGGCATCGACCACCGAACCGGCCACCTCGAATTCGGTGCCAGCGCCAACAAAGGCCCCAATGTCATATCGGTCTGTCAGCCCTGCCGTGGCGGGATTGACCATGCTGGCACCGTTGTCGAACGGGTTGGCAACGAGGGCTGCACCTACCGCAATTCCATCTGGAGTCAGCAGATCGTCGCCGGCCATGGCAGGCTTGATCAGCAATGCGACAACGAACAGGAACATGTGGGGGATTGCCAGGGTCGAGAGATGTGACTAGATGGGGCGGCTCCCCCATATCCGCTTGGGGCCAACAAGGAGGTACTCATGGAACCGGAAGACGCTGACATCTACCGTGGACTGCTGAACGACCGACTCGAGGCGCTTCTGCAGGACGCAGGCCACACCCTGAGTTCGCTCACTGAGCAACGCGAAGCACTCACCGATACCGTCGACATCGCCGCCGACGAGACCAACCGCGACTTTGTGTTGCGCCTTCAGGACCGCGACCGCCGTCTGGTCAACAAGATCCGCGAAGCGCTCAAGCGCATCGATGACGGCGAGTACGGCATCTGCGTGGCCTGTGGTGACGACATCGTCGGGCGCCGCCTGATGGCACGTCCAGTGGCCACACACTGCATCGACTGCAAGACCGAAGCCGAGCAGGTCGAGCTACGCCGGCGCGTCTTCTAGCAACCTGGCAACAGCCGCCAATCCCGCCGTCAGGCACGCGGGACCTGGCTGCAAGATGATGCTCGGGTCCAGCTCGTGCATTCGGCCGTTTTCGACCGCGCTCACGCCAGCAAGGCGCGTGCGCGTCGCCGCCTCGTCAAAGGCTTTGCCACACCAGCTGGCCAGCAACACCTCGGGGTCGGCCTGCCGAACCTCGTCGACCGTGACGAAGCGATCCTTGGCGAGCTTGCCTCGGCTGCGATCCGCAAAGACATCTGTGCCGCCCGCCAGCTCGATCAGCTCGCTGACCCACTCGATGCCGGCGATCATCGGGTCATCCCACTCTTCAAAATAGACTCGGGGCTTGATCTGCCGCTTGGCGGCCTGGTCCGCGGCGGCCTCGAGTCCCGCAATGTAGCCGTCAACCAGTACCTGTGAGCGGTCAGCGGCATCGACCAGCCGGCCAACTGCACCGATCACATCCAAGATCTCCTGCAGGCTGCGCTGGTTGAAGATCAGCACCTGCTGGTTCGCCTTGATGAGTTGTTGGGCCAGATCGGCCTGGATGTCGCTGAAGCCGATGACCAAGTCGGGCTTGAGCGCGCAGATCTTGTCCACCGACCCACCAATGAAGGCACTGACCACCGGCTTGTCGCGCTTGGCCTGTGGCGGCCTCTCGGTGTAGGCGCTGATGCCCACGATGCGCTGCTGCTCACCGAGTGCATACAGAATTTCTGTGGGCTCTTCGGTCAGGCAGACGATGCGCTGCGGTCCACGGCTGGCAGTCCAGGTCATTACAAGGCCGCTTAATGGAGGACAGACCATGTTCCATCACGTCGTGACGTTCAGCTTGAAAGAAGGCGCCGACGCCGGTGTCACAGCCGAGCGACTGCGCAGCCTCGCCCACACCGTCGAGTCTGTGAAGCACATCGAGGTCGGCATCGACATCGGCCGCACCCCGCGCTCGGTTGACTTGGCCCTCATCACACGCTTTGCAGACCGCGATGGCTACCAATCCTACGCGGTGCACCCCGCTCATAAAGAAGTGCTGGCCTACATGGGGACGGTGGTGACCAATGCATCGGTCGTCGACTGGTCCGACTGATTCAGCCGACTCCCAGCAGGGGCGCTCCGACGAGAAACGCAAGCAAGCCGATCGGGTAGACAAAGCCGACATTGGCCATGTTCGAGCCCGTCAGGTTGTCCAGGGCCTCTTGGGTGTCGTCCAGACTGTGCAGCTTCCCCTCCTTCTTTGCTGCTGAATACACGGCAAAGAAACTGACCATTTCAGGAATGCTCGTGACGACTCCTAGAATCCAGCCGGCAATGGCCGGGTGAATGCCCAGCTGCTGCACCACTTCGGCTGTTGCGTTGCCCAAGAAGAAGCCGGCAACCGCAATGGCGAACAGCGCAGAAAGGGCAATCGTGACGCCGAAACCCACGCTTCCAACAGTTTTTTCTGCTGGTTCCTCTTCTTCAGATGGCGGGTTCACCATCTTGTCCACGACCTGGTAGATCACAAAGAATCCCAGCAGCACCGGGACCAGTGCCCAGTGAGTGTCCTCGCCGGTCTGCATCAGCACGATGGGCACAATCACGGCAGCCGTCGCGAAGCCCACCTCATCGGCGAAGCGCCTGTTGAACAGCTCGCCGAGCTGGCCGTAGTAGACGACCGCCATGAGCATCAGCGCCATGTTGATGATGTTCGAGGCGGCGATGTTCCACAGCCCTGCTTCCCAGACGCCCGCGAGTCCCGCCGACACCAAGCAGACCAGCTCGGGCACCGACGTCGCGTAGCCGGTGACCTGACCGCGGGCCTTGGCGCTCCAGTGCATGGCGCTGGCGATGTTGTCGATGCCGCGCAGCAAGCCCGTCTTGACGAACAGAATGATGGCCGCCGCCGAGACGATCATGATCAAAGGGGCCATTGCGTTCCTCGGGTGGACTGTACCCCGTGGCGGACCAGGAGACGCGATGAACGGTCGACGAGGCACACCAACCCCGGCTGGAACGTCTAGGCGCCTAGGTCTGCAATGCCCGGGCCCTGCGCCCCCGCATCGGAAGTGAGGGAGACGACCACCGGTGGCCACTGACGCTGGTAGCGCAGCAGCAGATCGGCACGGGCCAGCTCGACTGGGCGAATGACGATGCCGGCCAGGGCGACCAAGCCGTAGCCGGTCAGCACCGAACCAAGCCCGCCAAGCAGCGCCATGGCAAAGCCCCCGTGCATCCAGCTGGCAAACAGGCCACCGACAAATGGCGAGCCGAACAAGGCAAAAAAGAACAGCAGGCCGACGATGACCCCCAGCCGCTGAGCGAGCTCGACCTGGCCTCCAAAGCGGTCTGCGAGGTCGGCCCCGACCAGCCGATCGAGCTCGTCGGGGGATGTCTCCCACGCCTCGACTGCGTAGCTGCCCGGCGGTACGGTCGTTTGGCCGGCCTGCGGGTACACACCGTCTTGCCAGTTGGCGCCGGCGAACATCAGTCCGCCGGTGGGCACCTGCAGCACTCCGGTGTGGATGGTCAATGCCTCGTCGCGCAACTCGGAGCTGGGGGGATCATCGACAAACAAGCGAATGACCGCGCGGTCCCGTCCTCGCATGCCATAGCGCAGCGCCTTGCCCGCTTGCAGCAACTCACGCAGGTCACCACCGGCGAACTGCTTGTCCATCAAGATGTGCATGCCCGAGTGCTTGGGGCTGGTGAGGTCGGCCTTCATCGGCGCACAGCTAACCGGACCAAACCTGACCACACCTAGCGTTACCCTCGCGTCTGAAGAGGCCTCGAGATGTACGCCCAGATCGCCGTCGCCCGTCCTGTCGGAGGGCCGTTTACCTACAGCGTTCCCGCTTGGATGAGCGAGCTGAAGCTGGGGCATGTGGTGTTGGTGCCGTTCGGAAAGCGCGGTGCCGAGACGGGCTACTGCGTGGGCTTTATCGAGACGCCCAGCTTCGATCCCAAGCGCATCAAGTCCATTCAGCGCATGCTCGATCCCACCCCGGCCTTCGATGCGCGCCAGCTCAAGTTCTTTCAATGGATGAGCAACTACTACCTGGCCAGCCTGGGCATGGTCATCCAGACCGCACTGCCCTCGCAGATTCGCGCCAAGACCCTGACCGTGCTCGAGCCCACCGACGAAGGCGTCGAAGCGCTGACGGCAGACTGGGCCAAAGATGACCATGCACAGGTGCTGCGCGAGATCATCGCGCGGCCGGGCCTGACCCGACGAGGGGTCACCCGGCGACTCGACGGCGAGCTCGACAAGGACGAGGTCAAGCGCGCCATCGACGCACTGATTCGCAAGTCCTGGGCGGTCTGGGCAGACAAAGAGGTGCGCGAGACGCGCTCGATGATCAAGACCGTCGAGCTGTCGGTCAGCCCCGACAAAGCCCTCGACCTGCTGCCTCGGGCCGGAGTTCGGCAGCGGGCACTGATCGCAGCCCTGCATCGGGCCGGCGAACCCGTCGATCTGCGCCAGCTGGTCAGCGACCAGGGTGCCACCGCACGCACCGCTCTCAAGAAGATGGAAGCCGCGGGGGTCGTCACCTTCGCCGAGCGAGAACAGCGCGACGTGCTCGCCGATGCCCCCGCACTCGGTGCGAGCGTGCCACCACAGCTCAACGAGTGGCAGGTCGCCGCACTGGCAACCCTGGCCGAGCCCGGTGCCGCCGGTCCCCATTTGCTGTTCGGAGTCACCGGCAGCGGCAAGACCGAGGTGTTTCTCGGCGCCGCCCAGACCGCCCTGGACCGCGATCGACAGGTGCTGGTGCTGGTGCCCGAGATCGGCCTGACCCCCCAGTTGGTCGGTCGCTTCAAGGCGCGCTTCGGCGAGACGGTCGCAGTGCTGCACAGTGGTCTGACCGGCTCAGAGCGCCTGGCCGAGTGGCGACGCATCCGTGCCGGAGACGCCAAAGTGGCTGTGGGCGCTCGCTCGGCCCTTTTTGCACCCTTCCGCGATCTGGGGCTCGTCGTCGTCGATGAGGAGCATGACGACTCCTACAAACAGGACGACGGCGTCCGGTACAACGCCCGGGACCTCGCCGTTGTGCTGGCGCGCGAGCACAACTGCCCGGTCGCTCTGGCGACGGCGACCCCATCTCTCGAGAGCTGGCACAACATGCAGCAGGGCCGGTACGAGCTGCTGCACCTGCCCGAACGCGCCACACCCCGCGCTGTGCCCAATGTGCAGCTGGTCGACATGACCGAAATCGAGGTTGCCGATGACGGGCGGCGTCCCATCTTCGCGCCCCAATCCCTCAAGGCGCTGCGCGAGACCTTCGCCGCCGGCGGCCAAGGCATCGTGCTGTACAACCGCCGTGGCTACGCGACCATGGTCGAATGCACCAGCTGCGGAGGCACCTATGAGTGCCCGAACTGCGGCATCACCATGACCCTGCACCGGCACGCGGGCATCATGTCGTGCCACTACTGCGGCCTCAAGCGGCCGTTCAACTCCCAGTGTCCGGCCTGTGGCAAGCAGTCGATGGACGAGCTTGGCAAGGGGACCGAGCGCATCGAAGAAGAGGTGCGGGCCCTGTTTCCGGACGTGCCCACAGCACGCATGGACGCCGACACCACGGCGGTCCGCGGGTCGCACCACACCATCCTGTCGGACTTCCGCGACGGCAAGACCAAGCTGCTGGTGGGCACTCAGATCGTCGCCAAGGGCCACGACTTTCCCGACGTGCACACCGCCGTGGTGATCAGCGCCGACCACGGCCTGCGCATGCCGGACTTTCGGGCGTCCGAGCGCACCTTTGCCCTGCTCATTCAGATGGCCGGAAGAGCCGGGCGCGGCGACGTGCCGGGCAAGGTGCTGGTCCAGACCTGGGCTCCAAAACACTACGTGCTGGGGCATCTCGACGACGTCGAGGGCTTTTTGTCCCGCGAGCTGCGGCTGCGCCAGACCCTGCGCTATCCGCCCTATACGCGCATGTGCCTGGTTCGCCTGGACGGGGTCAACCGGCAGGCCGTGACCGAGATCTCACACAAGCTCTCCCGCCAGCTGCGCGAAGCGGCCGACCACTTCGAAGGCGTCGGCGTGCTGGGTCCTGCACAGGCTGCCATGGCCAAGCTGGTCGGGCGATGGCGCTGGCAGATCGTGCTGCGCGGCCTCAATGTCGGCCACTTCCGCCGCTACATGCGGGCAGTGCACGCCCCCCTACAAAAGGCCAGCCGCAAAGGGGTCCGAGTCAGCTGGGACATCGATCCCCGCAATCTGATGTAGCCTCCCGCCTCTGGAGGATGCGCAATGGCTCGCACACTGATGGCCCTGGTCATGATCGGCACCACACTCAGCGGCTGCAACGAGGGGTACGTCGCCGAAGATCTCGGCGGTCAAGAGACACCGCTGTCCGAGCTGCCCGACGCTCGCATCGTCGGGGAGATCCACACCTCGATGTCCACGGTGCTGACACTCAGCGTCGAATACGGACCGGGCTACGGCGCCCCCGACGTGACTTCCGAGGAGGACTGCCTGCATGTGCCCGGACTGACCATCACCATTGACGGCGAGGACGTCACCACCGACCAGGCCGGCGGCGGCTGGTCGACCGAGGATCAGTACTGCACCTCACCGGGCACCAACATTGAGTGGAGGGGTACCTACGGCGACGAGGCCACGAATATCAACAGCTTCGTGGTCAGCGATAGCGAGGGCAACGAGATCGTCATGGAGCTGATCGGCGTGAACAGCGACCACGAGATTGTGCTCGAGACTCCTGCCGACGGTGTACTGGTTCCCGACGAGACGGTCAGCCTCAAGGCAATGAACTCGGCCGCGCAGTGGGCCGACTACAACTACTGGGCCGTCGATGACGGCGACTTCCGCGTCGACATTAGCTGGGCTGATCCCGCCGGTGGCATCCAGCCGACCAACGTCGAGACCGGTGCGCGAACCGACGGCAACTCGATCGACTTCACGGTTCCCGCGGGCCTCGAGCGCTCGACCGACGTGTCGATCTTCGTCTGGGGCGAGCTGATCACCGGCGTGCAGACCTGCGAAGGCGTCGCCAGCTGCCGCATCTTCCAAGAGCGGAACTCGGTCGATGCCAGAACGCCGTAGCCAAAAACAAGCTGTTCAGGGGTTCATGCGCTCGCGGACCCGTCGTGGGATTCGGCGCTGTCTGTTGTCCCTCGTCATTTGCCCCAAGTAGGTCTCGTAGTGGCCCCGCGCCTTCTCGGGACGGTCCAGCGCCCACTCGGCATCGGCGAGGTTGAGCCAAGCCACGGTCCGGTCGGGAGCCGCCTCAACCACCCGCGTGAGCCAGGCCTCTGCCCGCTCGTGATCTCCGCCCTCATCAAGAAAGAAGGCGAGATCATTCAGCCGCTCGAGCACCTGGGGCGTCGGCTGCTCGGGCCACCAGTTGCCGCAGTGGTCGCGAAATTTCGAAGCGATGTCGGAAGCCGCGACCGGATGACCGCCTCTGAACGCGCTGAGTGCCTCGAGATGGTACGCGGTCAGAAACAGCTCGAACATGCTGTCGGTGTGGTCGGAGTGTCCGCCATTGGGTGAGGTGCCCATCGCGTCGAAGAGCGCGTGCGCATCGGTCCATTCGCCTCGGTCCAGATGCTGTTCTAGTACCGCATACCGGTCGGACCACAGGTCGGTACCCCAGCTCACCGATGGATAGAATTCCTTCGACCCTGGGTCGAATTTCCAGCGCTGATGGCTGGCGGAACCCTCATTGCTGTATCGATTTCCCCAGTGAGTCAGAATCAGACCATCCGGGTCCCGCGACACCGTAATTCCGGCACTGATGGCTTCATAGACCACCTGTGTGTTCGACCCGAGCGACAGCGCAATGCGCGTCTCGCTGTAGTCGGCCATCATGTGAACCGACTGGATGGTCGCGCGAAGCGGTTCGCCGTCGATCTGCCCCAGGTCCGTCACCACGGTGTACACCTCGGACGCCCGTTCGGCATTGGGCCACGGCTCATCAGCCAGCGCAGGCTGTTGCATCAGGATGAAAAACAGGGACAACATCTCGAACCTCCTGGCCGGAATACAAGCAAGTCCTGTGCCAGCGATAGAGGCCGCCTTGCCCATCCCCACCGAGTTCCAATTCGAGCGCAATGTGCAGCGTCGCTTTCCGCGCCGGCTGCGCCGTGTCTGCCGGTCGGTGCTGGGTTTCGACCCCAGGCCCAAAGACGCCATCGTGCAGGCATTCGGCGAGATGTACTACGACGCCGACCCCCTCGCCGAAGCGTTCGTGGCTGACGCCTTTGATGGGCTGCACAGCCGCGAGGGCTGGGCGATGCTGGACCAAGCCATCGAACAGGGTGTGGCATCGGTCCCCGACGCCCCCGCCTCGCTGCACGCGCTGTTCGCCGACATCGAGACTCCTCCAAGCTGGTTTCAGCCCGACCGGGTCGAGCGTGGAGCCAAGGCATTCCGCCGCTGGGGCACCGACGTCTTCTTCTTTGCCGGCGCCATCACCCTCGAGGCCTACCACGAGAACTCGGTCGCAAAGCCGCTGGCACTGTCCGGTTCCTATGCCGACAACGGCACGCGAAAGCGCTTCTTAGAGACCGCGCGGTTCTGGGTCGATGTGAGCGAACCGAACGGCCTCTCAGCAGGACAACCCGGGCTCAAGGCCGCTCTGCGCGTGCGCATCATGCACGTCTTCATCCGAAGTCGTCTGGTCAAGCATCCAGAGTGGGACCTCGATGCCTGGGGTGTCCCGATCAGCCAAGCCGACGCCATGCTCACGCTCCTCGGAGGCAGCTTGGTCCCCGGAGTGGGCCTGCATGCGCTCGGCTACTTGACCAGCAAGCGCGACATCGAGGATCTGCTGCACTTCTGGCGCTACGTCGGACACCTGATGGGGGTGCGTCCCAAGTGGTACCCCAACACGGTCACCGAAGCCTGTCAGGCCCTGTTCGTGGGCCTGGTACGCGGAGTAGGACGTGCAGGCGACGACGAGCAAAGGCTGGTCCACTCGTACATCAACGGCTTTGACGGCTGGGATGGACGCCAGGCCCGCGGCTTCACGCGTCTGTTCATGCCGCCGTGGTCCTACAAGCGCAATGGGCTGCCCAGCGCGCGCCGGGCCACGCTTCAGGTGCTCTCCAAGGCGCCAGCAGTCCTGGCTCTCGAGCTGGCCAGACGGGTCATTCCCGGGCTCGATGCTCTGGCTGACCGCAACCAGCGCCGGGCCCGGTCCGCATGGCTGCACGGTCATCTCAAGGGAAAGCCGGCCAAGTACCGACCGAACGAGCGCTTTACTCGCTGACGAGTGAGCCAGCCGCCTGTTTATACAGCGCCAGCGTCTTGTCCATCATGCGGTCAAAGGTGAACTCGCGCTCGAACAGGGTCCGCCCTGCCTTGCCCAAGGACGCGCGCAGATCTGGGCTCTCGATCAGCTGGCGAAGGCGATCGCGAACCGCCTGGACGTCTTGATGGGGGACGAGAAAACCGGTCTCGCCGTCGATAATGGCCTCGCTGACCCCGCCGACATCGCTGGCCAGGACTGGTAGGCCCGCACGCATGCCCTCGAGGGTGGAATACGGAAAGCCCTCCCAATTGGTCACCAGCAGAAAGCCCTGAGCGCGGGACAGCCGCTCGATGACGTCGCGCTGAAAGCCGTGGAAGGTGACGCGGTCTGCGAGGCCAAGCTCGGACGCCAGCGCGACGTGTTCGTCGAAGGCCGGACCGTCGCCGACGAAGTCCACGTGCCAATCGAGCTCGGTCAGTCCGGTCAGCGCATGCAGCAGGGTCGGGTGGTCCTTTTGGGGGGCCGTCCGGGCGACCATCAAGAATCGGGGAGGAGCGGAGGAGGCGTCCGCACGCAGCTCGTTTTCGATGTCGGACATCGCGTTGTGCACGGTGTGGACTTGGTGATCGCGGAAGCCGCGGTAGCGCAGCGCGAACTGTCGATCCTGCTCGCAGACCGTGATGACGCCATCGCCAAGCTGGGCGCCGAAGGTCTCGAACAACCGGTACATGCGCCGGGGAAAGGGAGGAACTTCTTCGGCAAACTGCCAGCCGTGGGCCGTGTACAGCACCGGAATGCCCATGCTGCGCGCCGCCACCCGACCCAACAAGCCAGCTTTGGCGGTGTGACACGTGACCAAGTCCGGCCGCAACCGACGCAGCCACTTGCGCACGTGCCGCAGCGCCCGCAGGTCTTCGATGGGATCGAGGGCCCTCTGCAGGTGCTTCACCACATAGAAAGGCACCCCGAGCTGCCGGCACTGATCGCCAAGCTCACCGTCGTTGCCCGCCAACACAATCGCGTCGTAGCCGCGCTCACGGCAGCCGTTCGCGATGTCGCGCACATGCAGCTGGGCCCCGGCGAAGTCGTCGCCACGGGTGATCAGAAACACGATGCGCATCGCGCGCGGTGGGTAGGGGGCGCTCACGGTCGGGGACTAAGTGTGTCTGCCCCGCCGATCCATCGCTCCCGGTCCAAGACGGGAACCGTCAGCACCCACTCGGGTCCATGAACCCGTGTCCTGGCGTCTCCCCCTGCTGCTGGCATGGCTCTGTCTGGGCTGTGCATTCCTGCCGCAATGCTCAGCCCCTCCACCGATGAAACCGGTGAAGCAGCAGCTCGCCTTGTGCACCAAGGACATGCACACCTTCAACAATCGGTTCTGTGCTGCCGAGCTCAAGCGGCGCACCACGGGCTACGCGCGGTCCCGGGTCGCCGAGAAGACGCTCATCCTCGACGCTCTGGCTGCCGAGGCACGGCACACACGCGACCTCGAACGGTGGAGCCAGCGCACCTCGATCAACGAGGCCATTCGCCTCACGCAGAAGCTGATGCCGCTGTTCTTTACGACGATCGGCTGGCTGTGCCTGATGTTGGCGGCCTATCTGGGCTGGAAGAGCCGGTAGCCCAGGCCGAGCTCGACTCCCCAGGTCCACGCAAGGGCCTCGCCGGGGTCCCACTGCACTTCGGCTGTCGGGCCAAAGTGCCAGCTGGTGCGGGCGTGGTAGGGCATCCAGTCATCCCGACCGATGTGAAGTGCGGCCCGAGGCGCCAGCATGGATCGACTCTTGTCGACGGTGCCGGCCGGTGGATCGAGATCGCGCTCCCGCAGCCAGTTGGCCGAGACCAGCAGCTCCTTCTTGAAGCCGCTGGGG
>Ga0114932_10005197_pt1 | contig 11670 bp, 10 predicted proteins | sample 2SBtaG_2_FD_87286 | JGI IMG/M metagenome (GOLD analysis project Ga0114932, IMG submission 87286) | Deep subsurface microbial communities from Kolumbo volcano to uncover new lineages of life (NeLLi) - 2SBTROV12_ACTIVE470 metaG | ecosystem: Environmental > Aquatic > Marine > Volcanic ... | reverse complement strand
TCACTCTTTGATTGGACTACTCATCTCAATGACATTAACTATGGCATGCTTGGATTCATTTGCAATATGAGCAAATCTGGACTCAGATCACTCAGTGTTGCAGCTGAGCAATTCAGCTCCTCTGCTCTTAATGCCCCTGCTCTATTTGCTCAAGGCATCGCAGATATTGCAAACCTACTTACTACCATTATCTACCACAGTGAAGAACCTGCTCAAGAAATCATTCTTGAGCAAGAACATCTTCACAACCAGATCAATCAACAACATCTCCTGTACTCTCACATTCTGGATACTATTGCTCAAGCAACTCAACATTGGTACCAAACTAAGACAGCTCAAGAAAAAGCTGATGACATTATCAAAGCTACGGTTGATATGGGCGCTAATATTATTATACCAGACCTAATACTACAAAAATGCGCTCTTGCCCTTGGCTACATGGCAGGAAATTTAAAAAACCTACGCTCTCTAGAATGCGTGGCAAATTTACTAGAGGAAGAATTATTATTTCAAACTGCTTTAGAAAAATCATATTCTAGTAAACAAATAGAACAAGTTGCACAATCAGAAATAAGCAAGCACCTTGCTCATGACTGGCATATTGAAGAATGCAAAAACCCTATCACAGGCAAAGTTGAAAAAATACGAGCAAAACAAGCAACTAATAATCGAATCAAAGACCAAAAAGTTATTCAACAATCAATAGCCATGGCAGAACAACACTTCAGTATCTCCCCAGAAAAAATTACTACTGTTACAGAATTTGCTCAGAAAAATCGCTTTATAGAAGTAGAGATTGAAGGTATTTTGCAAAAAGTTGAAGTAGACTGGGAACACATTTTATTACCCCATATACAGCCTGATATAAAATATAACTTTGCACAGAAACAAAAAGAACTTAAAAATATTAAAATTTCAGGATGGCATCATGGGTTATGGAAAGAGTTTGAAAAAAATGGAACAATAACTATTGTTAATAAATTAGAAAAACAAGGCTGCACCTACTTAGAATTTAACTGGGGATTCAACAATAATCATAAAAAACCTGAAATGAAAACTTTTTTCCCTGAGTCTTGGAATTATCAAAAGATATATAAAGAAATAAAAGAGTTTCTCAATGTTCATAATAAAAAACTTATCAATACTAATAATGCAATTATTCGAAAGAATACAAGATCTGGAATTAATCTTGAAGCTAAACTATTTAAACAATCAAAAAACCGGTGGAAATTAAATACAGTATTTGTACATGAAAACTACTTTAAAGGCATATTATGACTCATCAAACAATTATTACACAAAGAAATAAAAATAAAAACTACTTATATTTTCCTATTGGAGCTTCTAACAATATACAAAAAAAAATCTGGCTTATGTTAATGTTTATTGAGCATATTGCATATGAAAAAAACTTAGATATTTCTACATTTAATTCTGGAGGATGCAATGATTTCAGAATCGATTATGGAGATTTAGATGAAAATTATTACGTTATGTTCTCAGACGATTTTATAAGCAAAATATATGGTTATAAAAATTCAACAATTGATATTGATAAAATTCCCAGCATTAAAGTATCATATAAAAATTTTGACTATATCTTAAAAAGATGGAATCTCATTCAAAAACAAAAACCTATTTATTTAATTATCTCACAAGATGAGTCTGATTGGATCAACTTAGAAAGTAAAGAAAAATTATCAACAAAAGAACAAGTATTAGTTAACACATTTGATACAAGCACTTGCCTATATCAATAAACTACTATATAGAGCAACACGTTTAAAGTTGAAAAACTGGCTAAATAACGTTTACATAAGTGGAGTAATAATGACAAATAAAAAACTACGAAAGTTATCCTTGGAAAATTAATACAGCATTTATATCGAAAGATTCTATTATATGAAACAAGTTATAACAAAATTAGAAAATGATAAATATTTCTTCATAGCTTCTTCAGGAAATGTCGCATATACCTTAGACCTTATAAGTGAAGCCTTAAGATTATTTTCAATAAATGAACTCAAGGATGCTGCTTTAGGAAAAGAGTTACATGGTTGCAATGATTTTCAAGTTGACTATGGTGATACAGATGAAAATTTTTATATAGCTTTTTATGATATGTTACATAGCAAAAAATATGAAATAGAACTTAATGGCGATAAGTTTATCGATGACAACCAAATACCAAAGCTAAAATTTTCTCACAAAAATTTCAAGACAATACTACCTATTTGGATAAATATTTTAAAAAGCAAGCCCTTATATATACTTATCTCACAAGATGAATCTGGTTGGATCAATTTAAAAGGCAAAGAAAAGTTATCTGCAAAAGAACAAAAACTTGTCGAGTCATTTCAACAGTCAACATAAATAAATTATGCATTTTTTAGAGATGTTGCTAAGCCAGTTGCTGGTTGAACACGAATTGATTTAGGCTTAAGAGCTTTTGGCGGCTCAATCATAAACTCTTTATCTGACTCTAATACTTCCTTAACCGTTGATGGATAAATATGTGTCACAAAAAACCTACTCATATCCTCTCTACTAAAACCAGATAGTTTTTTATAATAATTATATTCTTCTTGTACACAAGAATTTTCAAGTGCTAATTCTTCAAAGTTAATATCAATTGATGTTGTAAATTGGGGGTGCTGTGTTAAACTTGCAATAACTGCATTTTCTATATCATCAACTAACTCTAATTGACCATTATTACTACACATACATATTCTATGAAAATGTAAGGGAATTGATGTTGCTTCTTTTGATATTCCTAACCTTTCTTTTAATTGTTTAAAAGACCCCGGATATTGATAGCCCTCAATAACCATGACAACTTTATCTTTATTAACTTGTTCAATTGACTTCTGTATAAACTCTCCATGATGAACAATAAAACTTTTTATATTTTTCAGTTTTGCACCTCCACAAACACAAAACTTTATAATCTTTTTTAATAAAACTTGATTTTCTTTTTTTGCTTTCTTCAAAATATGCTTAATATTAGGAAGTGTTGCAGTCATTGAACAAAAACTTTTAGTTTCCACTTTTGCTAAAACCTTTTGTTCATTTATACAACCATATATTTTTGCCAACTCTTGTTCATATTTTATTGATAAATTACATAAAGTTATTTTTGATGATACCAATAACCTATCTAATTTATTAGAGCTAATTTTTTGTGAACACAATTGTTTTAATTCTTCTTTTGACATAGCAGTAAGAAAACATAAACTTGCTAATTTCAAATTATTAGATAAATCATAATTTAAGTTATAAGAATTAAAATAATCCAAAAGAGAAAACTTCAGTAAATTCTTCGTCAATGTTTGCAACTCAAAATGAGAGTAACCAGCAATTTGCTCAATATAACTTTTAGTTTTTTGCAATAATTGTTCAATTTGATCTTCAACTACTACTAATTCATCTTCTACAAAGCTTTTTTTATAGAGTAAACTTAAAATCATCGCAGTTCTTGTCTGACACTTTCTATCCCCAACAAGACTATCAAATGATGTTAATTTTCGTTTTTTCAAGTGCATAATAGACTTATAAACAATAGTTAACTCAAATAAATAAATATGAAGCTCTTGAACAAAATCTTTTATTCTAAGATTAATAAGATTATTTCTTTTAAATAAAAGACCAATTGGCTTATTTCCTACTGAATTACCCATATAACCCCTATTTCTTCCATTTTACATATTTATATCATAGTCTTTTTTCATTAATCTGTAAAACGCTTAGGGGTAATATATTTCAATAAAATGCCAGTAGAAAATATATATCTAACATTTGATTAAACTCTCTACACTTTAAATTATAACCATTCACAGGATGCCTTATGCTATTGGGCACTGTAGCAACTCCAAGAACGGTTTTATCAGATTTATAAAAAACTACTTTTAAGAATCCAGGATTTTTCTCTGTAAGATTTTGGTGATTTTCAACTATTGGAACCACATAAATACCATCTTTCCAATCTTGTTCTACTAGTTCTTGTAAAAACTTCGGTAAAATACCATCTTGAAACAAAAGACAATCTGTATAAGGATCAACCTGATAAGTTTCATACAGCTCAAAAGATAGTTCACTAATTGGATAATTATTCATTATAACATCCTGTATAACTACTAATTTATCAATCGAAGAAGCTTCTGAAACATTCAATTTATTAATATCTGCATCGTAAATCATTCTTAACTCTATTGAACCCTGCAAAAAGTCTTCTATTACACTCTCAGAAACTGAGGTTTCAATCTTTTCTGAATCATTCAAAAATTGAATAGGAACCTGAGTAACATAATTACTTAAACTAATATTTTGAAAATCTAAAATTTGTCCTTTTTTATTTTTCCAAGTTAAAACATATAAACCAGGTTTCAACTTTGTAATCTTAGCAAATACAGACTCTTCAAGATCATCAACTGGTAAACTAAAAATATAGGTGTATAGCTGGTGATAAGGCATATTATAAGTAAAATTAAATCCATACTTTTGAAAAATATCAACATGAGGATCTTGTATATTTTTTGGTTTAAAACCAACTTGAAAGTTAATATCTGAACCACTTTTACTATTTGATACAACCTCACTTTTCGTATTAAGCGCAGTATAAATTTTTGGTATATCATTAGATAAATTCAAATTAGTCTCATATAAAACACACCCAACTAACCAGGATGAATCGTATAAAGCTTCTCCAACCTTTAAAATATTATACCTATCTACAATAAACCTATATTCATGCTTAGTATCAAAATAGCCAAGTTGCTTGAAATATTCAAAAACTGAACCAAAAGTATTCGGCCCCCAAAAAGCAAAGTCTGTTGCCGCAGCAATATATGACGTAGCAAATAGCATCCAATATGCCTGCAACGTAGGAAGTTGCCATAAGAATTGTGGCAGTAGAACCAGTGGTAGAGCATCTTGTCCCTGAGCTGGCTGTTGAATTACTTGAGCTGTTACTATGGATGGTTGAAATACCTTGCTTACGCCCTGCTGCGTAGGCTTTGATAATTGTTGTTCATTAATCTGCATATTCAATAAGTATGGACCATCCAGTTTGGAAATATTAATAGCCTGAATTCGCTGATCAGGATTGCGAGTCAAAGCTCCTTTTGGTGTTAAACTCTGTGTCAGCACCATGTACCAATCATCAGAATTTGCAATGTGCTGTGGACTCGTTGGACGACCATTCATCTCAAACACATTTTCTTGCTTGTGAGGCAGTGACTGTAAAAGTTCAACAATTTGCTGACCAGAATACAGACCTACCTGAAATAATGGTTCTTGTGATAATGGCTGCTGGTTCATAGGATCAAGTGGGTAAAAATCAAATCGATACACAGAATCCACACTCTTTGATCCACCTTGCACAACCTCCTGCAAGGCAACTGTATGTAGATTGAGTGGATTAAAACCATGCTCAATCATACCAATCTTTTTAATCACTGATCCATCAATGGCGCTTTGTGTTACCAGAAATGGGGTCTGCGTATTATTCTGCAAATTAACAATAATTCCCAAATCTCTGACATCACCAAAGAACTTTGTTTGAGGCTCCATATCTTTTACTAAAATTTCAGAAATTTGGCCAAGACGTTGTAAAGCTTTGTACAGATGAAATGTGGCATAGTTCTGCTTAATTGAAGTATGCTTTTCAAATTGATGGTCAAACGTCTTTGGATCAACATACGATTGCATAGTTTTGTAATAACTTGTTGAAAGTGATGCATAAGCATTATCAAAGTTATCCTGACAATGCACAATACTCACTGATTGATCTTTGGCTGGACGATCAAGACAAATTTTTAACTGGGCTACATCAGCAGGATCTTGCTGTAGTGGAGTATACGCACAAAACGGATTATTAATAAAAGCATTCGATTTCAAAGCTTGCCAATCCTGAGCTATCTTTTGAGTGCCTGCATTACGAGCTAAATATGCTGTATATAAACTACCCCATATCTGAGTAATATGTAGCTTTTCTTTTTCTGAAACTTGCAATGATGCAAGCTCTTTTGCATATGGTACAGAAGCTGTATAACCACACTTCTTTTTCTTGGCTTTTGGTGCTACTACTTTTTGCTTTTTTTCTACTTTTTTAGCTACTTGTTTAATCGACTTATGTTGCTCTTGTGCATGAAGTGTAAATCCATACAACATTATTCCAATATATAGATATCTCACCTTCATAATCACCACTAACATTTTAAAAGTTATTAGAATTACAGCTCAGGAGCAACACTTTCTGCTTTAAAACTCTCAAAGCCTTTAGGTCCAAATGAACCATGATGCACAAACTTTTCTTTAGGTGGCCTTGGTAACTTAGGAGTTTTTACATCACTTGCTGTAGATTTTAAATCATTTAATAAAGGATTAAACTCATCATCACTATCAATAGGCTTTCTTTTTTCTTTTAAACTTTTAGCTGAAGAAGAAGAAGAAGGTTTTTTTGCCTCTAATGGTTTTTTTGCCTCTAATGGTTCTTTTGATAATTTAGGAGACTTCATCACTTCAACATCATGTGAACTCACTCCATTTGCAGTAAGCATTCTTTGCACTTCTGGATCATGTGCTTGAGTTTCTAAGTCATCTGTTCTAAAAGAGCTACCTTGACTGTGCATTCCATCACTATACGAAGTTCTTGTAGAACTTGTCATTCCTCCCTCAGACGACATAACAGAACCAACAGATTTTCTCGATGATTTTCTTGAAGAACTTCTACGAGACTTTACAGAACTTCTACTACTTTTTCTTGGAGTAACAACTTCATCGTCACCTGTAGGAAGGGACCATAAATTAGTAAAACCATCTGAATCAGTCAGATCAGATACTGACTTTTTGGGTGGAGCAGGCAGTTTAGGCAATGATTTAGGAACCTGACCTGTATCAAAATAATCACTTGCATGAGAAGAATATCCCATATGAGCAATACATAAAGGTACTATATACCATACACAATAACGAATCTTCATTATAAACTTCTCCCTCTATCTTTTTATTTATACTTACTCTTTAACCATAACCCCAAAAAAAATCAAAAAGCAATTATTCATTTTTTTCTTTTTCCAAACAATCTCTTCATCTGTTAAAAAATCACTGTAATATTCAGAATCATTTTCAGATTCCCATTCTTCCTGCTTTCCTTGTAAAATTTGTTCATTGTTTTTTATCTTTTTCAATTTTTGCTTGTTTATCTTGTTCTATAGTGTGTAAATCTTCAGAAGAAAGTTCACTTTTAGGCTCTAGCGTAATCCATCCTGAGTCATCTTGAACAAAAATGAAGTACTTTACAGGACGCTTAACATTTTCATTCCATTTTTTTATAACCTGATCATAATTTTCTTTAGATAAATATAACTTTGATATATTTTCCCAAGAATCATAATTTTCATCAAATGAGTCCCAAATAATTACTTGGTCCCCTTGAAAATCAACTGTTATCCAATAATGCAATTCATTAAATGACATATATAGTAAATGCATTTTAGACTTAGGATATGGCATAAATCGAGCAGCAGATTGATATTTTTGTAACTTATCATTTAATTCATAGACTAATTTTTGCATATTAAACCTTTGATCTTAGAATACTTTTCAGAGTATGGATATGCTGTTTCTAAAAAAAATATATCATCTGAAAATTCTAATAAATAAATCTCGATTATAGATCCATCTTTAGCACAACCAATCTGATGTCTCTTTTGCTTACTTCCATTAAACCAAGTATCAAAATATAAGCATTCTTCATTATTAAGAACTTCTGTAATATTTTGCATTATTTGTTCTTGCGTGAAACTGCTACAAAATTCTGTTTTCATTTCTATAGTTTTTCCAAATGAATGTTTATATTTCAAACCTCGTCCTCCACAAGCTAAATTAAACTCTTCAACAATATTAATTATTTGTTGTTCCTTCAAATAATTTGTTAAAATTCCACTATGTCCTCCATAAATTCTACCTTCAATTAAACCAGTTGTTTTATTTAATTGAAATTTTAGATCATACATTAAAATATGTTCTGGTTTACATACTAATGTAATAGATTTACCCTTATGAACAATTGATAGTCTTGAATATTGATCAATAGCTTTTTGCGAAAGGCACAATAGTTTTTCTTTACAAAATTGTTCATTAAAATGTAGTAATACTTCTTTTTGAAATTGAGGATCATTATAAGAAGCACCTTTTGAATGTAATCGTTTCAGTACATCTTTTAAAGACATAGTGGGTTTTGATGTGACTTGTACAGCTTTTTCTATAATCTTACCAGACTCTGACTCAAATAAGCTCATCATTGATTCTTCTATATCACCAACTGAAGTAATCACTTGTTGCTCAGGTTGTGTAGTTTGAGCTATGTCTTCAATAAACTCTGTTGCACCAAGCTCATCTGCTAAAGATCCTAGATTTTCCAGTAATCTTAAATTAGCTCCTTGCTTGATCAGGCTCCAACAAGCCATTGCTGCTTTGCCAAGAAGATAAGGATGTAAAATTGCATCAGTTATATATTTTGATGAAGTTTCTATCTTTGTTTGCATAGGCGTATGCTGATACCACTGAGCATAGGCCTGCCTTGAAAGTTCGCACATCGCATGAAACTTGTGTATGTCATAATCAAATGCTTTTTGCATAGATTGAAAATGTTGTACATGAGATGAACTAGTATCCATAACATGCAAAGCTCCACCAAGCGTATGCAATATAGACATGGTAAGATTAGTAAACTGCTTAGCTGTATGTATTGGATGTAATACATACATATCAACAAAGTCACATGCTGACTCTATGACTCCCTTACATAAAGATAGTGATGAATCTGCCATAAATTCTGCTAAGTCATTGAGTTGCATGGCAAAAGGAAATAGTTGTTGCCTAGTAGCATCAAAAGCAGAACTTCCAAGATCAAGTACTCCAGGAACAAGTAAACTATTTTTAATCTGATATTCAAAAGCAACTTTTGCTATTTTTTTGTAATATAATACTATTTCATCAAATAGTTGATGTTGAAAAATAGTTCCTGATAATTGCTTAAACTGTTTATTATCAATTCCATGCGCTTGGAGCATGGCTTCTGTTTGTGCATCGAGTTCATGTGTTTGAACATGCTCTTTATATTTTTCTTGCTTTGTTTTATCTAAAGCTTGTTGTCGATCTTCTAGATATGTTGACGCTTGGCTCAAATTAAATATTTCTTGATGATAAGCAGCTTTTGTTTTTTGTAACTTCTCTTGTGCTTGTTGCTGTAGATACAGCTGCATTGCTTGCTGAGACTCTTCATACTCTTTTTGTTGTTGAGCTTGTATAACATCTTGTTTATATTGCTCTGAGTTGAGATAATTTATCAGTGCAATCATTTGAACAGGGTTAAGTCCTTGCTGCAATAAACCAGCCATGTTAATTTTTGATCCAAATTGTTGCTGTTTAAACATGGTAAAATTTGAATCGAACTCTTTAATTGGATATTGATCTTGTTGAGATATAACAGCAATATTTGTATGATTATTTTTATGCTCACATCTGATAAAAACTGTATAAACACAAAGAATTGTCCCTAACATAACCCCACGATACAAATACCGCATAGGTTATCCTTTGGTTGAAAATATGAATGCTGAAACAATACAAAAAAGACAAATTTTTGACAAGAAAAAATCCACCTAAATCTTTAAGTGGATTTTTATATTCAATAACATTTTTTTATTAATAACCAAATCCTGCAAGCATATCTCGTACTTGAGGATCAACAGAACCCACAGGATCAATTGGTTTTTGTAAAAGCTTCTTACGCCTCAACTCTCTTCTTAATGTTTCCTCTCTTGAGGATCTATTATGACCAGGAGCAGAAGGTGTTTCAACCAACATTCTTCGAGCATCTGCAATAACCTCTAATGCATTACCTGGACGACGAGACTCTAACGGAAGCGTTGAGCCAAGTTGCCCACTACCACTCAAGCGTAATTCAGGAAAATTAAAATCTTGGTTTGCTTGAGTGCCTTGCAACGAAGGAGGAGATACAACCAACTCAGGAGCAACTTGCTTAGAACTTTTTGGCCCCTTTCTTCCTTTTTTCTTATTTTTTTGCTTTTCAGCAGCATCTATACAGGAAGCTACAACAAAAATCATCATTAAAAATTTACACCATATTTTCATACACTGACCCTTTTTTAAATATTGCCATACTATGCATTTACCATTTAACTAACTCATTACTTCATTTTTTTATCATGCAATTGTACACCAAGTTGTACAAGTTTATCTCGCAGTTCATCTGCTTTTTTCCAATCCTTGTCTATTCGAGCTTGCTTGCGATCATCAATCATTTGTTGAATTTCTGGTGTAATTTCAACTGATTTTTCAACAAGTGGTTGTAAACTTAATCCAAACACTTCAACCAAAAAGTATTTTACAAGTGCTATTGCATGTTCATCATTTTGTAAAACTGGCAACTTTTCAAACAAGACACCCAATGCCCCTGATGTATTAATATCATCAAGCAAATAGTGCAGCATATCTTCAACTACAAAATTTTCTTTAACCTGCTCAATATTATGTACTGATTTGATCGAAACATCTTTAAAGAAATTAACTAACTTTTTATATGTTGTATGTGCAGCTTGCAAATCATCAAGTGAAAAATCTAAAGGATTGCGATAATGATGTTTCAAAAAATAAAATCTAATCACCATTGGATCAAATTTTTCAAACACCTCTTGCAAGGTAAAGAAATTTCCAAGAGATTTAGACATTTTTTCTTTGTTAATTTGTACAAATGCATTATGCAACCAATAATTAACAAAGGGATAGTCATATAAACTCTCAGATTGTGCTATCTCATTTTCATGATGTGGAAAAATAAGATCCATACCTCCACCATGTATATCAACCGTATCTTTAAAAATATGCTCAGCCATAGCAGAACATTCAATGTGCCAACCAGGTCTACCCTGTCCCCATGGACTCTCAAAACCTACTTCATCATCACGCTTCCATAGGGCAAAGTCCAATGGATCCTCTTTGCCCTCTTGCACTTGTACTCGAGCCCCTGATCTGAGCTCTTTGATATTTTGTTTGGACAATTTGCCATATTCATCACATGTTGACACTTTAAAGTAAACACTACCATCATGTACATATGCATGACCTTTATCAATCAAACCTTGAATAAAGGCAATAATCTGAGGAATCATCTCAGTTACACGAGGTTCATGAGTCGGAACTAGACAATGCAATTTTTCAAAGTCTTCATAAAATGCAGCAATGTACTTTTTGGTAATTTCTGGATACAAAGCAACATCGTGCAATTCTTCTTTTGCTTTTTTTAAAATTTTATCATCAATATCTGTAAAATTTCGACAATAAGTAACCTTATATCCCAAAAAAGTCAGCAACCTATATATAAAATCAAATGTTACATAACAACGTCCATGACCAATGTGTGATAGATCATATGGAGTAACTCCACAAACATACATTGTCACGTTTTTATCTTTTTGATTTTTAAATAATTCTTTTTTACCTGTTAACGTATTTGTAAAAGACAATTTCATTAATTTTTCTTTCTCAAATAAAAAAATGAAAAAACATATTGGTATTTTTAGCCAATTTCAAAAAAAAATAGTATCATAAAACCGTTCAAAAGCATAAGAATCAAAAACTGTT
>Ga0114932_10005196_pt1 | contig 11672 bp, 22 predicted proteins | sample 2SBtaG_2_FD_87286 | JGI IMG/M metagenome (GOLD analysis project Ga0114932, IMG submission 87286) | Deep subsurface microbial communities from Kolumbo volcano to uncover new lineages of life (NeLLi) - 2SBTROV12_ACTIVE470 metaG | ecosystem: Environmental > Aquatic > Marine > Volcanic ... | reverse complement strand
TCCCTCAATCCGAAGATGCTGTAGGGAACCCTGAGCCGTCACTGTTCGGTGGTTTAGCCAATCCCACGAGGGTTTCCCCCCCAAAGTGCTTCGAGAAATGTCCGATGGCTGGCTATTTCTCTCGATCCCGATGGTTGATGCTCTCTTTTTTGAGATTTCTTGCAACGGGCGTAACCTCTGCTGGCCTGCCAATCGACAGGGCTGAACAATGAGAATGCTTCTACCCGCCTTGATCAGATTTCGCAAGAAGGTTGATGAGGAACTTTCTGGAAACGTAGGTTCAACCAATCTTATCGGGGAGTTACAGAACCCCACCCTCAAATCCTCAATGTAGGCTGCTTCGATGGGTATCCTATGGCACCCCCCACGTAGGTAGAGGTGCTGATATGCCACGACCAGAAGAAACTGAAACAAAAAAGAATGAATCTAAAAATAAAGCCCCTGAAGACTTAGGTGGACAACAGCTTGTCCTCCCGTTCATGAAGGACATCTTGTCCCGTGAGCCTGTCGATAAGAAATCGGGGGAAAGCGACGAATCCAATGGGCGAGCTTATTGATCTAAGAGAAGAACTCTACTTACGCCTACTTGCACGGCGGCTGGTAGAGGATTTGTGTGTCCCCCCCGAAACGATTGAAGAGATGGGAGGGGTCGTTGATTTTGCTGTCTCACTAATGCGTCAAGTAGACGACCTTCCCGAAGGGAATGGCGAAACCATTTGTGATGACCACCCTGAGCTTTTCGAGCTTTTGAGGAAAAGGGCTGCCGGATGAAATACTTATTCTTGATCCCAACATTGTTGATTCTGTCTTGTGGGCCAGTTCCCGATACCGCCACTACCGCTGCTACGGTTGATACGGTTGATACAGAAATCACGGAAAGCGACGTGCATTGGGGAGACCTCTACATTCGAGATCACTGTGCTCGTTGCCCCGACTGCTGCGTATTCATTGAAGAAGATGCCGACGCTGGTGGCTTAGACAGGTAAGCCACTTCAACATCCCGCCCATTTACGGTTACGGTGCGAGGACGCTTCAAGGGTCGAGAAACCCTGACGTTAGGGGAAGGTTCTTCAAGGGTCGGCTTACTCATCACCTTTACCCTTGGTTTTCTTCTTGGTTTCGGCACTTTTACCCTTGGTTTTCTTCGCACTCTTCTTTGAGTCCGAAATCTGCTTGGCAAGTCGAGCACGTTCCTTGGCGGCACCCTTACCCTTTCCAAACATTTGATCCAAACGAGCAATCTGTTGTTCAGGGGTACGCTTGGCCCGTTCCTCGGCCTGAGCTTCAGCCCGCTTCCGACGTTCGTCTCTTCTTACTGACATATCATGCTGCCTTGAGTTCTAAATGGTTGCCATTTTCATCGATGAGATAGGCAGGTTCGTGACCGACCTTCTTTAGAATGTCCAAAACTTCATCAAGAGTGTACCCCTTTGGAATCGGGACTCGGCTACCATCTTTTAGAATTACAGTCATCGGGATCGAGTGTCCTTTGGAAGCCAAAGGCTTTCGGGTGGGGTAGGGGCATGGTTTTCTTCGCAACCCGCTGCGTCAAAAGCCCACATCATAGAGAGGACTATGCCGAAGACCACAAGGATCTCCAGCATAGCCCCACTAAACAGGTGTTTGACTACTTTCAAGGGAGCCACTTCGGAAAGCCTTCCGTAGCCAAGAGAACGGCGAGCTTGGAGCCGACCTTCGTACAGCCTTGGTAGAACTCGTCCGAGTAATGAGACGACCCATACCTATGGGCAAACTCGTGGACACAAATGTCGAGATAGTCTTGGAACCCTTCACGGCTTTGAACAGCCGCATCGATCCAACGCTTCCCTAAGGATCGCTTATTGAAAGCGAGTCCAACGCTCGGCCCATATACGGCTCGATGCCCCCGTGGGTCGTTATGCCAATCCACACAGATAGACTCCTCATGAATCTGCTCATGGAGCCATTCGGTGTATTCGGCCAGCGTGACCATGTTGGGAGTCCACTTGTTCCTTGGGATGTTCACAATCGGGCCGCTTCCATATTCAATGGTAGCTTCTGGAAACAGGTCCGTAGCGGTTGGGATCTTGACAGAACCCTTGATGTTATCCCATGCAGCCTTGGAGTAGGCTCCACCATAAAGGATCTCGTGTCCATCAGCGGCGGCGGCTGCCGACGACTCAGGCTCGTTCGGGTTGTGCTTCGCAACCTTGTCCCCATGCTTCGTTTTGAAAACCGTCTTCACGGCAGTGGGCTTCATCGTTTCGAGGGCTTTCCCAACCCAAGATTCCCGAACCTCTTCGGAGGACAGGTCTTTCGCTGCCAAGTTCCCTACGATGGTCAGAATCTTACGGAGGTAGGCAGGGGTCACTGAATCTCGCTTGTAGTTCAGCGGCACCTTCTGTCCCACATTGACATGGTACGGGGTCGGGTTCTCTACGATAGGGATACCCATTTCGTAGATCATCGAGGTATCCCCTTCAGCGGCCCTGTGTAGCTCTACACGGGTCTTTCGGGAGGAGTGTGTCAGTTCCCCCTCATCGTTCGTAATGACCGTAGGAAGCGACTCTGTGACCTTTGCATATGGCTTTCGGGTCGGAAGCTCGGTTCCGTTGATGTATGTGGGAAATCCATGTGGGGGAATGAACCCGTTGATACTCTCGATCATGGTAGTAAGAGTCGGCTTTGAGGCTCGGAAGGTACAAGTGATCTGAGACCCCTTGTTCGTAGTCCGACGCAACTTGGTTCGGCCCTTCGCCTTCGAGAAGTGATAACCGCCAGAGGTGGTGATGATCTCAACCTCACCCCCCGTTTCAATACAATAGGCGATGACTTGCTTCTCGCCCATGTTGAATCGACCTCGCAGGGTCGGGTCCACCTTTTTACCGCTCTCGGCAAACAAGGTGAAACTGTGTGTTAGGTCTGCGAACCCATCGGGATCGTCATCTGTAATAACGATCTTACCTCGACCATGGCCTACCGACTCGATGGTCATGTTAACTTCGGTCACGTTTTGGTCCCATGCGTTTTGCAAAAGCTCACGGGGAATCCAATCGATCCCATTTTCGCAAAGGAGTTTCGAGAACCCCTTTGTATCTACTTTCAGAATGTCCATTGTACTACTCACTGTTAGACAAGGTTGATGTTGCGTGACGGTTTTCATCCGTCACAGGATTTAGACGATTGAGCGAGTCAGATGTAAAGCTGCTCGACTCACTTTTAGTAACGGACACCGCTTCGGCGTTGAGACTTTTTTGCTTACGCTCCCGCTTTTTCCGTTGCTTAGACTTGATAGATTTTTTCTTCGATTTCGCCATCTTTAGAGGTCTCTCTCTTGCTCTTGGTAGTGATGGGCAACAACTTCCGTGCAGTCTGCCCAACATTGAGAGGCACGGCTGTTTTTAGGGGAAGGTGCTCCGAGAGCTTCCTCACAACCCGAACTGACATAGCACTCGTGGATAGCCCACAACTTTGTGTCCCTTTCAGGTAGTGCGAAACCGACCCACCAAATAGCCCCTACTGTAATAGAGGTCAGTAGAATGATTCCGCAAATCCGATCAATCAGTGTATCTGTTTTATCAAACATGGCTTTCTTCCCTTCGGCTAATACTAAAGATACCCCTCTGAGGGCACTGTATGGCTGTTCTATCGGTGAACCAATAAATCAGCCCCCCCTTCTTGAAGGGCTGTGTGGAACATCGTGTTCTTCGACCTCGAAGCTCGTGTAGCCTTTTAGGACTGAACGAGCGTGGAAGTCTTTTCGACTCTTGAGCGACCACGAATGGGCGTAGTCGCAAGCCTCTTGTTCGGACTTGAAGAAGGCCACCAGATCTCGGTGGTAGATGGTCTCGAAGCCTCGGTCCCAACCCAATCGAAGGTGCTCCGTTCTCAACCCGTATAGGCCAAACATATTTACCTGCTTCGTCGTAAGTCATTGCCAACCATAGCGAGGACGCTTTGACCCCGCTGTTTGCTGCTCCATGTCTTGGAGGATTCGGAAGAGTCTCTCTTTCGCCTGTGGCGTTAGCTTCTCCAAAAGCTCCATGACCAAGGGGCCGTTCTGCCCCCGCTGTCTCAACAGTATCGCTTGTAGGTGTCTATCCATGTTCAGTTTACCGATAAGTAAACTAAACAGCCCCCACTAAATTAAAGATAGTAGGGGGGGCCGATTAGAAGGCCCGTCGGTAAAGCGTTTGGACACCAAACAACCAAGTGCAATCATGCAAGTTCAAGTGGACCTCGATACCGAAATCGCTAACTTCATTAACAATGGTGGAAGCATCGAAAAATGCCCGCCGGGTAAAGCCTCGGAAATCCCCTGTGTGGAGACTGCTCCTAACCGCCACGAAAGGCGGGAAGCCAAGAAAGTCAGCAAACGCTTCGTAGATCACCTTAATGGGGTGGGAACGGATTGTTGGTGTGACGAGTGTGTAAGCTGGTCTGCACAGGTCGATTGGATGATGAAAGCTCGTGAGGTTTTGGGTTTCCCCACCCTACCTACAAGCCCTGAACAATGGGGTTTGGAGATGTGCCTTGGGTTTCCCTTCGACCACATCACGAAAGATTGGTTCGAGGTCAGTTTCGCCCTATGGCGCAAAGGGGTGCATGAGAAGTGGAACGCTCGAATAAACCTATTTATGGAGCAGCGATGGGGAGTCCCTTTGCCTACGGTGGTGGTGGCAAGGGGGGGCCAAATCGAAAGCCGAACGGTAGCCTCCATATGAGCGATACTAACGACATTCGATTTGACTGCCCCAACTGTGGAAAGGGTTTCGGCATCCCCGACATCAGCGACATCGCTGAATGTGAGGGTGCCACCTGTGATTGCCCTAACTGTGGCGATCTGCTCCTTTTCGCAGACGGCAAGATCGTGGACTTCCACGCTCACCTTCATGCCAACGACCCTCGTTGGCCTGTTGATGGTGCTGGAACTGGAGTTATCGAAATTTCAACTGAAGGGGGGGCTAATTGATAGCCCTGTCGGTAATACGATCAGGAGCACAAAGGCTCCGTTCAACCGAGGCTAATGATAGCCCAAAGGAAAACTAAGATGTATGGAACAAACGCAAGCCCAGTAGCCGCTGCACTACACTTGAACAATGCGGATCACGCAGGGAAGTTGGAAAACCGCTTCCTTTCAGTTGCCGTCCAGAAGGCGGGACAACTTCGTGGCCCTAAAGGTGCCAAATACCGTGTTGGAGACGACAAGGTAGCTGCGGTCATTTTGGGTGGGGTCAACTACCTCAACCTCAAAACACGGGACAGGGAGATTTTGGTCGAGGCTTTGGCTAACGACCCCAACCTGTTCACGACTCTCGAAACGAAAGCCGCCGATGCTGGTTTGCTGGCTTGGAGTGGGCGAGGCAAGAACGCTACACAGGATGTGGTGATCACGGCCCAAGACTTCAAGGATGCCTACGAAGCCATCATGGAGTCCATCGACAAGACTCTGGCTGGCACCAACACTTCCACTTCGGCCCATGTGTACGAGCCTCTTGAAGTGGACGGTCGCAAGGTCAAAGGCTGTAAGGTCTACATCGGTAGCGGTGGTGCAGATGCCAACGAAGACAGCCGCACCCCCGAAGCGGGTTCGATCCATATCGCAGGCTTGCATATCGCAAGTCGAGTGGTTGAAGAAGCGGAACACCCGAAGCCCGCCACCAAAAGTGGTGGTAAGGCGATTGCCAAGAAGCGCATCGAGTCGTGGTTCAAGCTCCCTTCCCGCCGCTATGTCCAATACCGCATCCCTGCGGGGGAACAGTGGCGGCTCAAGGTCGGCGGTCAGGCGGCACTTGCCATGACCGAACACGGTCTTGAGATCACAGCTAAAGACGCAAACGAAGTTTTGGGCCTTACGGCTCTGGAGGATGCTGCATAGCATAGACAACAACAGTGGGGGGTGGGGAACCGCCCCCCTTACGGCCCCCTTAGTGGGTGGGAACGAGGATTATGAATTAATATGGGAACGGATATACATTTGGGCGTAGAACGCCTCAACAACGGAAAATGGGAGGAGGTCGTAGACCTGTTTCCAAACCATGAGCAGATCATGGGAGCTTACAACAACTTTAGGTCGGAAGACCCTGCTCTTCGGGAACCAGCGTTGGAGGTGTTGAACAACATGCCGACGCACCGAGATTACGACCTGTTCGCAATGTTGGCGAATGTTCGCAACGGAGTTGGCTTTGGTGGTGTGAAGCGAGGCGAACCTGTGACACCCCTATTCGCTGATCGGGGTCGTCCTGAAAACACCTGCTTTGCACTACATGATGGGGATCATTGGCTTGGCGGATACCACAGTTTTACTTGGTGTACCTACAACGAGGCGATGGCCGCTCCGTGGACACGGGCGGTGGTTACTCATGCAGTCGTTGATTTCGACGAGTGGATTCGTTGGCAAGAGTCTGATGCGGTAACCCCCCAAATGTGGAGCCAAGGCGTAGCTGGTGGGAACACTCGTATTGTGGACGAATCCGAAGCCAAAAAGATTCGAGAGTCTGGAGACTCTACGGATGGCGTTTATGTTCAGACCTATTGGGAATGGCGACCATTGGCGGACTCCTCTTTTCGGAGGTGGCTGCTGTCACCTAAATTTCAAGAAACCGCCAAGAGGTTTGGTGGAGATAACCTTCGTATTTGCATGAGCTTTGACTCATAGGGAGACTTCAATGAACGACATCGAGAAAGCTATTGTCCTGAACACAGAGGACCACTTTGCGCTTTTGAGGGAAATGGACGGGGAGCGAGTTCGTGTCCATGTCTCCTTTACCCAACAAGAGTTTGGGCCGCAGATTGCCGTTCATGGAAATTTGGATGGTCGAGTTTATGAAGACCAACCTCTCTTTCGAGTCCTGTCTACAAACCCAAGTGACCGTGGCACCGACTACGCTTACTTTGGGCTTGAGGACATTCATGTCATCGCTGATCGCCGTCAAACCGAAAAAGGAACCTTTGACGGTGGGGCGATCCTTGCAATCTACTTGAAGGGTACGGCTACCCACCCCTATGCCGATAAGGTGCTCGAAACCGTTAACACCGCTGTGAGTCTGCGAGGGGGAGGGAAAAGCCATTGGCCAATGAAGACGTAAAGCCAGCTAAAACCCCTCTCTTGATCCCGCTAATGAACGATCAAGAGCGAAAGGACTTCGTTCGGGATTGGCTTAAGAACCATATCTTTTCATCGTGCCATCTTCGGCCCCACGATGAAGGTATGTTGGGGCATGTTTTCTACCCTGTCCTATTCGGAGGAGTGCTTCCAGAGATTAAGGAGCCAGAGTTTCCCGAAGAGATCCCTGAAGACATGACCGTAGATGATTTTGACTACCTTCATGACAACCGAGAAACGATTTTAGAGAACTGGCGAAAGGCAAACGATCATCTTGGGCAACAATACAAACAACAGCTTGGACTAATTTGGGAGTATTGGGATAAGTCCCTACCACGATCTATCAACGGGTATCCTATCTTCATGTCGTGCAGAGTTATGCACATTGACGATTGGAACAGGATTTGGCCTGTGATCGAGAAAGAAGAAAAGCGGATTGCTGATTTAGAGGTGTGAGGGGTGGCGAGGGATGTATTTAGACAAGCAAACGGCCCGTGAACGAGCGTGGGCCATTCAAGCCCTGCTTGAAAAAGGCCAGCGGTTTTTTCGGAATCTGTTTGGCAGAACTCCGCAAACCAAAACCGTTTTTCTCGACACCGAAACTACGGGCCTTAAACCGGGTCCAGATCACGCCGAAATTATTGAGATCGCCATGATCACAGAAACCACTGAAGGTTCGGTGGAGTATTGGTGCGTCAAGGTTGCCCCTCAACACATACATACGGCTCACCCTAAGGCCCTTGAAATCAACGGCTTTACACCCGAAGCATGGGAAGATGCTTGGTGTCCCGTTACCATAGCCCCACTCGTAGCTGAAAAGTTGGAGGGTGCTATTGTTGTTGGCCATAACGTCAAGTTTGACCTTCGATTCATTCAAGAGCTTTTTCGGAGCACCGACCTTGCCTCCGACCTTGACCATGTGGCCGAAATTGACACCCAAGACCTTGCTCGGACCTACCTCAAACCCACAGGGCTAAAAAGTGTGTCCCTCGTAAATTGCCGAAAATGGCTCGGCTGGTCTACGGAGGGTGCTCATACGGCCATGCAAGACACAGAGGATTGTAGGCGGTTGTATTACACCCTGATCCACTCTGGCCCTATGCGGACTCGCCTATGGAAATGGTTTGGCCCAAAGCGCATGAAACGAGCTAATAGGCAATAGACCTTCTATCATCCTCTTTTGATTGAAGCGGGGAAACACTCCGCCCCCTATGGAGGATGGAATGAACAAGAGTCTTTTTGATCGCACGGTGCGCTTGGCCCATGCCAAGCCTGAACTGCGGCCCCACCTGCTCCCCCTAATTCAGAAATACGCAGGATCATCATCAACGATGACCCCCATGGCTCCCGATAGGGCTGGCGAACTGGATATGGAAGCAGAGGATATGGAAGCCTGCTACCACTCCCACGATGACTATGAGGGGCAAGGCAAGCCTGGAAAGGGCAATTACTGCAATAAGATTTACAATGAGTACGGCTCAGGCGTTTCAAGCCCTAAGAGCGAGTACAACAAGAAGTACCCCTTTGGCGGAAAGAACAAAGGTCGCAAAACCTGTCCTAAGGGTCAGGGTCATAGCGGCCCTTGTGGGAAACCTAAGTAGGGGAGAGTCCAGTGCCTAAAGTTGCTACCACACCTAAAGACGTTCACGATCTTGCGGATAAGCTGGATGTTAGTTGGGACAATGATCCCAACTTTATGGCGTGGACTAAGCAAGTTGTAGGTAAAGAACACTTGGATGATATGTCAGAAAAAGAACTTCGTGCCGTGGTGAGTGCTATGAAATCAAATCCTCCTAAATCAGATAAAGTAGCAATCAACATCCCGAAGAAGGTGGATGAATACGCCAAAAGCGTTCAAGAGAAAAACCCTGACTACGACGATGCAAAGGTTTGGGCGACCGCTTGGAGCATTTACTGCAAGTATAAAGAGCCGGGATCAGAGCATTGTAAGAAAGACACGAGCGAATACTTCCCAGGTAAAGGTGCCAAAGAAGCCGAATCTGACCTGAGCAAATCTTGGGGAGGTTATTCTACATTTCGACCGCATCGGCACGGCCACGACAAAGATCAGATCAATCTGATTTCTGTCTGGAAGGAGTTACGATGATCTTTCAAGACCTTGTTGATCTTGGAGTAAACCCACGGGTTGCCATAGCTGTTCACGGCATGGTGACTACCCATAAACACAAGATCCGAAGAACCGCCTCGAAGACAGAGCTTTCTGAAACTATCAACGAGGCTCAAAAGTCCCTTTGTCACACCATCAAGAATTTTCACGGTGCGGCGAAAACTTCACCGGGGGGCAGTTCCAATCAATCTAAGCCCGGTGAAATGGGCAATAAAGGGGCCGACGAAACCGAAGAAAGCCCTAAAGAGGAATCCTCTAAAGACGAAGGTGAGAACAGTCTTACAGAGGAACTAAAGTTGGGGGCTTGGACAGCAAGACTCGGCTACGCCCTCGCAAAACACCTTGGAGCCGATGAAGTTACGGCTCTGACGGCCAGCATGTACGCATTCACAAACATCCCCGACTCCAGTGAGGTGTCGAGTCAAGTTTTGAAAGCGGAGTGGTGGCCGAATGGTAGATCCCAAAGACAGTGAGACGTTTGGAGAAATACTCCAAAAAAAGCGAGACACCCTTCTATTAGTGAAGTTTGGTGCCGAGTGGTGTAGTCCCTGTCGAAGCATCCAAACCGTTCTCGAAAAGGTCGCCACTGAATGGGAAGGGGACGTAGAGGTCTATAATTTAGATGTGGATGTTGATCCAGAAACAGCAGATAAATGGCTTGTCCGATCTGTTCCCACACTTGTTCTAATAGACGAGGAGGGGGCAGAGTTAGGTAGGCTGATTGGCTTTTCATCGTTCGATCAGATCAATTCCTTACTATCTGAACAGTTTGATGACCCCAAAGGCGGGAAATAGCATGGTACACCCCGCATATCAGATGATCTTACAGAACGGGATTGGCGCAGAGTTCCTTCAATTAGACCCCGTTATCTTGGCGGATAAGATAGTCCAAGGCATCAACGAGGCTAATACAGGGGTAGTTGCATATTGCGATTGGAGCACCATCCGTGTGTTTTTTGATACAGTGCATGTCTGTAATGCCAACATAGATGACAAAGGCATCACTTTTGAATACCGAGAAAGAGGGCCAATGTCCTCGGACCTCAGTGCAAATCGAGTCATCTACACAATCATCTTAGTTTTGAGTGGCCAATAGCCGGGATCAAGCCGCCCGAACAAAACCCTGCCAATTGCTAACTTCTGACAGCTCAAACTTTTTACAAAAAAAAGTGTAGTTATTACGGGTACTTACGGGAGAGATCAAAAAAAAAGTGTCAGAAAGTGTCCGACTTTCCCTCTTTCAATCGTCTATAGTAATTTTACCTAAGTAAATCGGGAGCGAGCTTTTTCAGGATCGCCTCGGCACCTTCATGGAGCTTGAGGTTCTTGATTTCTTCTTTTCCGTACCAACGCCACAGGGAATGCTCCCTACGATCTAACTTTGAGGGTCGGAACTGAATCGGGCTTTCAGCCAGCCACGCTACGAAACGGGTGCCTCTGAAAATATTGTGCGCCCATTTCTTTTTGAGATTGAGGTTTCGTGGAACTCGCCCAAGCTCTTCTTCGGCTTCTCGGATCGCACATTGAAGGGGAGACTCCCCTTCCTCTCTAAAGCCGCCAGGAAGCCCCCACGTTAGCGCACGTTCGCCTTTACGGAGTAAGAGTAGCACCTTGTCCTTTTGACGGATGACAAGGCCCGCTGCGTCGGCCCATTCAGGCCCTTGGTAGCGTCCGCCTATGGGAAAAGAGGTTGGCACCAGTTTCCCCCTATTGAAACTTAGATAGGAGCCTGCGCTGACGAAGTTCTTTACGGTATTCGGCCCTGTTGAGAACGGCCCACTTCATCGGACCCATATTCTGTTCCTTGTCCCGACCCCTTTGATCTTGAAGGTATCCTCGACCACCCTGACCAGTTTGGATCAGGTAGTCATCTTGGAGGCCCGTGAACAAGTCGTCGTAAGAACTATCGGCCAACCCTGTTTCAACTGCACGAGGGAACTTGGCTTTGACCTTTTCCCATGCCTTCTTGACACCTTTTTCAGAAATCGGCTCTCGACCTTCTCGCTCTCGCTTGCTGTTGATAAATTCAACCGCTGCTCGATAGCCACCTTGGATGCCACCTTTGTCGGTTGCCCCTAAGGTTTGGTATGCCTCCAAGACATCCAGTTGCCCTTCGGTCATACGGCTACGACCATTACCAACTACATGTTCGTTAAACCATTCTTTCGCTCGGTTGTAGAAGCGGTGAGAGGGGTTGGAGATAGCATCAAACAAAAGAACCACGAGACTGTCAGTCCCGACTTCATCGTTGTAGTCGTATTCCTGACCCGCAAGATCACTGCTGCCATCGTTTTGAACTTGCCCTGCGGCCTCTGCGATTTTGAGAGCGTGTTGAAGCATGGCCTTGTTGGTCGCCCCATTCAACCTCTTTAGAGTAGTAGAACCGCTCTTGATCCCACTGGCGGCCTTGCGGCCTAAAGAATACCAATAGTCTGCTTGGCTGATCCCCATCCCCTCACC
>Ga0114932_10005195_pt1 | contig 11675 bp, 10 predicted proteins | sample 2SBtaG_2_FD_87286 | JGI IMG/M metagenome (GOLD analysis project Ga0114932, IMG submission 87286) | Deep subsurface microbial communities from Kolumbo volcano to uncover new lineages of life (NeLLi) - 2SBTROV12_ACTIVE470 metaG | ecosystem: Environmental > Aquatic > Marine > Volcanic ... | reverse complement strand
TCCGTATGCCAGTTCACGTACAGCACGAACTGCTAAAGGAGCATGATTCGCAATACGTTCAGCGATACTTGTTGCAGTATTCAAAAGTTCATCTTGCTCAACAAGATGACTTACAAGCCCCCACCGATATGCAGTCTCAGCATCAAAACGATCACCAGTAAGTAACATTTCCATTGCAATCGATCCTGGCATCATACGTGGAAGACGTAATGGAGCACCACCACCAGGGAAAAAACCTAACGTAATTTCGGGAGTACCAAAAGAGGCATTCGTCGTCGCAATGCGAATATCACACGCCAAAGCAAGTTCCAGACCACCGCCTAAAGCATATCCATTAACGGCAGCTATTATTGGTTTTCCAGTATCAATATTATTCCATAGGTTTAAATAATTATTAGTTAATACAGTTCCTGGACCTGTTAAATCTCTACTCAATTCATTTTCATTTTCTCCAGCATCACGTTCCTTTATGTCATCACCTGCACAGAAAGCCCGGCCAGCACCAGTGAGAACCATAACTCGGATTGAATCGTCATTGCGTAATCGATCAAGCATATCTATCAATTCATGATCCATTTTTTGATTGATCGCATTTAATGATTCAGGTCTATTTAATGTAGCTACGACAACATGTCCATTTTGTTGCCAGTCAATTGTTTCATATGCCATGTTTTAACCTTTCAAGGAATCAAAGTGAATTATAGCTCATATAGTTTTCGATGCATTAGGAATTGAAATGCAAATACTATGAACGCTACCGATACACCTAATAAAATACCAATTGATAATGTGATTTGGTCAATAGAAAAAAATGAACTGAAGACAATATTGTAAAACGAAGCTATCAACATCTGTAAAAAGCCTAATCCAGCAGATGCCATTCCAGCAATTTCACGAAAAGGTAACATAGCACTCGCCATCACTGGAGGTCTGCTTACACCAAAACCTGCAGATATAAAAAACATTGGAAGTACAACTGCAAAAACGTGTGTGATGCCACTTAACGCAAAAAAGAACATACAGCAACTTCCGATCGTCGCTGTCAGAATACCAACTCCAATAATATTGATAGCTGTGTATTTATCCATCATCCGACTGGACAAATAAGCACCTCCCATAATTCCTATAGCAACAAAGGCAAAAGAAAATCCAAAATGAAGTGGAGATAATCCTAATTCATCAATCAAAACAAATGATGATCCCGAAATAAACACAAGTTGTGCACTAAACATCAAACCCATGAGTAAGACATTAATAACAAAAATTCGATGTGTACCAAGGTGAATATAATTTTTAATCAAAACGTTTGGATTTAACGCAAGGCGATCAATATTTTTATTAGTTTCGGGTAAAAGCAGAAGGTATAAGCCAAGTAAAATAATACCTATTGCGATTAAGGTAATAAATACGGCATGCCAGTCAAATAAACTTTGCAATACACCTCCTATAATAGGAGCAATGGCAGGTGCAAGCGGTGTGGCAATAGTAATATAGGCAAAAATTTTTGCTGCACGTTTTCCTTCAAAAACATCCAAGACAATTGCACGAGCAATTACAGGTGCTGCTCCACCGCCAAAACCTTGAATTATCCTTCCGATAATCAACATCGTCCCTGATTGAGCAAATAGTGAAATAAATCCTCCGAGAAGAAATAAAATCAATCCCCATACCATGATTGGTCGGCGTCCAAATCGATCCGATAGTGGCCCGAAAACTAATTGCGATGCTGAAAACGCTAAAAGAAAAGTGGTCACGGTTAATTGCATAGTAGATGCAGAAACATTGAACTCATCGATCATCATTGGCAATGAAGGTAAAAACATATCAATAGATAAAGGTGCAATAGTCATTAAGCCCATGAGCAATGCAATAGTACTGATAGATCCTGTACGCATTGAGTTAGCCTACAGTGTAAAATGTTTCACGGCGAAGTTCTGTTATTGTTTTTTATTGAAAGGATCCAAATGAAGATCACAATTGGATTGGGGCGTGGTGAGATTACAAACTGGGATGAAGTCTCTACATATGTCATAGAAGCAGAAAAATTGGGTGTGGATTGTCTTTGGACAGCAGAAGCTTGGGCACATGATGTAGTTACTCCTCTTGCCTATCTTGCGGCGAAAACAGAAAAAATTAAACTTGGTACCAGTATCATGCAACTTGGAACCAGAACTCCAGCTTTGGTTGCGATGACAGCAATGGCGCTTGATTCGATGTCAAATGGGCGTTTTCGCCTAGGATTAGGAAGTAGTGGCCCTCAAGTCATCGAAGGATGGCATGGAATACCTTTTGCACGTCCAATCGCAAGGACACGTGAAGTAATCGAGATTGTTAAACGAATATTTAATGGAGAGACACTTGCTTATCAAGGTGACTTCTATGAACTACCATTACTGACAAATGCCACAGGAGAAGGAAAAGCATTACGTCCAGGAGCTTCACCACCGAAAAATGTACCTATATACATAGCATCATTAGGGCCAAAAAATCTTCACATGACAGGTGAAATTGCTGACGGTTGGTTGGGAACATCTTTTATGCCTGAGCATGCAGATCTTTTTATCGATCCAATCCGTGAAGGAGCCCAGAGTATGGGAAGAAATATAGAAGATCTGGATTTACAAGCAGGTGGAACTATTTGGTTTACAGAAGATATTGATGAAGCCATCACAGCTTTAAAGCCAGGATTAGCATTTAGCATTGGTGCAATGGGTTCACGGCAACATAACTTCTATAATGACGCTTATCGTCGGCAAGGATTTGCTGATGAAGCACGTGATGTTCAAAGGTTATGGCTCGCAGGAGAGCGTGATGAAGCTCGATCGCGAGTACCAGATGAAATGGTTTCAGGGTCGAATTTAATCGGTGACAAGCAAATGATCCGTGAACGTTTACGTGTGTATCGAGATGCTGGTATCACTTCATTCCGAGCAAATCCACATGGAAATAATTTAAAGGAACGTTTAGAGACTTTGGGCAAATTTATGGATGTCGTAACAGAAATTTCTACTGAGAAATCATAATGCTAGGAGGCAAGAATGCGATTAGAAGGAAAGACAGCAATAATTACTGGAGCAGGCAATGGCATGGGAGCTTCTGACGCAAAATTGTTTGCCAGTGAAGGTGCAAATGTTGTCTTAGCAGACATAGATTCAGAATCAGGTAAACGTCTTGAAGATGAAATCTCAAAGGCTGGTGGGAATGCGCAATTTGAATTCTGTGATGTTTCAAGTGAAGAAAATTGGCAATCAATGACTTCCGATGTCATTAATAAATATGGCGCCCTCGACATATTAGTCAATAACGCTGGACTCAGTAGCACTTTCACTTCAGATATATTAAGTACCGACGATTGGCATAAAATAATGAGTGTTAATGCAACTGGAGTCTTTTTAGGTACTAAAACTGCTGCTGAAATTATGAAATCTCAAGGTCATGGATCGATAGTAAATATTTCTTCGATAATGGGATTTGTTGGTGGAGAATATGGTCATCCCGCATATCATGCATCCAAAGGCGCCGTAAGAATTTTCAGTAAAGCAATGGCAGTAAAGTATGGACCCTACGGAGTGCGTGTAAACACTGTACATCCTGGCTTTATGCCTCCGATGGTTTCATCGAATCATGGTGTAGGTAGCAAACGTGACGATTACGTATCACAGACACCTTTGAGGAGAAGTGGAGAATCAATAGAGGTCGCCTACGGTGTTTTATTTTTAGCATCGGACGAAGCATCGTTTATTACAGGTACAGAGCTCGTTATCGATGGGGGTTATATAGCTCAATAAACTATAATTTACCTACATCCATTCAATTAAATCGACAAAGATTGTTCAGCACACAATTTTTCGTCATAAAGAATGTTACCTGTAAATTCTTGTGGATTCTGCTCACATATCCAAACAGTAGCAAGACCCATTTTATCTGCTGCTTCAAAATCCATAGATGGGTTTTCACGATCTTGTTCAGGATACAAACTCCCAGGAGTGAGAATCCTACCTTCAGGAGATAGAACATTTACAGCAATATTTTCATCTTGCAACTCACGAGCTTGTCCTTGAGTAAGATGTTCAATACCTGCTTTGATCGGACCATATAAAATATCATCACCACGTCTTTCAATTGAAGTGTCATAAGGTCCAACCCCAGGAAACAGTGCTCCGCGTGAAGAAAGATTAATAATATGTCCTCCACCTGATGCACGTAAATGCGGTACAGCAGAACGCATGGCCCAGAATGGTCCTAGGAAATTCACATCAATGGCTAGTTGTACGTGTCGAGGTTGAACATGCTCTAATGCACCGTGTACATGGACTGCAGCATTATTCACAACAATATCAAGCTGGCCCCATTCTTCAACGGTTGCATCAATACCTGCTTGGATACTTTCAGGGTCACGCATATTCAAAACAACAGCTTTAGCAATACCACCAGCTTCTTGTATTTCTGAAGTTACAGAATGTATAGTTCCCGGCAAACGAGGATCATTAACGGTTTCAGTTCTTGCTGCAACAGCGACTTTAGCGCCATTCTTCGCAAGGTGTTTAGCAATATCTGCGCCAATCCCACGACTAGCACCTAATACAATTGCTACTTGTCCATTTAAACTCATTTCACCCTCATTTCATTGTGAATTAATGTCGTCAGTGTATCAGCTTGGATTAGAATTAGGCATTTTTACTTCTAACCCCTTTTCAGGGCGAAGTACAACAATACTAAGAAATGCGATAATCGTAAGAGCTGTTAATAGTAAAATTCCCCATGTATAGTTTCCATTGAAGTCGAAAAAAAGTCCTAGTGGCAATGGTCCAATTGCGGCACCGGTAATACCAATCATCATTGCAGATCCTTGGACTTTACCTAATCCAAAGCGACCATAATAATTAGCCCAAATTATGCCTTGCACAATACGTTGTGAGCCACCGCTTACACCCATCAAAGCAGCATAAATTATTGCAAGTATTACCGAATCAACAACAAGCACAAACAGGCAAACGCAACACAGGACTGTCATTGAAAATCCAAACAAAACCACAGGACCAATACGTTCGACAAAAAAACCAGCAATCATAGATGTAATTGCGGAGCTACAAGCGAAAACAATAAAAATTGCTGCTGCAGTTGTCGCACTCAAACCATTTGTTTGCAGAATTGACGTTTGATGGAAAATGAGTGCAGTTACAACAAGCCCAGGAGTCGCAAGAGGTAATGCGAGCATCCAGAAATTCTTAGATGTTAGGACGCGTCGCTCCTGAATAGTTTGTTTATTATTCTTCTTTTCTATTTCGGGAGGGCTATCATTACCATCAGGAAATAGGCCTAAATCTTCTGGAAAGTTGCGTAGAAGAAAAAATGCAGGCGGTATTATCAGAATCATCACGAGAATACCAAGTATGCCATACGCTTCTCTCCATCCAAAAGAATCAATTAATACACGACTTAAGTAAGGTAAAATTGCATTCGAAAGTGGAAATCCTAATCCCATAATAGCAATTGCTCGACCACGTTTTTCAACAAACCATTGATTAACAAGCAATGTTGCATTAATTGTTAATGAACCTTGGCCAAGTGCACGTAAAGCTGCAAAAGACAAATAAAAGGCAAGAATTCCAGAAGATAGTGCCATGCTAAAACATGAAATACCAAACACTACACCGATGAGAATTAAGTTAGATCTTGCACCCCATTTATCTGCCAAACGACTTACTATTGCAACCATAACAGCACTGATAGCAGTGCTTAAAAAATATAATGTTGATATAGCAGATCGTGAAAATCCAGTTTCAGCGATCATTGAATCAATAAATACAGAGAAAACAAAAGATTGGCCAGGTCCACTGCTGAATGCGACAAAAATGCCTACTATGACAATAATCCAACCGTAAAAAAATTTGTTATCGTGCTGGCGTTTAATAAAAAAGTCCGGAAATAACATTTCTTAACAATCAGCTATCAAGCAGTATCGATCTAGTGTTTCATTAATTAAATCTGTCAAAGTTGATAAGGTATATGAATACACAGGAGGCAATATGAGCAATTTAATTGGAGAAGGCAATTATCGCTATGAAGCGACAATTGAATGGGCAAAATTGCCACACGGGATTACATTCAAAGAAACCCCAGGTGTTGCTGTCGATTCTGAGGACACAGTTTTTTTATTAACACGAAACCAAGAACATCCCGTGATGGTATTTTCGCGCGAAGGTGAGTTCATTCAATCATTTGGTGCGGGTACATTTTCTGAAAGAACTCATGGCATATTAATAACTCCCGATCAAGAATTATTATGCGTAGATGATGGGTCACACACTATTACACGTTGGTCTCGTAATGGAGATTTATTACAAACTATTGGCACACCCTTTGAGCCGGCACCTGCGTGGAGTGGTACTCCTTTCAACCGCCCAACTCATGCAGCAATATCTCCTGTTAACGGCGACATTTATATCACCGATGGTTATGGAAACTCTCGAGTCCATCGTTTTACACCTGCGGGAGAGCACGTTCTTTCGTGGGGTGAGCCAGGTATCGATGCAGGTCAATTCATCCGACCACATAACATCGCAATAGACGGAAAAAATCGTATTTACATAGCTGATAGAGAATCACATCGTGTACAAATTTTCGATGAAAATGGTTCTTTTATTACGATGTGGAATAATATACATCGTCCTGATGGATTAACATTAGCACCCGATGGAAATATTTATATCGGAGAACTAAACGGAATGGGAGGTATGGAAGGTGCCCCAAACTTGGGCCATCGTGTCAGCGTATATAACCAAGAAGGTGAAAGATTAGCAGTCTTTGGTGAGCGGGAAGAAGGGGTATCTGCAGGGCATTTTATCGCACCTCATGGAATAGCAGTTGACTCACATCTAGATATTTATGTGGGAGAAGTATCATTCACAATACATGGGAGGCATCTTGATCCCCCACAAGAGGTAAAATCATTCACGAAATTGATACGATTAAATTCATAACAAAATATATTTTAAGGTAGCCATGACAGATACTCCCCCTATTCAAATTGATGATTCTACTTTTGATCAATTAATCAGTGTTTTAACAAAATTCGTCGAGTCCAGATCTATAAGCCTTGAAGGATCACACACTAATGAAATGAAAAATTGCCGAGATCTAGTAGCCGATCAATTTAAAAAATTGGGAGCAAGTGTTCAATTATTAGAGATAGATGGGGCCCCAGATGCTGTCTATGCTGAATTACCACACAGTAATCCTAATGCCCCAATCATACTTTTATATTCACATTATGATGTCCAACCAGTTGGGGACTTATCAAATTGGACATCTGAACCATTTGAAACAACTGTGCGAGATAATCGAATTTTTGGTCGTGGTGCAAGTGATGATAAATCAGGCATTATTACACATATCGGCGCTCTTCAATCAATACTTGCAAGCGATTCAATTCTACCGTGCCATGTAAAAATTATCATTGAAGGCGAAGAGGAGTTAGGCTCACCACACGCATCCGAATTTCTCGAAAAATACAAAGACTTACTTAGAGCTGACGCTGTAATAATTGCTGATTCAGTTCATTGGGGAGTTGACGAACCAGCAATTACCACATCACTCCGTGGCTTAGTAGATTGTGAAATCATAGTAAAAACTTTAGAACTTGGGGTTCATTCTGGTGAATATGGTGGAGTTGTCCCCGACGCATTGATGACTTTATCCAGAATAATTACGTCATTACACAATGAAGACGGTACTGTTGCAGTAGAAGGACTGGCCAGTAAACAAACAAACGAAATTGAAATTAAAAGTAGTGAAATATTAGAAAAAGCTGGTGCTTTTCCTTCATTACAAACAATCGGAACAGGAGATGTAATATCACGCTTGTGGACACAACCCGCAATCTCAGTGTTAGCAATTAATGCACCATCGATTGATGAAGCAATTAATCTCATAGTACCTGAAGCAAGAGCAAAAATTAGTATGCGTATTGCACCAGGACAAGATCCAGTTGCAGCGTTAGATGCATTAGAGGCACATTTGACTATATCTCCTCCTTGGGGAGCATCGATTAAGGTAATTAGAGGTGCGACCGCTAGCCCTTTCGAATCTCAACAGGCAGGAAAATTAATGCAAGCTTATGAAAAAGGTGTTCAACACGCGTGGGGAAAAATGCCTCGTAAAATTGGTTTGGGTGGCACAATTCCATTAGTTGCAGAAATAAAGAATAACTATCCTGATTGTGAAATACTTATTACCGGAGTTGGAGACCCTATAAGCCGTATTCATGGACCTGATGAAAGCCAAGATCTTACAGAATTAAAACGCAATATAATTGCCGAAGCGTATGTTCTCATGGCAATAAATTCAGGAAATGACTAATTCTGCAAGGTGTAGTACTGATTTCCATATTTACTCTTGCATTAATTGTTACATTTAATAAATATACATGATTATGTTTATCGATAACGTTAGAAATAAAATGATAATAATAAGCTATTTTTTGCGATCCAAAAAAGGTTGCATACTATAACGAGGTTCATCGGTCCTGTAAGCATTTGCCAAAGAGTCAATCCCCGCTTCAATTGCAGCATTTACTGGGAGTACTTCCCATTGGCGTACTAATCGTTTTTGTTCGCGAACTGCTAGTGGAGCAGATTTTACAATAGCATCAACAAAGCGATTAGTTTCTATGTCCAATTGATCTTGTTCAGTCACACTTTCAAGAAAACCCCAGTCATATGCAGTTGTAGCATTAATATTCTCCCCCGTGAGAACAAGGTAATTAGATCTTCCCCAACCTACTAATCGAGGTAATAAGGCTGCTTCGATGACAGAAGGTATCCCAACTTTTACCTCAGGCATACCAAAAATTGCATTCCCCGATGCTACTCGAAGATCACATGCTGCTGCTAATTCCATACCTGCCCCTAAGCAATATCCGTTGATACGCGCAATAACAGGCACTGGGCAATGGCGAATTAATACAAATAGTTCATGTAAGGAAGTTATAAAGTTGCGTGCAGTATTTTCATTCAAGTTACTGAGTTCATTTATATCTGCTCCACCTATGAAAGATTTTGCACCAGATCCTGTGAATATAACAACACGCACATTAGAGTCATCAGCAATTGAAACAAAAGCATTAGTAAGTTTTTGTATACCTGCAGAATTTAATGCATTTAATTTCTCTTGGCGATTGTACGTAATAGTAACGATTTCGCCAGACTCAGAATTATTTTTTTGTACATCTACATTCATAGTAAATCTTCTTCCCGCATCAATAATGTCATTTAGTATAAGATTGTAGTCACATTTTTATGATTAATACTTTAAGGAAAAATTATGCCTTCAAATTCACAAGAAAGTACTTGGAAAAAAACTCCTGATGGTATTCCTATACCCCCACCATCTGATAAAGATGTGATAGTAAAAATCGTAGACAACATAGCAACAGTGATATTAAACCGCCCACTAGTTTTGAATGCACTCAGCAAGAATGTACAAAGATTATTGTTATCCGCTCTTCAAAATGCGAATGATGATGATGATGTATTTGTGATTGTTTTGACAGGTGCAGGAAGAGCTTTTTCTGCAGGTGGAGACATGTGGTCTCATCTTTATCCAGATGAAGATGTAGCACCTAGTGGTCCTGAAGTTCAACGCTATATTTGGAATATGGAGAAGCCTGTAATTGCAGCTGTCCGAGGACATGCAGTCGGGCAAGGATTTGAATTAGCAGCAACATGTGATTTTACGATTGCTTCAGAAAACGCACGTTTAGGAGAAATACAAATTCGCCATGGTTTTGGCGTGCCAATGTTAATCACACCTTTCCTTGTAGGATTAAAAAAAGCAAAAGAAATTTTAATGCTCGGTAATACACTTACTGCAGATCAAGCATGTGAATACGGAATAGTAAATATAGTTGTACCGGATGAAGAACTTGAAAAAACTGCCCACAATTGGGCTAAGAAACTGGTTCAATTGCCACAAAATTCCGTCCGAACTAATAAAGCGCTAATTCGACGTGTGTACGAATTAGCAGGATTTTCTGAAGCTATTGACTATCATAAAGACGAAGAAATCCAAAATCTACTCAACACAGATAATGAGAGAGCAGCTTCACAACATGAAATTCGTACAACACAAGGTTGGGAAGCATTTAAACAAAATCGAGATCAACATTACACAGAAAATTAATCAGGCCAATGTTCCTTGCGTAGAACGTTTATTGAGATCGTTGGAGTCAATTGAGTCGTTTTTCCAAACTTCACTGAGTAAGTCTAAGGTTTTTAAACGTGTTTCAACATTAAATGTAGATGTAGATATCATTAGCTCTGATGCCTGAGTAGCTTTAGCGAGTTCTTCAAGATCAGATTTAACTTCTATAGGTGTACCAATAATAGAATTAGTCGGCATCGCCTTGGCTGCTGCCAGATCAGGGTGATCAGCTGCTTCAGCGGGAGAAATTAAAGGTGCTCTTTTTCCAGTACGCATGCCATATTTTCTAATTCGCCCTGGACCAGATTCCCATTCTGCTTGATCACGTGTTTCAGAAATAATCACAGACGCAGTAACTATAGTAAATGGCTCTTCGAGTACTATAGACGGTTTAAAATGGCCACGATAAATTTCAACCGCTTGAAGGGTCCCACCAGTATCAAAGTGATTAGCAAATACAAATGGTAGTCCTAACATACCAGCGAGTTCAGCACTGAAATTTGATGAGCCGAGTAGATATATATCTGGATAAGAAGTTGCCAAAGGAGTTGCAGAAAGATAATCCCAAGTTCCTTTTTCAGTACGTACATCTCCGAGAAAACCCATCAAATCAATTAAGTTATTTGGAAAGTCTTGAACATCACGATTACCTGGAGTCCTTCTCAGTGCCGCAGCAGTATGCTGATCTGTTCCAGGAGCCCTACCAATACCAAGATCGATCCTATCGGGGTGTAATGCCTCTAATAGAGCAAATTGTTCAGCAATCACTAGTGGCGCATGGTTTGGTAGCATGACACCGCCCGAACCAAGTCGAATTCTGCTAGTTTTTGCAGCTAGATGAGCAATAAGTACTGCTGGATTTGTACTAGCGACTGTATTCATATTATGGTGCTCAGCAACCCAGAAACGTTCAAATCCAAGTTCATCAGCATGTGTAGCTAGTTTCAAGGCATTACTCAATGCGCTTGAAGTTGAATCAGCTGTAGTTGCCATTGCAAGGTCAAGTACTGACAAAGGTAAAGGAGACATAGATTCAGAATAGGACATTTATCATATTCAATCCATAATAGTGTCTCTTATACTCATATGGAGATTGCTACAAGATTTATTTCCAAGTGTATACTAATCGTTATTCATAACATGCCTTCAGCTATAATACTGGCAGTTAATCTGTCGAAAACTATTAGGAGATTCTATGAAAGCAATACAAATTAATGAATTTGGCGGTCCTGAAGTTATGAAATATGTTGAGGTGGTAGACCCCACTCCTGGTAATGGTGAAGCATTAGTAAAAATTCAAGCGGCAGGGGTTAATTACACTGACGTCTATGGTCGTGAAGGTATCAACCCAGGTCCACCTTTACCACGAACCATTGGAGTTGAAGGTGCAGGTATTGTAGAAGCAATTGGACCAGACGTAACTGAAGTAAATGTAGGTGATGCGGTCACTTACTGTACTTCACCGGGTAGCT
>Ga0114932_10005193_pt1 | contig 11676 bp, 13 predicted proteins | sample 2SBtaG_2_FD_87286 | JGI IMG/M metagenome (GOLD analysis project Ga0114932, IMG submission 87286) | Deep subsurface microbial communities from Kolumbo volcano to uncover new lineages of life (NeLLi) - 2SBTROV12_ACTIVE470 metaG | ecosystem: Environmental > Aquatic > Marine > Volcanic ... | reverse complement strand
GCTTGATGCGCCTTGACCCAAACGGGTTTTCCCAATCCTCGGTTCGACCGATTTTGCATTACATCACTTTCACTCTGCCAAACTCGTTAACTCCTTTTGTCCAACAACCCGCATTAAGCCTTATTCGAAATGGGTACCGCTTCAGAGGGCAAAACCGTCGCATTAAACGACCTTTGTCCAGCGCATCACGAATCGTCAGCCTTTCCCCGACGGAAGGAGTTTCCGCCCCTTGATCCCGGCCTGCAATCATGTGACCGTGCGTCGAACGGCGACGAGGAAATAACCATGAACATCATCGGCCTGGATCATCGCGGCATTCGAACCACCGAATTGGAAGCCTCACGGCATTTCTATGAGGACTTGCTGGGCCTGAAGCGCGGCGACCGGCCCGGCGCCCTGCCGACGAACGGCTACTGGCTCTATGCGGGCGACACCCCGATCATCCATCTGATCGAAGAACCCGACGCATCAAAGGCCGCCACAGGCACCGCGCGCGATGACCTGACCGAGGCCGGCGGCCAAACGCATGTGGCGTTGACGGTCGAGGGGGCGCGCGACACCGTCGACCGCCTGAGCGCGGCCGGCGTACCTTATTGGGACCGATTGTTCCGCAATCCGGTCATGTATCAGGTCTTCGTCGAGGACCCCAACGGCTTGCTGATCGAATTGATCGACCGCGTGCCGGGCGACATCGACGGACCGATCTGCAAGATCGTCGATTGACGTTGGCGTCCGACCGCTCCTCGTGCGCGGCCCGCCTTTGGCGGCGCAAGGATCGGGTGGTTGCCCCACGCCCCGGATGATGGACTGATCACGGGGCCAGGAAAAGTTTTCACGGAGGGCGGCACATGAACGCGGCGGTGGAATGGTTCAAGGTTCTGGATGCGGCGGAATTGCCCGACGGCCGGGTGACGACGGTGACGGCCCGGACGACGACGCTCTGTCTGGTGCATTTCGATGGCCAGTGGGCGGCCATGGACAACCACTGCCCGCACCAGGGCGGGCCCTTGGGCGAAGGTTCCATAGAGGCCGGCACGGACGGCGAATGCTGGATCCGCTGTCCCTGGCACGGCTGGGATTTTCACCCTCTGAGCGGCAAGCCGCCGGGCGGCCACGAGGACACGGGCCAGCAGATGTATCCGGTCGACGTGCGCGACGACGGCATTTACGTCGGCCTGGACGCGGAAGCGGCGCACGAACGCACGGTCACCGATGTGATGGCCGAGACGATGGTCAATTGGGGCGTCAAACGGGTCTTCGGCATGGTCGGGCATTCCAACTTGGGCCTTGCCGACGCGATCCGCCGCCAAACCGAGGCCGGAAACCTGTCCTTCGTCGGCATCCGCCATGAGGGCGCCGCGGCCTTCGCGGCCTCGGCCTATGGCAAGCTGACGGGTCGCCCAGCGGCGTGCCTGACCATTGCCGGGCCGGGCGCCACCAACCTGTTGACCGGTATGTGGGATGCCAAGGTGGACCGCGCGCCGGTGCTGGCCTTGACGGGACAAGTACAGACCCAGGTATTCGGCCCGGGTGCCTTCCAGGATATCGATTTGAAATCGGCCTTCGAGGCGGTGTCGAAATTTTCCCAACCGGTGCTGTCGACGTCGAATCACGCGGAGATCATGTCGCTGGCCTGCAAGAACGCCATCATTGAACGCGACGTGGCGCATCTGGTGTTCCCTGACGACATCCAGGAAGTGCCGTCGGCGGCCCAGGCAAAAGGGCCGGCGGGCCGCATGGGCGGCACCGTGGTGCGGCCGTCTGCGGAGGATTTGGCCAAGGCCTTGGAGATGCTGTCGACGGCCAAACGCCCGGTGATCATTATCGGCCATGGCGCCGTCGACGCTATCGATGCCATTACGGAACTGGCCGTGGCCATGGGCGCGCCGGTGATGACGACCTTCAAGGGTAAGGGCCTGATCGCCGACAGTCACCCCAACGCCGCCGGCGTGCTCGGCCGTTCCGGAACGCCGATCGCCAGTTGGTTCATGAACGAAACGGATCTGATCCTGGTGCTGGGCGCGTCGTTTGCCAATCACACCGGCATCGACCGTTCGAAACCGATTATCCAGGTCGATTTCGAACGCATGCAACTGGGGAAATTCCACCCTGTCGCCCTGCCCGTCTGGGCCGAGATCGGCGCCTTCGCCGAGGCCGTATTGGCGGCCACGCCGAAAGCGCCGGATGCCGCCGATCAGGTTGCCGAACTGGCCGAACGCTGGGCCATCTGGCGGGCCGAAAAGGAAAGCCGGGTCGCCGACGGCGGCGACGCGCGGATTAGTTCGGCGGCCGTGTTCGCCGCCATGTCCCGCCAGGCGCCAGACGACGCGATCATCGGTGTCGATGTGGGCAACAACACGTACTCCTTCGGGCGTTATTTCGAGACCGCCGGGCAACGGGTTCTGATGTCGGGGTATCTGGGTTCCATCGGCTTCGGCTTTCCCGCCGCCATGGGCGCCTGGGCGGCGACCCAGGATTTCGACGACTACGCCGGGCGCAAGGTCATGAGCGTCTCCGGTGACGGCGGCTTCGGCCAATATGCCATGGAATTCGCGACGGCCGTCAAGTACGGCATGGACATTGCCCATATTCTCTTAAACAACGCGCAACTGGGGAAAATCTCCAAGGAGCAGCGGGCCGGCGAATGGCCGGTCTGGGAAACCAATCTGCACAATCCGTCGTTCGCGGCGTTTGCGAAGCTTTGTGGCGGGCATGGAGAGAAGGTGACGTCCGCGGACAAATTGGATGACGCGATCCGCAAGGCCCTCGATCACCCGGGCCCGGCCCTGGTCGAGATCATCACCGACGCGGATCTGATATAGGAGCCTTCAGCGGTGAGCGAAACCGATGATCAACGGGACCGACTGGAGGCGCATTTGAGGTCCTTGCAAGGTGCTTGGTCGGAGTTTGAACACCAGGCCCGGCGCTACGGCGACGCCCGCGAACGGGCCGGCGGCATTCTTCACGATGTCGACGCCGAGGTCCGCCAACTGTTCAAAAACCTCGACGCCAACGAAGCCGAGCAGGCCGACGTGAAGGCGCGGATCGCCAAACTGAAAGCAAATCGATGACCGGAACCGGCAACTTGGACCCCGGAAACACCCAGCCCTATACCGTCGATGACATCAACGCCCGGCTGCCCGGATCCCTGACCGGCCATTTGGGCATTTCCATCACGGCCATCCGCGACGCTGAGATGGACGCCCGCATGGCCATTCATGCACATCATCTGGCGCCCAACGGCTATCTGCACGCCGCTTCGGTGGTCGCCTTGGCCGATTCGACCTGCGGATTGGCGACCTTCGTCAACCTACCCGAAGGGGCCAGCGGCTTTACCACCATCGAGCTGAAAACCAATCACCTGGGCACGGCCACGGACGGCACTCTCGTGTGCACGGCGAAAGCCCCGCACAGGGGCCGCAGCACGCATGTCTGGGAGACCGTCGTGTTGCATCACGAAACCGGCCGGCGCATCGCCCTGTTTCGATGTACGCAGATGATCCTATGGCCGAAATGACGCGGTCCTCCAGGGGTCGTGGGCGGGTCAATCGCCCGGATCAATGCTCGTTTGATTGCGGGGGCCGGCATCGTGTAGGGTCTCAGAAATCCATCGGGAAAGCCATCCATGAACCCAAACGTCCGCGACACCATTGTCAAACTGGTCTTGATCTCTTTCGGCGTCGGCCTGTTGATCTCATTCTTCGACATCAACCCCCGGGAGTTGCTGGCCAACTTCGGCGAAACGGTTCAGGAAATTTTTGCCCTGGTGGCGCGGTTCATCGAATGGTCCGTGAAATACGTCCTGCTGGGCGCCATCGTCGTGGTGCCCATTTGGCTAATCTTCTTCCTGATTGGAAAGGCGCGCGGTAAGAGAAGTTAGATTAAAACTCGGCCTGGCGCTGTTGCAGTTCGTTGTCCACATCGTTGGTGATCTGGCGAATGTCACTGAAGGCCCGGGCCAGGGTTTCCGCAAACTCACTATCCGCCAGGGCGTCACCGGCGCCGTCCGACTGGCTGCTCGCGGCGATGGCACTAAATGGATTGAGGACACCGCCGTACAAATCGGTGATCCGCTTGATATCTTCCTGGGCACGCTCCAGGGCCGCGTCGAAGGCTTCGCGGTCTTTGACCGCGTCCGGGAGCGCGGCCGCCAATTCGGCGCCGCGTCCCAAATTGATGATTTTCTGGCCGTCTTTGCTCAACTCAATGGTGTCGCGAACGGTCCGGTCGCTGGACGCTTCGGCGTCGTTGCGGGTCCGCTCTTCCGTATCCAAAGACACGTACCGGCCCGATGTCTGAGAATAGGTCAGACCATATGTAATCGTATTAATCATACGGTTTGTTAGCACATTTTGTGGAAATATGAAACTTTCTGGGAAAATTTCGCGATTTCAGTCATTGACTTGATCTTAGGTGGAACCTGTTAAAATAACCTTATGATGCGCCGCCGCCCGCTTTTTATCTTCGCCATCATCGCCATTTGCCTGGCTGCCGTCGGTGGCGGCAATGCGATTCGTAAGTCCATGGACCCAACCATTGAAGAATCGTCGAACCCGCTGTTCGCCTTTTTCGGTGGCGTCATCCGGGGCGCCATTACGGCCCGGTTGGGATACGGCATTGCCGATGCGACCAACCAAAAACAAGTGCTTCGCGGCACCGCCGTTTACGAAAAGCACTGTGCCAGCTGTCACGGAAACAATTTGCAGGGTCAGCGCAATTGGCGGCAGAGAAACGACGATGGATCACTGCCGGCACCGCCCCACGACGCCACTGGCCATACCTGGCATCATCCCGACGATCTGCTGTTTCGTTATACCAAGAAGGGCGGCCGCGCCGTCGCGCCGAAAGGCTTTAAGAGCAACATGCCGGCTTTTGAAGGAGTGTTGTCCAATTCGGACATCTGGGCCGTACTGGCATTTATCAAAAGCCGCTGGCCGGCCGATATTCAAGCCCGCCAGACACGGCTCAACAAAACCCCTTAAGGCGCACCCTTGCTACTTGGAGAATTCGACCGTCGCCAAGGCGCGGGCCGTCTTCTCGGCGCTCCATGCCCTGGGCGCCGTCGGTGCCGTATCAGCGCCTGACACGGACGTGCCTTCACCGACCGTCGAAATATCGACCCGTCCGGCCTTGGTCTCCACGTAAATCCCCTTGCCGTCCAGCAGGGCGATCCCGAAGCTGCCATCAATCTTACCGCCCCAGAAGGTCGTGCCGCGGATACCGATGGTCGCGGTTTCCGTGCTCATGGTAAACTGCGCGCCGGCGACCTGCATCATCTTGCCGCTGGTCGCGCTGAAGGCCCCTTCCAAAAGACGCAGGGCACCACTGGGCTGCGGATTCTGGACCAAGTATTCAACGACCACGAAGACCGTTTTTTCACCCAGTTTCATGACCGCATCGTCCAGCATTTTCATTTCCAGACGCGCCCCCTTGCCGGTCGAAATCACGTCACCCACGAGTATTTTGTCGCCTTCCTGGAGGGGCCTGGGCAGCGCGTCCTGCATGGCCACTGCCAAGCCCTGCAACCGGGTCACGGTACCTGCCACATCGGTATCGAGTTGGGCCTGCACCTTGCCGACAATTGTCACCCCAATGGCCAACACGGCCAGCAAGAAACTAACATGCCTGATCAGCCGGCTCATATCGCGCGCGCCTCCATCGCCTGCACATCGACGCCAAAAACCCGCGCCGCAAACCCCGGATACGTCGTGCCGATCTCCGCCCCGATCCGGGTGCGCAGCAAATCCAGGCGTTCCGGCTCCGGTTCCGGGGTTGTCGGCACGTTTTCGGCCATATCGAAATCAAACCCTGTATTGTCCAGCACTGCCTCGACCGTGTGCCCGGGATGCACGGATTCCAGACGAAACCGCTTGCGGCCGGCATCGAAGGACATCAGGCAAAGCTCGGTGACCAGGAACTTCGGGCCGCCCGGGCGATGTACATCCGGTTCGCTGACACCCGGCGCGCTGATAAAGTCGACCTGATCGACGAAAACCCGGCGGCTATGTTCGGGACGGAACAAAATGACCTTGGGGACGACGAAATACATGTAGGCGGAACCAAACGAGCCCGGGAAACGTCGCTGAATTTCCGGGTACCCCGCCTCCCCCACGGTGCCCACCAGATTGATATTGGCCTGGCCGTCGATCTGCACGCCGCCCAGGAAGAACACGTCAATCCGGCCCTGTCCGGCACAGTCGAAGATTTCCCGGGCGCCATCGGTAAACGGGTTGTTGGTCTCACCGTGGATGATTGACGCTCTGGGCCGGCCACCGGTGACCTCCCGGCACAACAGGACGGCGGAGCCGGGCACCGGAGACGCGGCACCAACGGCAACATGGCGCACGGCCGGATCGGCTTCCAAAAGCCGGGCGATGACACAGATCAGAAGTTCTTCCAATTGATAGTTCATTCAGCCGCCGCGGGCCGTTGGCGGGCCAGGGTACGTTCCATATAAGCTTGAAAGCCCTCCGGTGTCTTGGCTTCGCGGGCATAATCGGAGATCTCGGCACGGTCCGGCTCGTAAATGCCATGCAGCACAGACGGCCAGGCGCCCGATTTCGCTTCGGCGACGCCGGATATGTAGAGGTTCGGCAACGTTCCGGCGGCCAGGGCGTCGTCTTCCAGGAAATCCATATCGACGATTTCTTCAACGCTTACCAAGGTTTCCTTGGCGGCATGGGCCATGGTCATGAGTTCGCGGCGTTTGCCAATCCAGACATTGCCGTGACGGTCGGCTTTCGGGCTATGGAATATCGCGAAATCGGGCTTGATCGCGGTGATCAACGCAATGGGACCGTTACCGGCCCCCATGGGGTCCGGCACAACTTTCCAATCTTCGCGGTTGGCCTCGATATCGGAGCCGATCAAGCCACCCAGGGGCATGAACGGCACGCCTTTCTCAGACGCCTGCAAAGCGGCATGAATGGCCGGGCAGGTGGAATCAATCATCCGGATGGCGCCGGTTTGAATGGCATCGGTGAAGCGCGGCGCCAATCCGGCCTCGCCAAGGCTGACGGCCGCCGCTTCCAGGGTGGCGACGCAGCCTGCGCCGATCATCATATCGACGGTCATGCCGCCGATGGGCACGCACAAGACGTGCAGATTTTTGGCCCCCTGGGCGATCAGGGCACGGGCCAAGGAGGACGGCACCCAACTGTATTCCGGCGGCATGGCGACGAACGCGCCGTCAGGCACACGCGCCGCCAGGGCGTCGAGATTTTCAATGATGTTCATGACGGCATTATAGGAGACCGCCGCCGGGAAGCCAAATTAGCCCGGCCAATCAGATTCCTCCGATCAACTGCCCGGCTTGGTCGCCCGCCAATAGGCGGTATTCATGTCGAGCATCAGCGAATCGTGCTTCGATTCCAGGCACCGGCGCATTGAGAAGTAACGGCCCAAATCGCCGACCATATAACGGCACGCGCCATAAATATCTTCGGCCTCGGTTCGGCCAGCGGCCCGATCGTCACCGCCTTCGTGTTGGACGCCCTTGTTCCAGATGCTTTGCCATTGGCTGGCATCGACACGGCCGACGCGCGGCGTGTGGTTGATCATCCGGTTGACGATCCTGGCCGCCACCGTTTTCGGCGCCGTACCATGCAGCCAGCGATCAGCTTCGACGCGAAGATAGGCCGTGGTGTAGGCGATTTCATCTTCAGTGATCGGATTGAGGTCGTCGGGCTTCGGTACCGGGATTAGGGACATTCCCTTATCCACCTTCACGGCGACCGAGACACCGCCCAGTTCGCGCAGCTTGCGTTCGGTCAATTCGACCCGCACCGCCGTAAAACTGCGCGCCGACGTGATCCGCACATGATCGCCGGCCGGCAGGCGTTTTTGTTTACCGGCCGCATCCGTGACAACCAGCGTCGCCTTGCCTTCGCCATGGAACGTATACGGTGTGTTTGGTAGCGGGTTGTCGCGGTGCTTTTGCAGGCACAGCGTAATCAGCTCCGCCGAGCACTGGCCCCAACCACATTTCAAGGGTACTGCCTCATTGTAGGCAACCAGCCCAAGAATCTGCGGTGCCGCCACGACAGGGCGGGCAAAGCCCAGCGAAGTGATGGCAAGAGCTGAAATTAGAAAAAGCAGGCGTCCCATGGTTGTCCTCCGTCATGAGGTCGTGAATGAACCAATTAGCCGCAGGGGCTTGGACACAAGGACATCTTCATGGGCCGAAGCACCAGAGCTTGTGACCGTAAGGGTCTCATAGATTGCATGTCCAGGTCAATGATATGGCGACCAGCGGCGATCAATAGTCTGAGACGGGCAATCCCTTGGCGCCGCGCTTGTCCGTATTGTGCAACTTGGTACCACGCAGATCGGCGCCGCGAAAATCGCAATCGATCAGCAATGAGCCGGAAAAATTCACGTCGCGAAGGTCCGCATCCCGAAAATCCGCGCCTTCCAGGTCCGTATTTCGCAAATCCGCGCCGTTCAGCATCGCCCGCACCAACTTCGCGTGCTCAAGCGATGCCCGCCATTCGCCGCCACCGGCGCGCGTCGAGACATTGACTTCACTGAATACAGCACCGACCAAATTGGCTTCCGTAAGATTGGCCCGTTTCAGATTGACGCCGCGTAGGTCGGCCCGCGTTAAATCGGCCAAACGTAAGTCCGTATACGAGAGATCTGCCATTAGAAATTCGCACTTCGCCAGGCGCGCGCCGCGCATGGTCGAGTAGGAAAAATCCGCCGCCGATAAATTTGCTGCCGAAATATCGACGCCGGAAAGCTCCATCTCTGACAGCTCCGCCCGACCGCCTTCCTTGCCATTGGAATTGACCCAGGCCGCATGGGCGATAATCGTCTCGCGCAGCGTCTTGTCCAACGTATCAATGCTGCGCGGCAGCACGGCGTTCGACATGTCAACCTTGCCCAGGTCAATGGTCTCAAAGATTGCGCCGATCAAATTGGCCCCGGACAAATCGGCGTTGTCGAGGACCGTATTGGAAAACACGGCGCCGCGAAAAATGGCGCCGCTTAAAATCGCTTCGGTAAAATCGGCGCCTTCCAGATTGCAACCGGTCAAATTGGTCAGCGATAGATTGGCCCGCACGAATTTGGCGTTCTTAAGGTTGCAGTCTGTCAGGTCGGTCTGGACAATCATCGAATCGGAAACCTTCACGCCCTGCATATTGGCGCCCCGCGCCACGGCCTTTTCCAACCCCGCCGTCGCCTGATCATGGATGACCGGCGCCAGATCGCCGCCGCGGGCCGTCGGTTTCAACAGCACGCCGTCGCGCATATCCGTATCAACCAGTGACGCACCACTCAAATCCGAACCGGCCATGCAGGTGCCGCGCAGATCGCCGCGGTCAAATTTGGCATCCGTCATATCCGAAAACCGCAGATCAGCGCCGAACATGGTGGCGTCGCAGCAGTTGGCTTCGCGAAGCACCGTGTGGCAAAGCAAAGCGCCCGTGAAGTCGGCGCGTTGCAGATTGCGGCCGGCCATGTCCAAGTACGATAAATCATGCATGCCCAACTTCGCCCGTTCGCCGCCCAGATGGCTATTGGCGAACGCCTCATGTTTGGCCAAAATCTCATCCAGTTCCTTCTGGGAGATTTTCGTCCAACCGTCTTTGAATTCCGTTGAATCCCTAAGACTCATGCTTTCGATCACCAACTAAAATTTCGCCGCGCGGTTTCCGGTATTATGAGCATCCGTTTTATATGGGTTCTGCGTTGCCTGCTGTGTTTCCCATCACTATGTTCCCCGCATATAAGGAATTTTACGGCTGCGGTCCATGAAACAAGATAATCGCGCATCCATTCATGTCGTCGGCGGCGGCCTGGCCGGCAGCGAGGCGGCGTGGCAGGCGGCCCGCGCCGGGGTCCCCGTCATCCTCCACGAAATGCGGCCCGAGCGTGAAACGGACGCCCACCATACGGATGGAATGGCGGAATTGGTATGCTCCAACTCTTTCCGTTCCGATGATGCCGAAGCAAACGCCGTCGGCCTTCTGCACGCTGAGATGCGGTGTTGCGGCTCATTGATCATGCAAGCCGCCGACGCGCATCGTGTCCCCGCCGGATCCGCATTGGCCGTCGATCGTGATGGGTTCAGCCAAGCGGTGACGGCGGCGCTTGAAGCCGACCCGATGATTTCCATCATTCGCGAGGAAGTCGCAGGATTGCCGCCCGAGGACTGGGGTTCCGTGATCGTCGCCACCGGACCGCTTACCTCGCCGGCACTGGCAACCGCAATTGGCAAGTTGAGCGGTGAAGAATCGCTGGCTTTTTTCGATGCCATCGCGCCGATCATCTACAAGGAATCCATCGATTTTGATATCGCCTGGTTTCAATCACGCTATGACAAAGGCGATGGCGCCGACTACATCAATTGCCCAATGAATGCCGAACAATATCATGCCTTTATTGATGCGCTGCGCGCAGGCGGCAAGACGGAATTCAAGGAATGGGAACGCGATACGCCTTATTTCGAGGGTTGCCTGCCGATTGAAGTGATGGCGGACCGCGGTATCGAAACCCTGGCCCACGGACCCATGAAACCGGTTGGCCTAACCAATCCGAATCTGCCGGACCGGCGATGTCACGCTATTGTTCAACTGCGCCAGGACAATGCCCTGGGCACGCTCTATAACATCGTCGGCTTTCAGACCAAGCTCACTCATGGTGAGCAAAAACGCATCTTCCGCATGATACCGGGGCTTGAGAATGCTGAGTTCGCCCGGCTTGGCGGTATTCACAGAAACACCTTCATTAACAGCCCGGCTTTGCTGGGCCAGACATTATCCATGAAGGCCGCGCCATGGTTGCGGTTCGCCGGGCAGATCACGGGCTGCGAAGGCTATGTGGAAAGTGCCGGCTTGGGGTTACTCGCCGGTCGTTTTGCGGCCGCGGTATTTCGCGGTCTGCCCCCGTCCCGGCCACCGGAAACCACGGCATTGGGCGCCATATTGGGCCACGTTACGGGCGGCGCGCGTCCGGAGACATTTCAGCCCATGAACGTCAATTTCGGCCTGTTTCCGCTGATCGATGCGCGCAACGAAAAAGGCAAGAGATTGAAGGGCCGCGACCGCAAAAAAGCCCATTCAGCGCGGGCTCTGGCCGACTTGGAAACTTGGTTGGGTGAGGCGCGGCCGGCCGCCGAGTAGGGATCAGAAAGGCGACCATCCCTCTTCACGGTCATAATGCAGGTAACCGATGTTGGCGCCGGCGCGGAAGCCGACGCCGGTTCGGATCGGGGCCAGAATGACGTCGTTACGCTGTTGATAGTTCATGCCCACACCGGCGATAAAATAGAAGCTGCCGTCGACGCCGGGAAAACGCTGGAAAAGCGAATCATCGCCCTTGAGGTTATAAACCAGGGTGAAAGCTTTCGATGCGTTGCCGCCAAAGTCCCAGCCGATGGACGGCCCCCGCCAATAAACCTGCCGCGGCCCTGCGGTTTTGCGGTTCAAGGTTCCACGCCCATATCGCAGGCCGACGAAAAACGCGCCGCTGATTTCCTCACCAGCGATGTAGCCGTTCGGCCGGCCCTTATCGGCGAATGCCTTTTCGATGATTGAGGCCAGCCCTTCCGTCGTGCCGCCGAAGAAACCAGCCGCCGCCTTCAAAATCTCATCCGACGAGTACGTGTCGTCGGCGCGCGCCTGGGTTACGAAAGTTCCAAAAACCAAACAACCGGCGATCATCAGCGCCATC
>Ga0114932_10005187_pt1 | contig 11696 bp, 8 predicted proteins | sample 2SBtaG_2_FD_87286 | JGI IMG/M metagenome (GOLD analysis project Ga0114932, IMG submission 87286) | Deep subsurface microbial communities from Kolumbo volcano to uncover new lineages of life (NeLLi) - 2SBTROV12_ACTIVE470 metaG | ecosystem: Environmental > Aquatic > Marine > Volcanic ... | reverse complement strand
TTTGCATTGGCGGAACGACGATACACATTAGTGGCAATATAATCCTGTACAATAACAGTTTTATCAACACCCAGCGCATACAATATCAATGCAGTGGCAATGCCTGTTCTGTCTTTACCTGCTGTGCAATGATACAGCAAAGCATTGCCGGCTGGCAGACCCAACAAAGCATCAAAGACCGGTTTGTATCTTTCACGGAAAGGAGCCGTATTACGATAAAAACTTACCAATGAAGAGTCCGGAGGCAATTGCAGCCCCAGGGTTTTATTGCTGCTGTCACCTATATGCTCGCTGCCCGCAGGTAAAGAAATGCGTACTGCTCCGGCCGGAAGCCTGTCCGGCGCAGCCTTCGCTTCAAAAGGTCCCCTGAAATCAGCCACAAAACCGATGTCCAGGTCCTGCAGTTTTTTCAGGTCGTTATCAGACAGCCTGTTCAAAGCATCTGAACGGTATATCTTTCCCCATTTTACATGCATGCCGTTTTTTGTAGCATATCCTCCAATATCACGGAAATTGACTGTGCCATCCAATCGAACAAAACGTTTAGCGCTGTCCGCCACCTGTGCATGGCTATTAAGCACAGCCATGCAAACCACCAATGAGCACATCCATTTTAGCATACTTGTTCTTTTACTGCACAAAAAACAAATTATTTGATCAACCACATTTTTGCCGTCACATCGTCTTTGCCACCATATTGCGTGCCGATGGAACTAGTATAGTTGGTATTGTTGAAGTTGATCTCATCCTGAGGATACTGCCAGCGAAGCGGTATCTGGTTGCTGGGCGTACCAATACCCGCTCCTCCCTGGCTGAAGGCAGGCACACCTGTTCTGCGCCAGTTGTAATACGACTCATAACCCGAATTCATGAAGAAGGCCACATATTTCTGGGTGAGTATCTGTGTAAGTCCTTTCGTAACATCATAAGCCACATTTGGATTGGCCAGGAACCCATTGATATCGATAGTGGCTGTTCCCATATTTGGCTTGGTTCCATCTACGTTACCAATGGTTACCGTTTGCCCTTGCGACAAACCATAGACATTCATGGAAGCATTGATTCCTTTGTAGTACCAGTCTGCCGCAATAATGCCCGGTATCCAGCCTCTGTACGCGGCTTCCGCAATATTGAAACAAAGCTCCGGATAACCCAGCAGCATATAAGGTTCGGCATTGGCACCGGATGCAGAAGACATGTACCGGTTATAACTCAACGAAGAATACTTGCCATCGGTAGAGAAATTAGACATCAACCCTTGCGACTTACCATTGTCTTCACCCACATAAGCGGTAAAATCGCTTACCTGTTTGCCCGCCGCCAGTTGAGCAGGAGCCGGTATGGCCAATGCAAAAACACGGGGATCATTGTAGGCAGCTGTTACATTAAAGAATGTCTGACTGATGTTCTCACAGTTATTGTACGGCGCGTAACCCGAACGGTTTGGCGGATACAGGGTAACCGTAGTATAACGATACGACATATTATCGCTATTGGAGGTCATGATGGGGTAATTGGCAGGGTTGGCAATGATATTGGCGAACTGACTTTTGATGTTCAGGTCGGCATTGTCATCGGCCCTTTGACTGAGGCTGATCAATACGCGCAATTTATAGGTATTGATCACCTTACGCCATTGCAGATAAGTCAGTCCGAATATATCGCCACCGGCATCTACTTTGGTCGACGCAGTTGTAGTATTGGTCAGGTTTCCCAATAAAGTATTGGCCGTATCCAACAATGCCAGGCAGTTTTTATATACATCGTGCTGGCTGTCGTATACCGGTGTAAGGTTACCGGGATTACCGGCCTGGGTCATGGGAATATCTCCTACCCTTTGTGTGAGCCAGATAAAAGCATAAGCCCTGAAAAACTTGCTCAACGCAAAATACACGTTCGTGGTATTACCATACTGTTTCTGCGCCTGCTCTTCCAGTTTAGAGCAATACCTGATCATATCGTACGTGTGATTGGTATTCGACCAGTTATACGAGTTGCCGCCGAAGTAGTAGGAATAGTTTGATACGATGTTCTGGTTATAACGATATACTGCAGAAATAATGGGCTCTTCCTCTCTCATGAGATTGGCCGTAATATGGTTGAGGATCAAAGATGCCGGTACCGTGGCACTTTCTGCTGCAACGTTTGGATTAGAGAGCAGGTCGCCTTTCTGACAGCTGCTTGCTACCAGCGTTATCGTTGTCAGACTTATGAGGATATTTAAAAAATTTATTTTCATCTGTTATGATTTATGTTAGTGAAAAGATCAGGTGGAATTAGAAACTAAGGTTAATGTTGAATCCGAATCTCCTGGCTGTAACACTTTGTAAAACACCGCCGTTATTCAATGAACGGTCGGTATCGTTGTAACCTGATGCGAACTGATCCAGGTCAATGTCTTTTCTCTTGGCCCAGTACAGCAGGTTCCTTCCTACCAGTGAAAAAGTGGCCGACTTGATAAACCTGCTCTTAGCCAACAGACCGGCAGGCAATGTATAGCTGATACTCACTTCGCGTAACTTAACAAAAGAGCGATCTGTCATCCAGTATTCAGTTACGTTTCCAATACCGGAAGAAATGAATTTCTGAACCGTAGTAGCCTGGTCGTTCGGAGCGAAAGTGAGGTCTTTTAGGTTGATGATCTTACCGCCTGCATAAACAGGAGTACCTGAAATAATCTTTACACCCGGTGCCACGTATTTACCGGTAGGTGCAACACTGCCGTTATTGGTAGATTGCCATTCTGCCAAACGGGCAACTCCAAAATATCCCGATGCACTTTCATAGGCTGTACCACCGTTCATTCCGTCTTTATACACTTCATCATAAATACTTCCGCCGATCCTTCCGTCGAATTGAAATCCTACGCTGAAATTGCGATAAGTGAACTTGTTGTTGATACCGAAAGTGAAGTCAGGGTTGGCATATCCCAGGAAACTGTTGTTATTGATATCAGAAGGCGCTCTCAAAGGCAATCCGCCATTGTAAATGATGTTGTTGTTTCCGTCCCTTACAAAACCTACGCCATAGATAGCATCCAGTCTTTCCCCTTTCTTGTAATTGTGGCCATTCAAACTCAACACGCTCTCGTCGCCGTATATATCCTGCAATGTTTCTTTATAAGTAGCATAATTCACTGCTACATCCCAACTCAGTCCCCTGGCACTTTTAATGGGTGATCCCGATACGCTGATCTCATATCCTTTTTTCTCTGAAGTGATCGCATTCACATTCTGAGACGTGTAACCGGTTGATGAAGGAACCTGCAATGCGAAGATCTGTGGGCCATTCAAACTGGTGAAGTACGTGATATCCACACCTAACCTGTTTTTCAGGAATTTCATATCCAGACCGGCTTCATAAGAAGAAACCGTATAAGGCTTCAGCGCCTGGTTGGCGATGGTGCTGGTAAAATCTACAGACTGGCCATTGTTATAATAAGTTACTGTGCTGTAAGCATTCTGGTTTTTGTAAGTAGGTCCATCATAAGAGCTGTACAGGTCTGTACCATATCCCAAAAATGAATTGGTGCTGATACCTGTATTCTGATAGTATGCTGAAGCGATGGTGGGGGCGGTGAGTCCGCCTTTCACATTGGCATAAGAAGCCCTGAGTTTAAAGAAAGAGATGACCGATGGGAGGTTTACATAATCGCTTACCACGGTGCTCAAAGACACCGATGGATAATAGAACGTATTGTATCCTTTGGCCAGCGTACTCAAATTATCCACACGGCCGGTATGCGACAGTGTAAGGTATTTATCGTAGCTAAAATCGACTGAATAAAACCCGCTGTACACCTGCATTTTAGAGCCCCATGTAAAAGACGCATATTGTTCTTTGGAATTAGATAGTGCATAGACATTAGGCACTGCCATTGCCTTGGTGGTTCCCCACAAAGAATTATAAGTAAACGAACGCTCGCTTCCACCGGCGAGGGCGCTGATATTGAACTTACCTACCCGCTTATCGAAATGCAGGATCAGGTCGGTATTGTTTTCAAAGAGATTCCTTCTGTCTTCCCTGTAATCGCCATACCATCCAAAATAATACCAGGGGGTATATGTGTTCAGGTTGGTTCCGGCAGGTACTTGCTCTGTTCTCAATTGTGTCCAGGTAGTGATCTGGGAACGCAGGCTGAGGTTCAGAGAAGGACTGAACTGGTAAGTTGCTTTTACATAACCATTGACATCTGTTTTATCGTGCGAACGGAGCCATTTTTTGGCAATGAACCAGGCGCTGTTTTCGCGGCCATATTCCTGTGCATAAGGAATCAGGTCCTGAACACCCATCGGCGCCTTATAAATATTTTTGAGGTCGTCAATATTATAATCGGAAGATCCATATACCTTGAACATGTAGATATATGAATTGGGTCCGTAGTTCACATCGGGAATATTGGGTGAATACTGTTTATTCAGGTTGATGCTGGCTTCTACCGACAATTTATCGGTGATGCGGTATCCCACATTCATGGCCATCGTGTAAGAATTCAGCTTCGTATTAGGGTTCATCCCTTTCTGGTTCATATTAGAAAGCGATATCCGTATATCTGAACGGTCGGTGGCAGCAGAGAGGGCAACGTTGTTGGTATTGATGATACCCATCTCCATGAACTTGTTGAAGTTGTCTGCACCACGGGCTTTCCATGGCGTAGCAGTTCTGGTATTGGTTGCCGGGTCATAAGGACTGTCGTATTGCTTTACCAGCTGGCCTTCAAAACGAGGGCCCCATTCAGGTAAACGCTGTTTGTTATCATACAAACGATCGCCATAACTGTAAACAAAAGCAGTTCCCCTTCCGTATTCGGTCTGACTTTGTGGTACCGCTACAAAACCTTTCTCGAACATGGTACTGCTGTTCACATCTACCTGCCAGCCTTTTTTATTCTTGGTGCCGCGTTTGGTAGTAATGATAATGGCGCCGTTGATTCCCCTAAAACCATAGAGTGCAGAGGCGTTGGCGCCTTTTAAAATCGAATAGCTTTCTATATCATCCGGACTTATATTCCATGTATCTGTATTCACCGGCACACCGTCTATTACAAAAAGCAGGTCTTTACTGCCCCTCAATACCAGTTCCGGTCGACCCAGCATTTCCGGGCTGGCACCCACTGACAATCCCGCTATCTTACCTGTGAGTGAATTGATAGGGTTATCATCCCTGGCTTTTATCAGGTCTGCTCCTTTCAACTCCTGCACAGCGTAGCCGATCCTTTTGGTTTCTTTTTTGATACCATAAGCTGTTACAATCACTTCGGTAAGTGATTTGGGGTCATCCAATAAAGCGAAATCGAAATGCTGTATTGCAGTCAACGGGAAAGACTGTGATATAAAGCCAATAGAGTTGATTGAGATCGTTTTATCTCCATCTTTCAAAACGATCGAATAATGTCCGATACTGTCTGTGATGGCTGATCTTTTGGAAGGCGTTACCTGCACCAGGGCGCCGGCTATGCCAATACCGTTTTTGGTATGTACTCTTCCGGATACCATCCGTTCCTGTGAAAAGCTTGTAAGCGAGAAGGCAGTCAGCAATATTACTGTTACCAACAAAGTTTTGGTAGATAATTTCATAGACTCAGGTGTTTTACAAAATGTTGGGCAACATTAGCAGAACAGTGTTAACTGAATGTCAAATAATGTAATTATAGCCGGGGATAATCATTTGGTAATTTTTAGTTCATGTTTTGATAACAAATGATTTTGGTCATAAAAAAAACCTTGTATGATGCATACAAGGTTTTGAAGACATTTATGATGTAGTAAGGGCTCTGTTACATGATGTAGTTCTGTTCCAGGATAGAGGCGAGTGTTTGTTTTGATTCTTTTTCCGTATTCACGAGGTCATGCAAGGTAATTTTATCGAGCAAACGGTCTACCGCAAATTGTATCATCTGCCAGAGTGAACGTGCAGAACAATCAACTGAATTGGTGCACAGTTTTAAAGTCCCTGAATGTTGTTCACAGAATTTTTTGTCGAACAGTACACCCCCGAGTACTGCCAATACATCTTTAACAACGATTGTTTGTGAGGGCCGGGCCAATACATAACCACCTTTATGACCGGGAGTGCTATTGATGAAGCCGCCTATGCGTAAGACACGGGCAAGCTTGGCAACGTAGTGGCTGCTCAGTCCCTCTGCTTCACTCAGTTGGGGAATACTCATGCCTTCATCGTCTTTGCAAGAGGCAATGCGTATCAATATCCTCAAACCGTATTCTTCCTGTGCGGTGATTTTCATGTAATGACAAATTAATCGTTATCAATTTATAACATGCCCAGTTCCAATTGGGCCGCTTCAGACATCATACTCCTGTTCCAAGGTGGTGTCCAGGTTACTGATACATGCACATCATTCACGCCTTCTATTTCTCTTACTTTCTGATCCACTTCCACCGGCAACGATTGTGCAGCCGGACAGCTCGGCGCCGTCAGCGTCATCACGATCTGTACATTGTTGACCGGCAGGATATCGATCTCATAGATCAGTCCCATTTCATAAATATCCACCGGTATTTCAGGGTCATAGATCGTATGCAAACAATCAATGACTTTTTGTTTCAGTTCGTCTATTTCCATGATCGTTGATTGAGTGTTGGCGCATGGCCTGAAAAGCCAGCGCATAATGTTTCATTTGTTTTACCATGGCCCTCAAACCATTTGAACGGGTTTGCGCCAGGTGGGTGGTCATGCCGATCTCCCTTATGAAATCGAGCGGCGCATCGATGATCTCCTGTGGCGTATGGCCAGACAATACACTGATCAGCATGCTGATCAGCCCTTTCACGATCACTGCATCGCTGTCTGCACTGAAATAAACCCTTCCGTCTTTATAATCGGCCGTGAGCCAAACGGTGGACTGACAACCCCGTACTTTGTTTTCTTCTGTTTTATGTTTTTCATCAAGGGCCGGCAATTTCTTACCCAGGTCGATGATGTATTCGTATTTATCATCCCAACTATCGAAAAGCGAGAACGAATCGATGATGGCTGCTTCCGTTTCCTGTATGGTCTTCACGTTCTTCATGTTACTTATACCAGTAGTTTGATCGATTTCTCCAATCCTAATAACAGTTCGTCGATCTCCTCTTTTGTATTATATGCTGCGAATGAAGCCCTGATGGTACCGGGAATGCCATAACGCTGCATCAGCGGTTGCGCGCAGTGATGGCCTGTGCGAACAGCGATCCCTTTGTTATCGAGCAGGATCCCTATATCCTGCGGATGCACTTTATCGATCACAAAAGAAACCAGGCTTGTTTTTTCTTTCGCCCTGCCAATGATCTTCAGTCCCGGAACGGTTTCCAGCGCGGCGGTCGCATACTGCAGCAACTCATGTTCGTGTTGCCTGATCTGTTCCTTGCCTGTTTGTTCAATGAAATCCAATGCTGTCTTGAATACAATGGTATCGGCTATATTGGGTGTACCTGCTTCGTATTTATAAGGTAGTTCATTGTATGTTGTTTTCTCAAAAGTTACTTCTTTGATCATCTCCCCTCCTCCCTGGAAAACAGGCATGGCTTCGAGTACATGCTTTTTGCCGTACAAAACACCTACGCCGGTGGGGCCGTATAATTTATGTGCAGAGCATACAAAGAAATCACAGTCCATATCCTGTACATCGATATCGAGGTGCACGGTAGACTGCGCGCCATCTACCAATACCAGTGCGCCCGCTTTGTGCGCCGAACGGATCATCTGTTTTACCGGGTTCACTGTGCCCAGTGCATTGGAAACATGTGTTATCGCAACCAGCCTGGTTTTATCACTCAATAATTTCTCATAGGCTTCCATGATCAGTTCACCGGCATCATCTACCGGTATCACTTTCAGTTGCGCACCTTTTTCTTCGCACAGGATCTGCCAGGGAACAATATTGGAATGATGCTCCATAGCAGAGATGATGATCTCATCGCCTTTACCAACATTGGCTCTTCCCCAGGTATACGCTACCAGGTTGATGCCTTCTGTGGTGCCTCGTGTAAAAATGATCTCTTCCCTGCCGGCAGCATGGATAAAATGTTTCGCCGTTTCACGGGTGGCTTCAAAAGCGGCAGTAGCTTCTTCGGCCAGCGTATGAATACCGCGGTGTATATTGGCATTGTACCCGGTATAATATTGTACCAGCGCATCGATCACTACAGCCGGTTTCTGGGAAGTAGCAGCATTATCCAGGTAGATTAAAGGTTTCCCCTTCACTTCTCTTTCCAGCACGGGGAACTGTTTGCGAAGTGCATACACATCAAAGACGGGTATGGTAGCTGTTGTTATCATACAATATCGTATTCTAATCTGGCCGCTACAAGTGCGTCTGCATAGCGACGAATCGGTTCCAGTTTGATCTTCTCCAGCACATCTTCTGCAAAGCCATGCAGCAACATCGACTGTGCTGTTTTCTCGGGGATGCCCCTCGATTGCAGGTAAAACAATCCTTCCTCACTCAAGCGGCCAACTGTACAACCATGCGAACATTTCACATCATCGGCGAATATTTCGAGTTGAGGTTTTGTGTTGATGGCAGCCGTATCGGACAACAACACATTTTTATTCGATTGAAAAGCATTGGTCTTTTGCGCAGGTTGTCTTACAAATATTTTTCCGTTGAAAACACCGGTTCCCTGTTCGTCCAGTATGCCTTTGTACAACTCATTACTCTCGCAATGAGGAACACGGTTGTCTACAATGGTATGGTTATCGATATGGCTCTTTCCTTTGGGAAAATAAAGTCCATATAAATGCGCTTCACTGTGCGATGCTTCCAACACCACGTTCAAATTATTGCGCACCATATTGCCATTCAATGAAAGGGTTACCGTATGCGAATAACTCTTGCCCACCTGGCGTATATGCGTGGTATTTACCTGGCTGGCATTGTCGTGGTCGTGCTGTATCTTGTAATATTCCAGTACAGCGGCTTCTTCCAACACGATCTCTATTACCTGGCTGTTGAGGCTGTCTTGTTGACCGAGGCACATGGAAGTTTCCACCAATTGCATTTCTGCCTGCTCTCCCAGGTATACCAGGCTGCGCGGCTGGGTGAAACCCGGTTCATGCTCAGCCGTAGTGAGGTGATAAATATATACCGGCTGCTTTTCATGTTTCGTTTTTCTAAGATGGATGAATACGCCTCCTTCCGTGAACGCTGTATTCAACGCGTGAATGCCGTCTTTGATGTATCCACTGCTGTGTCCGAAATGAGCAGATACAATATCGCTGTATCCATTGGCTGCCGCCTCTTCCAAAGGCAGTACCGTCAGGCTCTCTGAACGGATATTGGAAAGTGCAAATGAAAAGAATCCGTTCACAAACACCAGTTCACTGGCTGTTTCATAACCGGGTAGCCGAACGGCATGCAGGTCATTTTCAGCTATTGTTTTCTCCTGCAAAAGCGGCAAATGCCATTCTTTGTTGAACAAACCACTGATGCGTGTATACTTCCATTCTTCATTCCGGGTGGTAGGTATGCCCAACCGGCTGAAGTCGCGGAATGCTTCCTCCCTGCGTGCATGCAAATGCCCGGGCCGGGTAGCTGCCTGCAAGCGGGTAAAATGATCCTGGTAATACTGTGTGTTCATACTGCTGCGCTTTAATCTTCTACACTTACTTCACTTTTGATGAAATCGTATCCTCTTTCTTCGAGTTCCAACGCCAGTTCCTTGGGGCCTGATTTTACGATCCTGCCGTTGTACAATACATGGATCACATCGGGAATGATATAATCGAGCAGACGCTGGTAGTGTGTGATGGCCAGCACTGCATTGTCTTTATTGCGTAACTGGTTCACACCATTGGCCACGATGCGGATGGCATCGATGTCGAGCCCCGAATCGGTTTCATCGAGGATGGCCAGTTTGGGTTGCAGCATGGCCATCTGGAAAATCTCATTTCTTTTTTTCTCTCCGCCGGAGAACCCTTCATTCAATGAACGGCTCAAGAGCGATTGGTCTACATTCATCAACGCCATCTTTTCTTTCATTAGCTTCAGAAAAGCAACGGCATCCAGCGGTTCTTGTCCGCGGTATTTGCGCACTTCATTAAGCGCTGTTTTGATGAAATTGGTTGTGCTCAGTCCGGGTATCTCTACCGGGTACTGAAAGCCCAGGAACAATCCTTCTCCGGCCCTTTCCTCAGGCGAAAGATCCAGGAGGTCTTTTCCTAAAAACTGCACCGATCCGGTGCTCACTTCGTATTCTTTTCTTCCGGCCAATACAGATGCCAGTGTACTCTTGCCCGAACCGTTGGGTCCCATGATGGCGTGTACCTCGCCAGGTTTGATCTCCAGGTTAATGCCCTTCAATATCTTCTTCCCTTCTATCCCTGCATGTAAATTCTTGATCGTTAACATGATTCGCTTGATTGAAATATGATGATCAGCCTACACTTCCTTCCAGGCTGATGGCCAATAATTTTTGTGCTTCAACGGCAAACTCCATCGGCAGTTGGTTCATCACCTCACGGGCAAAGCCGTTGATGATCAATGCCACCGCCGTTTCGGTATCGATACCCCGCTGGTTGCAATAAAAGAGTTGGTCTTCTCCTATCTTGGAAGTGGTGGCTTCGTGCTCTACCACACCGGTGTTGTTTTTCACTTCGATATAAGGAAAAGTATGTGCACCGCATTTATCACCCAGCAACAAGGAGTCGCACTGAGAAAAATTACGCGCGTTCGCAGCGTTCTTACCCACTTGTACCAGGCCACGATAACTATTATTGCTGAACCCTGCTGAAATACCTTTTGATACAATGCGGCTCCGGGTATTTTTCCCGATATGCATCATCTTGGTGCCTGTATCAGCTTGTTGGTAGTGATTGGTGAGCGCTACCGAATAAAATTCTCCCACTGAATGATCTCCTTTGAGTATCACACTGGGATATTTCCAGGTGATGGCAGAACCGGTCTCTACCTGTGTCCAGGATATTTTTGCATGATCTCCTTTACAGATACCTCTCTTGGTAACAAAATTGTAAATACCGCCATTGCCTTGTTTATCGCCGGGATACCAGTTCTGTACCGTAGAATATTTGATCTCGCCACGCTCCTGCGCTACCAGCTCTACTACTGCAGCGTGCAACTGGTTTTCATCGCGCATAGGCGCTGTGCAACCTTCCAGATAGCTTACATAACTGCCGGGCTCGGCAACGATCAGTGTTCTTTCAAACTGTCCTGTATTTTCTGCGTTGATGCGGAAATAAGTGGAAAGCTCCATGGGACAACGAACGCCTTCCGGAATATAGCAAAACGATCCATCGGTGAATACCGCTGAATTGAGTGCGGCAAAATAATTATCGGTTGCAGGTACCACAGAGCCGAGGTATTTTCTTACCAGCTCCGGGTGCTCCTGTATTGCTTCACTCATCGAACAAAAAATAATACCCAGCTCCGCCAGTTGCGCTTTGAACGTAGTACCAATCGATACACTGTCTACCACCGCATCCACCGCCACACCGGATAATCTTTTCTGTTCTTCCAGGGAGATACCCAGCTTTTCAAAAGTCCTGCGCAGTTCCGGATCAATTTCATCCAGACTGCCCGGCTTAACTTTTTGCTTGGGCGCCGAGTAATAAATAATATCCTGGTAATCGATGGGCGGATGTTTGAGATTTGCCCAGGAAGGCTCTTCCATGTTCAACCAATGACGGTAAGCTTTCAACCGCCATTCCAGCATCCATTCGGGCTCATTTTTCTTGACAGA
>Ga0114932_10005186_pt1 | contig 11696 bp, 10 predicted proteins | sample 2SBtaG_2_FD_87286 | JGI IMG/M metagenome (GOLD analysis project Ga0114932, IMG submission 87286) | Deep subsurface microbial communities from Kolumbo volcano to uncover new lineages of life (NeLLi) - 2SBTROV12_ACTIVE470 metaG | ecosystem: Environmental > Aquatic > Marine > Volcanic ... | reverse complement strand
CGATCCTGACTTGGTTGAAGCGTGTATTCAGGGGTATCTGGCCGCTGGGGTCGACTATGTCTCGAATGTCCTTGAGCGCACCTATCCCCGCGGCATGGACACCCAGGTGTTTGCGACAAACGTTCTGGCCGATGTGGCGGCGCGTACGGATGACCCCGAAGACCACGAACACGTCAGCATCTACATCTATCGCCACCCGGAAATCTACAGCCTGAAGAACATGCCGGGCCCGCCGACGCTGAGCGGTCCGGACCTGGGCCTGACCCTGGATACGCCCGAGGACCTGGAGTTGATCCGGCAAATCTTCGAGATGCTTTATCCGGACAATCCGACCTTCGGCCTGGCTGATATCCTGGCGCTGTTGAAGGACAATCCGGCATTGGCAGATCTGAATGCCCACGTGAGACGGAAACATGGCTGAGACGGGATCGCCCTTGTCCGTCCTGATCGTCGGCTGCGGCGATATTGCCGGCGGTTATGATGAGGCCGGCGATGACAAGGCCGTGCGAACCCACGCCGGCGCCTATGGCCGCGATGACCGGTTCCATGTCGCCGCCTGTATTGATCCCGACGCCACCCGGCGCGCGCAGTTTATGGCGTACTGGGGCGTTGATGAGGGCTTCCCCGATCTGGCGGCCTGCCGGGCCGGCGGCGGCGCCTATGACGTGGCCAGCGTTTGTGTGCCGACTGCCCATCACGGTGATGCGCTTGAAGGTTTGTTGGAGATGCCGCTGAAGGCGGTTCTGGCCGAAAAGCCCCTGACCGGCGACGCCGCACGGTCACGGCGGATTGTTGAGGCCTATGCGGAAGCGGCCCGGCCCTTGGCCGTCAATTATCTGCGCCGCTTCGATGCCGAAATGGCGCGGCTGCAAGCAGAGATCGCGGCGGGCGCGTGGGGATCGTTGCAATCGGCCTCGGCCCACTATGCCAAAGGGCTGGTCAATTGCGGCAGCCACGCCATCGACCTCCTGCATTTTCTGATCGGGCCGCTGAGCCCGGTTGGTGTGACGGATACCGTTACCGATTACCAACTCAACGATCCGACCGTGTCGGCGTTGTTGAAAACCGAAGCTGGCGCCGAGGTGCGGCTGGTGGGCTGTGATTCGCGCATGTATTTTCCCTTCGAGTTGGACTTGGTCATGGAAAAGGGCCGCATCAGCCTGGAAGACCTGGGCGGGCGTTTGCGGCGGCGCTGGGTGCGGCCGCATCCGCTGTTTCTGCATCAGCCGGCGCTGGACGACGGGGTGTGGACGGAAACAGAGCTGCCGCATGCGCTGGCGAACGCCGTTGGCAGCCTTTACGATCATCTGAAAAATCAGACACCGCTGCCAAGTGACGGCGCCTCGGCGCTGCTGACGGAAGAGGTTTGCGCCGGCCTGATCAAGCTGGCGGCGGCGAAGAGCGAAGGAGAACGAGGTTGAGCGCATTGGCCCTGCTGGGCGGCACCCCCGTCCGCGAAAAGCTGTTTCCCGCCCACAAGTTTATCAGCACGGAGGAAAAAGAGGCGGTCGCGGCGGTCGTTGAGACCGGTATCCTGTCGCGCTACATCGGCGCCCAGCATCCGGACTTCATGGGCGGGCCTCAGGTCAAGGCCTTCGAAGATGCCTGGGCTGAAGCCTATGCGGCCGACCATGCCATCGCCATGAATTCCGCCACCAGCGGCCTGTTCGCGGCGGCCGGCGCCGCCGGCATCGGGCCCGGCGATGAGGTCATCGTCTCGCCCTACACCATGATGGCGTCGGTGACGGCGGCCATTGTCTTCAACGCGGTGCCGGTGTTCGCCGACATCGATCCCGAGACGTTTTGCATCAGCGCCGATACCATCCGGCCGAAGATCACGCCGCGCACCAAGGCGATCATCGTTGTCCACATATTCGGCCAAACCGCCGACATGGACCCGATCATGGCGCTGGCGGCGGAACACGGACTGACCGTGATCGAGGACGCCGCACAATGCCCGTTCGCCACCTATCACGGCCGGCCGGCCGGCACGCTGGGGCACATGGGCGTGTTCAGCCTTAATTACCACAAACACATTCACACGGGCGAAGGCGGCGTGGTCACCACCAACGACGCCGGCCTGGCGGAAAAGCTGCGCCTGATCCGCAACCACGCCGAGGCCGTGGTCGGGCGGCGCGGTGTCACCGACATCATCAACATGATCGGGTTCAATTTCCGCATGGGCGAGATCGAAGCGGCGATCGGGCTCTGTCAGGTCAGCAAGGGGCCGGAACTGATTGCCCGGCGCCAGCACAATGTCGCGCATTTGGAACGGCAATTGGACGGCGTGCCGGGCCTTGCCATGCCGGCTGTCGGGGCGGGCAATGAGCACGTCTACTACGTCCATGCCATGAGCTACGATGCGGCCGTGATGGATTTGCCGCGCGGCGTTTTTGTTGACGCCTTGAAAGCCGAACTGCCGGCGACGGAACTACGCGAAGGGGAGGGGCCTTTGATGGGCGCCGGTTACGTGCGGCCCATCTATTTGGAGCCCATGTTCCAACAGCGCACCGCCTACGGCAATCTCGGCTGCCCCTTTGCCTGTCCCCATTACGAGGGCGAGGTGGATTACGGCAAGGGGCTGTGTCCAACCACGGAACGGGCCCATTTTGAAACCTTGATCACCCACGAATTGATGCGCCCGCCGATGAGTGATGCGGACTTGGATGACGTCGCGGCAGCGGTCCACAAGGTCGTTGAGAACCTGGCGGCGCTTCGCGATCACGCCTCCAGACCGGCGGTCTAAGACCTTGGCGCGCTTTCTGTTCGCCGCCCATGACCCCGGCGGCGCGATGATGTTGTCGGCCTGTCACCGCGAGGCGGTTTCCCGCGGTCACGACATTACCTTCGTGGCGGCCGGGCCGACGGCGGCGCTGTGGCGCGACAGGGGATTTGCGCTCAGCGCCGTTGATGACGCCGCGGCCGTATCTTTGGATGACGTCGACGCCGTCATCACCGGCAGCGGATTCGCAGAATTCGAACGTGATCTCTGGCGCCTGGCGCGGCGGCACCAATTGGCGACGCTGGCGGCCATTGACGCCTGGACCAATTTGCAACGCCGGTTCGAAGCCTCCGATGGTGTCATCCAGCCGGACGCCGTGGCGGTTCTCGATGCGCCCTTGCGTGATCAACTGGCGGCACTTGAAGGATGGTCGGCGCACCTGTTCATCGTCGGCCAACCGCATTTGCAGGAGCAAACGGCGAGATTGGCGTTACGGCGCCGGCAGCATGGGAAATCAGCTGGCCGACATCAGCTGGTGTTTTTCTCGGAACCTGTTCGTGAGGACTACGGAACGTCGCGCGGGTTCGATCAATTTGAGGTCTTCGCCGCGTTGATGAAATACCTCGATGACGTGTCCGATGTGCAGATACGCATAAAGCCCCACCCGCGCGAGGACGCCGGTGCGTGGCAAGACGTCGCCGGCGATCGGGCCACGCTGGCCGGCGGCAGCGCGGCCGACTTGCTGGTCGAGGCCGACGGCGTTCTGGGCATGACCAGCATGGTGCTGATCGAGGCGCATCTGCTTGGCTTGCCTGTTCTGTCCCTGCAGCCGGAACGCACGGCGGTCGTCAATCCGCTGATCGAAGATATTTGCGCGCCGCTGGTGGATTGGCACGATCTTCGCGACAGGTGGCGGGCCTTTGCCGCCGGATTTGGTATGACGCAGCCTGTTGCACCGCGTTTCGATGGGCTGCTGCGTGCCGCGGACCAGCGCATGGTGGACGCCATGGAGGCGGTCGCGGAGCCGGCTGGGGATCATTAAAGTGTTGACGTATCAGTGAATTTTGGGATTTTTGATAACGATGTTGCCGATCCAGGGAGCGCCGGAGAAAAGTAATGGCTGAATTACCGGACGAAGATCTTTCCGTCGTCGAGCGTCAGGCCTTCAATCTGGCGCAGGCTGGAATCCAATTGGATCAGGCCAGAGTTGATGGCGCCAACGATGGCAGCCTGGCGGAGGCCCTTGAGCACAACCTCCAGGTCTGGGTTGAGATCGGAATTTTGGTTAAAAGTCCGGAAAGCCAGTTGGCGGAAAACGTTCGCGACAACATTCTGAAGCTGCGTGATTTTATTTCCGACACGACCATGAAGCACGGCATCGATATCCCCGAATCGACCCTCAACACGTTGATCAATATCAACCTGCAGATTTCCGAAGGCTTGTTGGAAGGGGCCCGCGAACGCGCCGGCTGAACGCTCTAATCGGCCGCCAGCGGCACCGACCAAACCGTGCGCAGGCGAAATGACGAGGTGAAGCCCTTCTTGAAAAACCCGATTTGGACTTCCTTGTCGTCGGCGCTGCCGGCCGGGTAAACCTCACCCAGGTCGTAAAGCCGGTTGCCCCGGGCGCCGGCCCGGACGATGGAATCAAAAACCGGAAAATGGGCCAAGGGCTTGTCGAATTTTTCCCGGTCGTAAACCCCCGACGCGTAGTAACTGACGCCACCGGCATCGACGACGGCGGTCCCAGACGCCAAGGACCCGTCTTCCAAAAATCCCAACGAAACCTCGCCCCGGCCTTCAGAAACCTCGCGCCAGAAAACTTCCCAATAGGCGCCGCCGCGTGCGCCGGCGCCGGCGATGGCCGTATGAAAGGCGGGCAGGGCGTCGAACAAGGCCCGGTCCGGGTTGCCGGCGTTGACGTAGCGCATCTGTAATTGATCGCGGCCCCAATTGACCAAGGAACGGTAACTGGTGCGCAGGTCGCGATGGATGCCTTGTTCATCTTGAGTGACATCAACCACCGCATGGAGATGGCTCTGCGATGCCGCCAGGCGGTCAATACAGGCCAAATCTGTGGCGCCCATGGGATTGTCACCGAAGGCACCGCCAACGCGTGCTAGATTGTCTGCCGTACCGGCGGCGATTGTGGCGAGATGATTGAAAGCCGCGCTAAACACCTTCTTGCGCCTTTTCGCCCCCAAATCGGCGTGCGCCGCCATGGTCAACGGCAGGCCGTACATGGAGACGCCGGTCTGGTCGTGGGTCGCCTCCGCCAGCAGCGCCGGCGCGTCGCCATCCATGACGCAGAAGGCGCGGACTTCGTGGAGCGGCTTTTCCCCATTAATCGCGGCGTATAGGGCCCGGGAAAAATTTCCCCCCAGGGGGTGGCGGTCCCAGTCGGGGAAGGCCTCTGGCGAAACGGCGGCGAACACCGCGCGGACAGCGTCTGCATCGTCGATGATCTTGATTTCAGCCATGCCTTGAACCACCGTCGAGAACCAGAATATTCCGTGCCCATGATCCGATGTCGAGGGCCGGGCGTAAACCCCTTCATGGCGCGCCTGAGTTGTCGTGGCTGCCCCGTGGTCGAAGCATCGTCGAACCGTGACTATATGTATGGGGCGTGTTAAACCCGTGGCGTTGCGAATTTGTTGAAGGAAGGAAACTCCGTGCCGCTCTCCATCGACTTCAAAGCCGGCGACAAGATCATCATTAATGGTGCCGTCATTGAGAACCTGGGATCGAATTCAAAGATTTCCGTGCACAATCAGGCGGCCATCCTGCGCGGCAAGGAAGTGCTTTCCGCGGAGGACAGTACGACCCCCGCGGCGCGCATCTATTTCGCCTTGCAATGCGCCTATATTTTTCCCCTCAACAAAGGCGACTACATTGAGAGCTATATGAACCTTTTGGATGAATACCTGGAAGCCTGCCCCAGCGCGGCGCCCATCGCCGAGGGTATTCAGGCCCTGGTCGACAAGGGCCAGCTCTATAAGGCGTTGAAATCCACGCAAAGGCTTATTCAGCATGAGGCCGAAGTATTGAACGCCCTTCAACACGATATTGATGAGGTAGCCGACGACGAACTGGCCGTTGAGGACGACGCGCCGGTCTGATCCGTTGATGAGATTTTCCGACCGATGGATTGCCAGGAAAAGGGCGCCGAAGCGCCCTTTAACCTTTGCCCACGAGAGAGGTTTCGACGGCGCCCGCGCTAGGCATCCGTGTCAATTGAGGTGGGTTGCTCACCTGCTTCATCGTTGCCGGGGGCGGCGGTATCATGGTGTTCGGCTTCCGCCGTGTCCAAGGCATTGTGCAAGGAAGTCAGCAGACCGTTGGCAATGTTGCGGTTAATCTCGATCAGGGTCGCAATCTTTTCCGCGGTCGGATCATTAATGGTATCGACGGTGTGTTTGTCGACGAAATTGCACAGGCTGAGCATGCTTTCACGAATTTCCGTCGGCACGGGGCCGTCTTCGAGGCTCAATTCCGTTTGAAAGATCGTCCACAGGCGCCAGTTCAAGCGCAGGGAATCGCGGACCCGGATCTTGTTTTCCGCTTCTTCGAGGTCACCGTATTCGAGCGGCAGCGCCATGCGCCGGGCCGCTTCCACCAAAGCCCAGGCTTCCGTATAAGTCGGATTGCCGGCCTCGGGAACCTGATCGTAGGAAGATTGCTGATATTGGCTATATGCGTCCTGGTTCATGCTTGCTCCCGTTACCGCCGCATCGGCGGCGCCATCTTCCCCCTCTTGGTCAATTTCATCGTTCGCGGCCCATTGGGAAACCACTCCCGGCACCCTACGCGCATCAGTTGACGTGTTCAAGGTGGCTCTGTTTTCACCGTACATTAGGTTTAGCTCCTTAATCTTAGCGCGGTAAATCTTACGATTTTATTGCTCGCGCCATGGTTTTTCGGGGGGTGTTAAATGAAGTTCGTGAGGCTCAACTCTCGGACACGGGCAAAGATTTGGAAGGAGGCTTCCAAGGATCGTTGGTCATCAAGCAGCCGGCCCAAGGTTTCCGTCAAATCGACGTTTTCCATGTCGATGATGGAGTTGTCGAAAAAGCCGATGAGATCGGTGTGCAAGTCGTTCGTGTCCTTGATCAGGACGCGTTGGAATCCCATGTCGATTTGCACCTGTTCGATGCTGCCGGCCGTCTCCGTCCCGAACGGCGCGGTGCCGCTGACGGTACGCTCCAATGCCGCTTCCAACAGATATTCCGCCTGACCCGTGCGGTCCGGGTTCTGATCCAGGCCGCCTTCCGACTGAAATGAACCCTGCAAGATGAGGCTGATCGCACGGATGGCTTTTTCAATTGACGGATGCGCCGCCGACAAATCCAAGGTGAAACTGCGATTGTCATCGACGCGATGCGTGAGCGATCGGGTGTCGCCCTTGAAATACGACGTCGCGGACACCGAGCCGGCGACGGAGAAGACCTGCATGCGAGCCCCGTCGCTGTCGTTGGCCGTGGCGGCGATATCCTCATCGACGGTGATCGTCGAACCGTCGGCGGAGATCGTATTGATGGTGTAGACGCTGTCGTGGGCGGCGGTGCCGGTGACGGTGACCTGTTGGCCGACCTTTAGGTCGCCGAAAGCATTCACAACCGTGGCGTCATCGTTTTCCAGAATTTGGATGGTGTCGGTGCCGGCGGCGCCGACATTGGTGAACACCATGTGGGTGCCTGAGACGAACGACAGCGGCGTTGTTCCGGAACCCGTGGTCGCACCAGCGAAATTTACTCCAGTTGTATCAGTTTCGCTGGTCACCGCCTCTTGTACCGTAACGGATGAGCCATCGGCTGCGATGGAGGCGATGGTGAAGGTCGAATTGTTCGACGTCGAATTCGTGACGGTGAACTTGTTGCCAACGGCCAGTCCGTTGAAGACGCCGGGAACGGCCGTTGCCGTGCCCGACTGGCGCACTTCGATGGTGCTGGTGCCGGCGGTGAAGGAAACGTCCATATCGCTGTAATAATCGAAGAAGGTGGCGGCCGTGGAATTTGCCGATGTGGTACCTTCGTCGGTGAATTTCTTCGATTCCACGGTGATGACGGTGCCGGTATTGGCGGAAACCGTATAGGTGCCATTGTTGGCCGTCGAATTTGATACCGTGAAGGTATCGCCGACCTGCAGGGCGGAAAGGCTGTTGGCCGTTGTCGCGGTGAGGGTATCGCCGGACCGGGAAAACGTCATCGGACCGAATTCCGCATCGGAGATGCTCAATGAGAGCGTCGGGTCGAGGGGGTCGGGATAGGTCAGGACCACGTCTGCGGCATTCGTTTCGTCCGTTAACATCTCCGTATTGACGGTAATGGTCCGTCCGTCCGAGGACACACTGCTGACCGAATAATTACCGTTGTTGTTGGTCGTATTGGCGACGGTGATGTAGGTCCCCACCGCGACGTTGGAAAACATCGCCGAGGACGCCTCGATCGTCCCCGACCCGCCGGTGGTGGTGACACCGTCGCTGTCTTGACGGAACTGCAGGAAATTCGTGTTGGTAATAAACTTGCTGCCGATATTGTTGGTGTCCGACGCGATCGAGAATTCCTCCAGATGGGCGTCCCGGGTGGTCGGATAGGTGATGCGCGCGCCGTCATATTGGCTTTGAAAGGCGGCAATCGTGGTCAGGCCCAGGTCGACGGGTTCCTGCTGATGACTGCTGCCGCCAAACAGGAAGCGGCCGTCGATGTCCGTGTTCAGCAGGCTTTGGATGTTCTTGAGCGTATCGAACGCCCGGGTTTGTACGGTTTGGACCCGTTCCTCGTCATTTTTCTCACCGCTGGAATAGATCAACAGGTCATCGCGGAAGTCGGAGATCGCTTTACGAAAGTCCTCGACAACCTTTTCGTTGATCTGCAGGCGGACATCCACCTGGTCATTGTTCTTGATATAGCGCTCCAACAGCGCCTTGGAATTCTCAACATTGACCAGCCGCCGCGCATCACTGGCAATGCCGCTGTAATCCTGCGATTTCTTTTCCGTGGTGGCTTGAACCTGCCGGTCGTGGACCTGCTTCTGGGTATTGAAGATGGTCTCCAGGAGGATTGTATTGGCGGCCAAACTGGAAATGCGGGACATTGTCTTGTTCCTACTTCTCGGACCTAATTCGATGGCCTACTGGACGGCCCGTTCCAGGGCGTCGATCATGCTTTGGATTACGGATATCACCCGCGCGGCGGCGGCGAAGGCCTGTTCGTAGACCAACAGCGCGGCCATTTCCTCGTCCAAATTGACGCCGCGGGTGGAATCGGATTTGAACTGTAGGCTATCGACAAGGGATTTCTGAGAATCCAGTTCACGTTCGTTGACGCCGGCCAGACTGGCATTGGTGGCCAAAATCTCCGCGGCATATCCGGCGAAATTCGCCGACCGGGCGGCCAGGCCACCGGCTTTCTCAAAATTGTTGGTGGCGGTCAGGGCATCGGCCAGCGCTTGCGCGATGGTATCGTCGCCAACAGCCATGAAGTACTGGCCGGCGGCGCCAAGAGTGGCGTCCCACTGGGGCTGGCCGGTAGAAATGTTGGCCGGCTGTGACTTGATGTCGGAACGCACCTGAAGGACCGATGAAACCCCGGTTTCGGCAGGCACCAACCCCAGCTCCGTGATCATCGAGGTGGAACTGGTCGATGCGATGGAACTGGTGATCGTCATCGATGATCCGCTCGAGTGGGCGATGCGCAGGCGCGCACCGTCGCCTTCGGGAACCACGCTTGCGGTGACGTTGGTGATGTTGTTGGTAATACTGGTGGCAATGTCCGAAATGGTGGTGCCCGCGGTGATCGCCAACGTTCCCAACGCGGTGCCGCCGATCGTCGTTGCGTCGTGGAAGGTGATCGTCTGTGCCGTGGTCACAGTCTGGGTCGAGGCGACGACCGTGGATTCGTATTGATTATCTGATTTCGAATCGATGAAGAAGTCGTTCAAGCCCAAGAAACTGGAAAATCCACTGACCGTCTCATCGGTGACGCCGTCGCCGTTGGCGTCGAAGCTGATGACGGCGTCTTCCGCCGTGCTGCCGTCGGCGGTTGCCGATTCGTCGCGGAACCCCAGCGAAAGGGTGGTCGAATTGAGCGCCACGGTAAACTTGTTGTTGGTGATGCCGACCGTTGCACCCGACGCACCGTTCGCCTGCAGCCAATCTTCCATTTGCGCCGCCACTTCGGTGATCGTCCACGGACCGTTGGCGGCCTGCACCTGTGAGCCCGCGGTGCCATAGAGGTTCGACGTCATGATCGTTTCCAGGGTCGTCGACGCCGATTGCATGCCGCTGGAATCGAACAACGTAATGGCCACGTCGTCGCCACCGGAATCCAAGGTCATGGTTTGCGTGCTGGCCCCGATGAAGACCCGCGTGCCGGTCAATGACTGGAACCCGGGGTAGGTGGTGCCCCGGTTATGAACGGCATTGACCACGTCGCGCAGATCGGAGGCCAATTCGTCCAGTTCCGCCTGCAGGCCGGGCAAGACCGTGTCGCGAAGATCGATCAAGCCCTTTAGCTGACCTTCGCGGATATCATTGGTCATGTCGTTGGCGGCGATCGCCGTGCCCACATAGATGCCGCTGATGTCGCCTTCGGAATGGGTCGATGTGGCACTGATCGATGAAGCGGCCGTATGGGTGACGGTCGGCGGCACCGTGTCGACCAATGTCCAGCCGCCTTCCGTGAAGACCACGGCGTCGCCGTCGCTGCGCGAGAAGTAGCGGATGTCGACAATCTTCGACAGCTTGTCGATCTCCAGATCGCGTTGGTCCTTGAGGTCGGTAACATCGCGGCCGACGGAACTGTTGGAAATGATGTCATCGTTCAACTGATCGATCTTGCCGGTGATCGTGTTCATTTGGCTGACCAGATCGGCGATATCCTTATCGGCCTGGACCCGCAGCTCCTGGATCGTCTCGCCCATGTCCTTGAGCTTTTCCAGCATGTCGTTGGCGCGCCGGACCACTTCCGCCGATTCCAGGGTCTTTTCGGGCGACACGGCCAATAATTCCAGGGCTTCGGAAAATTCTTCGATGATGTGGCTGACCGACGTGTTGTCGCCGGGTGAGCCGAACAAATCCTGCATGCGCGAATAGAAGTCTTCCTGAACGGCGAAGGTATTCAGTTCCCCGTTTTCAATGCGCAGGGTCTTGATCAACCCTTCATCAACGCGCCGCGTGATTTCCGCGATCTTGGTGCCGGCACCGATGCCGTTGACGGAGACCTGGGAAAAATTGACAATTTTGCGCGAATAGCCGGTCGTGCTGACGTTGGCGACGTTGTTGGAAACCGTGTGCAGCGCCTCCTGGTTCGACAGGAGCCCGCTCTGGGCGACTTTCAATGCGAGGGTGATATCACCCATGGTCGTCTACTCCCCGAAAGCCTATAGGTTCTGGTCGACGGAATAAGCGATCCGTTGGCCTGCCGCGGTCGAGCCGGCGGTGCTGGTGGTGCCCGACGCGGCATAGACCCCGGCACTCGGTTGTTGGTCGCGGACAGCGTCGGCGATCAGGTCGACGACACGGCTGTTGGCTTCAATGGCGGTTCGCAAAAGCTTGGCATTCTCATCCATCAACGCCCCCACCTTTTCGCCCATGATGCGGAGCCGGTCGCGGACATCCGGATCCGCGCCTTCGATGATCTCGGGATGTTCGGCAATGCCCTTGTATCGGGTTTCGTAAACCCTGCTGAGGGTCGATTTTTCATCCAGCAGGTCCCGCACCTCCTGGGCGCGGTGCTGACGCAGTGCCTGGTTTTCGCGTTGCAGAAGTTCCGCCAAGCGGCCGGTGATGACGATCAGGTCGTTCAATCGGTTGTTCGGGTCCATGTTACCTGAGCTCCTGCATCTTGATGATTTCACGATAGACGGCGTCGGCGATGCCGATGCCGCCGGCTTTGGTAATGGCTTTGCCGTATTCCTGGACTTGCATGGAGCGCCACATGGCTTCCGAGTTGCCGCCGCCGAAGGGGGCCTCGGG
>Ga0114932_10005185_pt1 | contig 11696 bp, 5 predicted proteins | sample 2SBtaG_2_FD_87286 | JGI IMG/M metagenome (GOLD analysis project Ga0114932, IMG submission 87286) | Deep subsurface microbial communities from Kolumbo volcano to uncover new lineages of life (NeLLi) - 2SBTROV12_ACTIVE470 metaG | ecosystem: Environmental > Aquatic > Marine > Volcanic ... | reverse complement strand
GACAGAAAAGGAAAGAAGGCTGGATATCTCGCTACAACAGTCGACCATAGTATTTGTGATGCATCAAATGTAGGATGCAGAAGGTTTTTAAACTCAAAGATGCTCAATTCAGAGACGGGTGAGTTGGAGTGGGTTGATCTTGAATATGAAGTGGACGCACAAGGAGTTCCTGTTCCATTGGATTTTGGTGAGGCGTTCTTAGGTGCGCTTGTATACGGAAGTTATGCTCAATTCGTTGATACGCCAGCAGAAATTGCACAACCACCATCTCCAAGTTATTTCTTCAACGAAGCAGGATCAGCGGAACAATGTGCTGAGTCAGACCGGGGATGTACACGAGTCATTCGAGAAGATGGAAGTGAGTTGCATGCACAGATAGCTCCAAATTATCTTCATTGTTACGATGTAGAACTTGGTCAGTCGGGGGTACAGCTACCTGTGACAATCGAGCAGGCGATAGAGTTGGCAGCACGTGAGGGGTGTAATGAATATGCTCCTGTGTGTGCATTCGAAGAGCTTGGTTGTCAGGAATATAAACCTGCAACTGGCGGTTCCTCAATTACAGGAATCGTATCTTCAGGTGATTCATGTGCGAATGAATGTGTTGGATACGACACTTACAAACAAGAAAAAACAAATTTCGAAAGTGCTCAGTTTCCGTTGTATCTTATTCCGTCATCTGCACAACAATGTTCATTTAACGCACTTGGGTGTGATGAATTTACCAACTTAGATGTGCAGTCAGCTGGTGGAGAAGGGCTGGAGTACTACACATTCGTGCGAACCTGTGAAAAGCCTGGTATTAACGATCCTGCATTCTACACATGGGAAGGAACAGAAACTGACGAAGGATACCAAATTCAATTACACAACTTAAAAGCAGGGTTGGACGGCATGCCGGTATACAATACGACAGATGCTGACATGGTCGCAGAGTTTAATGCAGCATGTCATGCGGGTACGTACGGCGTCGATCCAGACTGTCGAGAAATTTATAACGAAGCAGGAGAAATTTCATACAGATTGCTCTCAAAAACAATTACATTATCAGAGGATTGTCATCCATTGCGTCGCTCCGGCGCAACACAATCTGACTGTACTGCGCACGGAGGTGCATTCACAAACGGGATCTGTATCTATCAAGCAGTACCATCAGAATCAACATCATGTCAGGCGCAATTTGCAGGATGTCGCGCATATCAAGGAAAGTCTGGGGCAGATCAAGATAAAGTCATTAACGAAGATTTTGAAGGACTCATCGAAAGTCCGAATGATTTAGGGTGGGGGCTCGGAATTAATTCAACTGCAAGCGAAGACATTACAATTTCATCTGAGGCATTGCTGGTTGGTGGACATTCATTGAAGATCGACACGAGTGTCTACACCACAAGAAAAGTAACATTTAGCCAGGGCGCAACATACTCACTCTCATTCTGGGCGAAGGGAAGTGGAGCGTTCAAAGATATTGATGTAGTTGCATTCGGATCTGGCGGATCACTCAAAGATTTGGCGGATGATGTGCCAGAAGGAGATAGAAAACTAAGCACGACATGGAAACGATATACATTCGGTCCATTTGTTATCGCTGATAATAGTGTTGAGGCAGAGTTTGACGGATTGATCGGATTTATTGGTCATCAGAACATGTTCATCGATAACTTCGAACTTACGCAAGGAGATTTCCATGCACTCATTAAGGATTCATGGAATACACCAAGTTCATGTGATGCAGACCAAACGGATACAGCACCAGGAGCAGCGCTCGGTTGTGAGCTTTACACAGACACAGAAAATAACTCGAGTGCACTGAAATCATTCAGTAACTTATGTAGACCAGAAGCGATTGGATGTGAGAATTTAATTGACACGCGCAATACGATAGATGAGGGGGTTGTGCAGTACAACACGTCAGACGAAAACACGAAGGGGGATAAGAATGAAGATCCAAACGATAATATCATCATTGGAAGCGATCGTTTAATTCGCGCTGTGCTTACGACAGATCATCTCTGTTCAGCTGCTGCTCGTGGATGTACGGAGCTTGGGTCTACGCAGATTGCAGACGGCGAACTCACTATTGAATCCGTTTATCTCATCAACGATCCAGAGAGGTATGACACGACCTTATGTGAGGCTGTATCTCAGGGCTGTGATGCATTTACATCTAAGCAGGGAGTGAGTTACTTCAAAGATCCAACAGCGACGGGTCGGCTTTGTGAATTCCGAGAATCAGCGAAAATCGATGGGTTAAGTGCGGCTGGTGGAAATACTCCTTCTGGCTGGTTTAAGATCGGAGAAGAAGGGGATGTACCATGTAGCCCAAGCTTCCTACAATCTGGAAACAAGTTTGGTATTTGGAAAACGACGGATCCACTCTATTACACAGACAACGATAACGGCGCATACACAGGAATGTGCGAGTCAAAATACGATCAGTGTTTTGAATTAATCGATCATACTGATGTAGATAGCAAAGGAAAACACAAATCATACTTTGTACTTGATAACAAACAAATTGATAAGGCTTCTTGTCAGGGGAAGGTTTCGCGAGAAGAAGGATGCGTGTTGTTTGATGATGCACGAAATCCTAACAAGTCGTTTTCTGCAGGGCGAGCATATGAGGCGAGTGAGGCTGCATTTGGTGGTTTTGTGAATGCAGCGGATTATCCATATTTTGAGGATGGTATACCGGCGTATCAGGGTATTGAGATTAACTTTGAAGATGGACTAGTTTCTGAGACAACAACATGTGATCAGGAATTAATCGAAGCGATTGAATCAGGAGACGAGAAACAAGCCTGTGAATTATTATTTGTACAAGGTGTTGAGAGTAACTATTGTGAATTCAAGCCAGGAACAGAAGAGTTGCAATTTAGGGTGCAACCAGCAGGAGCGTTAGGTCTCACTGGAAAAGAAACAGCAGATCAATACAAAAATATCTGCTTCAGAAAAGCAGCGTTTGCAGACACTGTTGTTAAGGTAAAACGAGATCGACAATGTTCGTTGTGGTTGTCACCTAACAGTTTCACGACTGTACCGAGTGCACCAGCTGGCCGCCAGAAACAGGTGACCGGTTTAGGCTTGTGTGAATCCGTTGAAAAGAAAAAATCAGGCGTCGTACAGTGTGCACGTTGGGTAAATCCAGAAGATGATCAGGACTATGGAAAAGTCCTCAACGACGCCGCATATTCATCGCGTGGTGTTGAATTTACAGATCGCGAGATATCAGGGCTCTGGGCTGGTGGTATGCGAGCGCCATACCACTATCGTGTCGTAACAAACAAAGACAAGGATGATACGATGATGGCAGCGGCATTCTCAGATTCATGGTTATTAGAGCAAGGTGGTGATGGCTGCCAAGGAAAGAATCACTGGGATGATTGTGGGTTCTCTACGGATAGCTGGAAGTGTTCGGAGGGAAGTTGTATTGCTTCGCTCACGGGTGAAGATTTTGGAAACGGCGGAGCTGCGCTATCATCATGTCGCGGATACCCAGAAGAAACGTCACCGTTTTCAAACAGTGTAGTGGATTACGAACAATCCACTGATCCTGTCTCATTTAAAAAACAAGAGTATACTTCAGCAAATATCTGTGCAGACGGAAATAGCTGTGCATGTAGCTACACAAAGAAAACATACGCTAACAAAACAAAGACATTGTACTTTGATATTGGGGAAGCTCATGTCGAGGGTATTTGTCAGGGTGGTTTCTATGGTTCAGCGACAACGATAGATGGAAAGAGTAAAACTGGCGTTGCGTGTTCTGGTAATACTGGTGAGTATTGTAGCGATGATAGGAACACACAGAAGATGATTACTGATGCAGCAACGGGAGAGACGGCGCCAGACGACCCAAGCTTGCCACTAAAGGTAGATGGTCTGTGTCAGGCCGCAGATGTGCAAATTCAAAATTACAGAGGCTGGCAGGGGTATTGTATAGAAACTGATGGTCGATTCAAGATTGTTGATGAGAAATCAAGTCATGCATGTGCGTCTTGGTATCCGATAGATCTCGCATCTGGTGGACTCGACATCTACAACCAATTCCAAACAGCTGCATATCAACCGCCGGGGGATTACGGTCGGTTTTGGTGTGCTGAATCTGAAGGGACCCTGACTCCAACAAAAAATGGTACTTTTGATTTTGACGGAGATGGTGCGCTTGATAGTGCATTTACGTACAGGTCAAATCTAAATGACATACATGTAAACATGACAGAGGAACATTTCTTGAATACATCAGATAAGAATTTACTGACTGGCAATGATGCATTTAGGAGACAACTTGATGGTTTATATGTCACTGTATTACAGTCAGACCCAACAGAAAATAGTGGGATTCCTGTACCTGGTTCAGAGTATTTAATCGGAAATGACAATGTGGTCAGGTGTTATTCTAGTGAATCTGATCATTTTCTGAATTTCTGTAATAATTATTTCAACTCATTGGATCTGGGTCTGGATCAGGGTACGGATCTGAAGGTGTATCCTCCAGGGGATGGAAATGGAAATGTGGGTGTTGTGACGTTCCGTGACGTGAATGATCATGGTGTTGGCGGGGAGGAGCGCTGGTTAATGGTATATGTAAACGATCAGATTGCAAAGAATGGTGCAAATATGGGGCACTGGCTTTCGAAAGGATCTGGAAATCCGTATACAGCAGGCAAGGGGCACTTCGCAACAAGTAATGGATGGTACGATGAAATTTCGTCATATTGGGATGATGAAACATCACAACCCTGCAACATTCTTGGTGAGGAAGGCGATTCAGACTCACAGGCTGGTGCCGTAATGATTCGGTTTGGCGGGGAGGAGGATGGGAAGGCATTTGAACTAGATAGTACGTTGTGTACCGATTCGCCAGAGGGAGATGGTCATGATATGAGTTGGACAGTTTCAGTAGACATGTTAAAAAATAATCAGTGCATACAGACACTACAAACCGTGAAATTAGAAAAAGCAAATGCACAAGATATTTCATATGGATTCACTCAACGCTTGTGGCAAAAACAGGGTCAGCCTGGATTATCGGATTCGTTATTTTATGACAGAGACGGCGCGCAATTAGGTGGTTATAAGATCCCTGAATTGGGCATTTCATACGATGAATTCAATGGACCGTATGGAAGCATGTCGCTATCTGTTGGATCAGAGCCGACGTCATCTGACCTACCTCCGACTCCGATGTTCCTATACTCACAGTCAAAAGACCGACAAAAAACTAAGGGGGATATCACCAGTGAGCTTTCGGCAGACAAGCTCTTAGAGCAAGCAAAATTCGAGTTTGATGGATTTAGTTATGCATGTGCAGGTGGGTTATGTGGAGACAAGCAGTTTAATGCGTTCCTCCATCCATTTAAGACTGCAACGGAGGGTGTTACGAAGGGGATTGGCAAGTTATTTGCTGCCACATTTGGTGTAGTGGAGAATGCTACTGCTACTATTCCAAGTGATGCTAAGGTATTCAACGATAATCGTTTCACTCAGGGTATACCGCCTGTCATTGCTTCAATAGATGAATCACAGTCTGTGGGAAATGATGGTTTCAAGTTGAGAAACATGAGTGCGTTTAATGTGAACGAAATTGATGGAAAGAGTACTGCACCGAAAGATCAGACGGTATTCGGAATTGGAAATATGACGGCAAACGTACGCTTTGCTGCATGGGCAGATACAGATCAGATGCCGTTGAAGCGCATGATGGTTGAGTGGAATGATGGAACGCCAAAGACAGGAGGATCTATTGCAAAGTATAAAAATAGAAAACCATACTGCGGAACGACTGCAGAGCCTGTTGGATATTGTGGAGGTGAAAGTGCGCCGAATGTGACATGTCAGTCTGATAACGATTGTAGTATTGCTGGCTACACGTATTCACAATGTATCTTCAATGAGCTTGCTTTAGGTAATGATGAGGATGGATGTACAGAGGGGTTCTACGAGTATCAGCATGTGTATGCATATTCAAAGGGATGTGGAGTTGGGTCGCAGGCGGTTGAGAAAAATATTGACAGTGGTGTCTATCCTAAGCACATCGTCATGAGTCCGGGAATTTTAAACAGTCCTGATTATGAATTCCTGAAAGAGTATGGCATGCGTGTAGGAGATCAGCTTTGTATCTTCAAGCCAAAGGTACAGGTGCAGGATAACTGGGGGTGGTGTAATGGTATCTGTGAACAGAAGGGGAGTTTTGGGGGATGTTTCTCGGCAGTAAAGCAAGGACAAAAGATAGTTGATCAGTGCTCTGGTGATGTAAATCAGGCTTGGACATTATTTGCAGGAGAGGTGATAGTTGTTGCAGACGATGACTAGTGACTGCATACGTGATGGTACTAAAAACTGACCCTTCGGTCAGTTTTTTAATTAAAAAAGCCCTCTCACGAGAGAGGGCACGGAGGAAAGGTAAGTTGCTGGTGCCTATTGAGTCTTCATGTAGTGATACGTTGTTCCGTCGTCACATGAGTTGTCACCGGAAGTCCACTGACAAAATTCAATCCACTGCTCAACTTTCATGTTGTTGCAAAATGCATCCGGGACTACACCAGCACAGTCGGCGTGACGCACGCATGTGGATGGCATACCATCAGCTTTTTGGGAACATGTTCCTTCGATGATGACTTTTTCAGATAGCTTCCCAGCTGCTAGTATGTGGAATCCCCAGGATTCACAGAGACCCTCTGCACATGCAGAAAGAGTGTTGTCTGGGTTAATGCATAGGCCACCAGTAGCACCAAGTTCCCCAAGAATGAGGTATTTAGTTCCTGCAGGGCATCCGCTTTCTTCTGGCGCATCGTCTCCGGAGGAGAAGTCGTAGATTTCAAGTAAAGGACTACACGTTCCTGGACTCTCGGGTGTCGCACAATACGCTTCACCAGTATCCGGATTCGTCTGCTCCCATGTTCCAGGGATGATCGCCTTCCAGTACTCGACAGAGCCGGGCTCGGGGTAGTCGATCACGTCGCCAGGGTCACCTGTGTCGTCGGTTCCGGTTGTGCCGAAATCGTCGATAGGATCTCCGGAGTCATCTGTTGGGGTGATGTCGCTGCCACCACCGTCAGTGGCTGTGGTGGCTGAATCGTCGCCTGTGTTGTCGACGTCGACTGTCTTCACAATTGTACCGGAGCCATCCGCGCCGGAACACCCGGCAAGCAGAAGACAAAGAGCTGCACTCGCAGCGAGTAGTAGTGAGAACTTCATGTGTAACCTTCCTCCGTGTGAAAGATCTATATATAGTATACTCCAAAGCTACATCAAAAATCCAGGTTTGTCAAGTATCGGTAACAGAAATGGGGTAAATTGCACGATTATCTAGTTAGATCACTTATGCTTATTTTGACGAAAATTACATCATCCCTTAGAATGCACGCAGAGGGAAGTTATGTGTAGACACACCCCCTTGCTACGGCAAAGCTGCACACAACACGCCAAAGCCTTCCATCCGTCCTCAGGTTTCAAAGAATGAAACCTGAGGGCTTTTTATATTATTGTTGGTGTGGTGGTTTCAAGCGCCTGAAAAACCATGTTGCGAGATGACCTTTCAAGGTGTGGTTGGAAGAAATACTATGCACGCTTTCTTTATATTCATGCTGGGCTTTTCATGCATAGTAGAAACTTACGAAATCAGAGATTTCTGGTTTCTACTAAAAAATCTCAACCGTAGTCGAGATTAAAATGCAGGCGATGTGAATTCAAGATGTGCTTGTAGAAAACGCGCAACTTCTTGAGGCCCAACAGGGGAGCCATTACCACGCAATATACATGAACTTGTTTGTAGTATGGGCGCAACTCCTTTGAGAAGTCCTCCAAATGAAGGGATTGGGGCAAGGGCGATGCGCTTCTTGTCCTTCGACTTTCGAGAGGTGTTGATCTTCATGGCGTGAGAAAGCTCGATCATGGTACCCCATCCACCACCAAAAAATACGATGGCATGACAGAGCTTCACAAGAACCGGTGATTCGTCACCCCACTCGCTTGAATCATACTGTGAAGGAACACGGATAACGTGTGAGAGATGAGGAAGTAGCTTCTCTGTTTTTACACGACTAGGAGTGACGCCGATAACTGCAACGCCATTATCGACACACACATTGGAAGCAAGTTCAGGAATACCGCCTTTTGTGCCTCCGCAAACAGCAACAAAATCGACTCCAATAAGATCGATGAGGTTCGTGAGGAATAGCTCAGCATCACCAATGTCCGCATCTTGCGCGCTTCCACAAAATCCGATGAATGGTCGTCCGTGAAAATCTGCACGCACGCCGGATAAAATAACATTCAAATTCTCACTATGCATGACGCCTCCTTAGGCAATGCAATGAAGTTATATTAAAGGTCCAACTGCATGCTCAACAGCAGCAAGCAGTGAGTGATCCTCAAGCATGGCATTGACTCGTTCAATATCATGATAAAGAACCCGGTCCTTTTCTAGGAATGGAATCACTTGTCTCACGTGATCATATGCTGCTTTTGAACCCAACCCAGGGTTCAGGGGTTTTTTGAAATCCAAACTCTGTGTTGCTGTTAGTAATTCAATTGCCAGAACAGACTGTACATTATCAAGAACAAGCTTGGCTTTGTTGGTTGCATTCGCTCCCATACTCACATGGTCTTCCTGATTCGCAGATGTTGGAATGGAATCCACACTAGATGGATGCGCATATGTCTTATTTTCTGATGTGAGTGCTGCTGCTGTATATTGCAAAATCATGAAGCCACTTGAAACTCCAGCTTCTTCTTTTGGTACAAGAAATGCTGGAAGGCCCTCACTTGTTGATTGATCGACAAATTTTGCAACACGACGCTCAGCAATGTTAGCAAGTTCCGAAACGGCGATCGCAAGAAAATCCATAGCAAACGCGATGGGTTCTCCGTGAAAATTACCAGCAGAACGAGAAACACCTTCGTCGGGGAAAATGAGTGGGTTGTCTGTTGCAGAGTTAATTTCAATATCAAGCGTGCGACGAACGTGCGCTAATGTATCTCGAATAGCACCGTGTACTTGAGGTGTGCAGCGCAGAGAGTATGCGTCCTGAATTCGATCACAACCATCGTGTGAATCAATGATTGCAGAACGTTCACACATGCGTCGGACATTTTTGGAACAATCCGTTTGTCCTTTGTGCGGACGTGCATCGTGAATGGGTTGATCGTATGGAGTTGTTGAGCCCATCAATCCTTCGACGCTCATAGCCGCGGCAATGTCAGCGATCTTTGCTAACTCTTCCGCGCGTAATAAGTTCAGGGTTCCGACTCCGGCCATCATGGATGTTCCATTGGTAAGTGCGAGGCCTTCTTTTGATGAAAGTGATAGCGGAACGATCGAAGCTTTTGCGAGTGCATCAGCTGCAGGGACTCGTCGGCCATCAATAAATGCTTCGCCCATTCCCATCATGACGAGTGTCATGTGTGCCAGAGGAGAGAGATCTCCGGATGCGCCTAGCGAACCTTTTCGTGGTACGTATGGATGAACACCTTTATTCAGAAACTCAAGTAATGTATCGATTACGATTTGTCGGACGCCGGAATATCCTTTGACGAGCGAGTTGACTCGGACAAGCATCATGGCTCGTGCCTCAGGAAGTGAGAGTGGTTCACCAACTCCAACCGCGTGGCTCATAATAAGATTCCGTTGCAAGTCTGTTGTTTGTTCCTTAGAGATGGTGACGTTTTTGAAGTATCCAAAACCGGTGGTGATCCCATACACAACATCACCCTTTTCAACGGCTTGATCAACAAAAAAACGAGAACGGGCAATCCGTTCTCGTGTATCGTCGTCAATCGTAACATTTACCTCATGATGATGAGCAACATGACCAATATGTTCAGGTGTTAAGTCATTTCCCGTCAAAACAATAGTATTCATACGATTTCGATTAATGGTCTATTAACTTACCGACAAATCAAGAAGCTGTCAACGAAAGCAAAAATCGAGAAAGCAAGCTGTTTGTGGAGAGGATTGTGTGCATAATAGTTGACCTGTCAGCAAAAAAGCGGTAATGTGACATGTGCCTATGAACACAGAATCATCACTTTTACACTATGACGACCTCGTCGGAATGGAGACTCGCGACAATGGCGAGGGGTATGTTGTGGTACAAGAAGCACTGCCGAATATTGAATGTACATATATTAAACAAGACATGATTCCGTTGTATGGCGAAAAGATGTATATACGCGCAAGTGTGGCGGAACGTCTGGAAAAAGCTCAGCAGATTCTGTCGGATATGTGTCCGACCTGGAAACTGAAGTTGGCGTATGCATATCGCCATCCTGATGTGCAGCAGAAATACTTTGACGAGAGGCTGAAAGAAATGAGAATTGTGTTTCCCGATGCGGATGAGTTGGAATTAATCAGACAAGCTCACTTACTTTCTGCATCACCTGACGTAGCCGGTCACCCGACAGGAGGTGCGATTGATGTAACACTGACAAGCCCTGAGGGGGAGATCGATATGGGAACTGCTATTGCAGATTTTTCAGACAGCATGAAGATTAGAACTTTTGTTGAGGGACTCGAGCATGATCAAAAAAAGCACAGACTACTTTTGAGAAATATTTTAATAGAAGTTGGGTTTGCTCCATTCGACGGTGAGTGGTGGCATTTTTCATATGGTGATAAAGAGTGGGCAACGTACTATGAAAAGGAGTTCGCTATATACGGACCACTTAAGATCGAAGGCGTCTGAAAAGTCATGTTCCTGGGTTGATGTATAGGTAGTAGAGGGAGATTGGTGTAAAATAAGTCTTCGCATTCTTGCTAAACTTTTCATGCATTGTAGGTAGTCACAAAATCGAAGATTTTAGAGGTCTAAAAAAACGAGCCTTAGCTCGTTTTCTGATTTACCACGTAACACGCGGCGGAAGTCCGGTGAAGTTCGTACTACCATATAGATAGAGACGATGTGTACTCGCAGAGTCGATTTCTCCTGCCTGCCCTTCGACGGGCTGCAAGAACTTCGCTCGTTGAGCGCCGATTCTCTCAGACGTATAGATACGTTCAGAGTGAGAACCTTCACTTGCAGTCCGCATAATGTAATGCGGAATGCCTGCATCGTGCGCCCAGCGTCGGCGTAGCTGAATGAGATTCGTGCCGATACCGTATCCGCGGTGGGATGCGAGCACGGCAACCTCAGACATGTACACGGCCTGACGCCAATCGAATGGCAATGCTTTATCTGTTCCCTCAAACGAAGCAAGAAAAGCTTGAATATCTTTGTGATGCTCGCTCGAAAGTGAGTGTGCGCAGGAAAAACCTACGACATGGTTCTTGCAGTTCTCACACTCTGCAACCCACAGACAATGGTCGATATGCATCTTCCAAATATCGTTGCAGTCCTGATCTGGTGTTTGTTCAAGGTACGGAATGTCACCAAACGCATGTTGGAAGGTTCGGATGAACCCTTCGCGGGCGGGGTCGTCTACATTCGAAATCTGGCGGAAACGTATTGTATGCTTAGGCTTGCTTGATGACATCGATGATCTCCATCTTGCTTGATAGAGAAGTTACGTTTCCGGTTACTCTAACTCGGATCGTCTTCTCTGAGGGTTGTTCAATGAACTCTGCTCCAGTGACTTGGTTGGCTGCGATAGAGCCAGAGCCGCAAGAGCTTTCGTAATAGAATGTGTTTGCGTCACGCACCCACACAACAGGGTATAGCTTTGTGCAGTTGTCTTTTGGACGAATCCAGCAGACGCCT
>Ga0114932_10005184_pt1 | contig 11702 bp, 11 predicted proteins | sample 2SBtaG_2_FD_87286 | JGI IMG/M metagenome (GOLD analysis project Ga0114932, IMG submission 87286) | Deep subsurface microbial communities from Kolumbo volcano to uncover new lineages of life (NeLLi) - 2SBTROV12_ACTIVE470 metaG | ecosystem: Environmental > Aquatic > Marine > Volcanic ... | reverse complement strand
GGGAACAGGTTCTGTGTATAGCCGTATTTATCGGGTGTTTCAGCCAGTCGCTGTATGCACCTGTCGAGCCAGCGATGCGTGAGTTCCATGCTTTTTTTCGCATAGTGGTATTCGCTGGGATAAGGCGGACATTCATCAAAAGCCATCATGATATCGGCGCCGATGGACCGTTGTATATCCATCACCGATTCGGGTGAGAAAAGGTGACGGCTACCGTCGATATGCGACTGGAACCATACGCCTTCTTCTTTGATCTTACGGTTACCGGCCAGTGAAAACACCTGGTAGCCGCCGCTATCGGTGAGGATGGGCCGGTCCCACCCGTTGAAACGATGCAAACCGCCCGCCGCTTCCAGCACGCCGGTGCCGGGCCGCAGGTATAAATGATAGGTATTGCCTAAGATGATCTGCGCCTGCACATCGTCTTTCAACTGTTGTTTGGTAACGGCTTTCACGCTTCCTACCGTTCCCACCGGCATGAAAATGGGGGTAATGATTTCCCCATGATCGGTACGGATCTTACCCGCCCTCGCTTCGGAGCCCGCTATTCCTGATGCCTGCAATTCAAAGGTCAACGCTGCCATAGGGCGCAAAAATAAGTTGAAAGCTTTATTTTTGCCGCATGACTATACCGCCGCTGACCTGGGACATTGCCTACTACCTGTTCTGTGCAGTGATCGCCATCCAGGTCTTTTACTATCTCTTCTTTTTCCGCAGACTTGCTTTTTATACCGCGCCCCAACGTTCCCTCAGCATTGAACATCCTGTGTCCGTTATTGTATGCGCGCGTGATGAAGCGCATAACCTGGTAAAGACATTGCCGGGCATACTGGTACAGGATTATAAGACGAGCTTTGAGGTAGTACTGGTGAACGATAATTCAACCGATGATACCAAATACCTGGTAGATGAGTTCATGAAATCGTTCAAGAACATCAATTATATACCCCTCACCCAGGAAGCTAAAATGATCAGCGGCAAGAAATTCCCTTTATCCATGGGTATCCGCAGCGCCAAATACGAGATCGTGTTGCTTACCGATGCCGACTGTGTACCGGCCAGCGAATTCTGGATACAGCAATTGCAGGACAGCTACGATGAGCAGGTAGAGATCGTACTGGGTTATGGAGCATATCATAAAAAACCCGGCCTGCTGAACAAACTGATCCGTTTCGAGACCTTCCATACCGCACTGCAATACCTTTCGTATGCGTTGGCAGGCAAGCCCTATATGGGTGTGGGGCGTAACCTCAGCTATAAGAAAGATGTATTCTTACGCAATAAAGGTTTTTCTTCCATCAACCAGATACCCAGTGGTGATGATGATCTCTTTATCAACCAGGTAGCCAATGCAACCAATACGGCGATATGCATTGATCCGGCATCGCATACATTGAGCGAACCCAAGACCACCTGGAACGACTGGATGTCGCAGAAATACCGTCATTATACTACCAGCAAATATTACAAAGGGGCACATAAAAGGTGGCTGGGATTGTATTCGCTGACCTTGTTTTTCATTTATCCTTTATTGGCCGTTACCCTCCTTTCTCATTATTGGTGGATGGCGTTGGCGGTGTACGGGGTTCGTTTCATCATCCAGGCCATTGTGTTGTTCAAGAGTATGAAAAAGTTAAACGAAGCCGATCTCTGGCCCTGGTTCCTCTTCATGGATATCTGGATGTTCTTCTATTATATGTTTACTTTACCTGCTATATGGAAAGCGCCCCGCAAAAACTGGAACTGATCTTACAATACTTCGATGATTTCAATGAAGTGCAGTTGCAGCAACTGGCTGCACTCGAAGAATTGTATAAGGAATGGAACGCCAGGATCAATGTGATATCACGGAAGGACATCGATAGCATTTACCTGCACCATGTATTGCATTCGCTGAGCATTGCCGCTATTGCTAACTGGCAGCCGGGCACCCATGTGATCGATATCGGTTGTGGCGGCGGTTTTCCCGGCGTACCGCTGGCGATCTTTTTTCCCGAAGTAAAATTCCATTTGGTAGATAGTATTGCTAAGAAATTAAAAGTGGTGGATGCTGTTGCTGAAGCCATAGGTATTCAAAACATCACCACACAACATACGCGTGCCGAAGAAATCAAAAACAGAAAATTCGATTTTGCTGTTTCGCGTGCGGTAGCGCCTTTGAAAGACCTCTGGCAATGGAGTGCGCCTCTGTTGAAAAAAGGCGGCAATCAGGAAATTGCCAACGGACTCATCTGCCTCAAAGGCGGTGATCTAGCACAGGAAATCTCCGAGAGCCGTTTACGACCGCGCATGATGCCGGTGGACAAGATTTTCCCGGAAGCTTATTTCGAAGACAAGTACATACTACACGTAGCGAAATAACCCCTTCATCGTCATCCCGAGCGAGCGAACGCGAGTCGAGGGATCTGCTGACAACTTCATGAGATCCCTCGGCTACGCTCGGGATGACGGTCGAGTATTAATCGGGTATCACCAGTTTATTATTATTCCTGTTCACATCCGCCATGCGTTGAGAAGGATCTATTTCAATGGATTTAAGGTTTTGTATATTTCCCTTGATCGTGAGCATGTACTCCGGATGTGTCCAACGCCATTCAGTATCTGTGATCACCGGCATGCGGCTCTCGGGTAATTTACTGCCGAACATCAGATCAAGCGGAATGGTATGTGCTTCCTGGGTGCCGTCTTTGTATGTGATGAGTACATCTACCGGCATGGGCATCTTCCCTAATCGGTGCAGTGTTACCTGTGTTTTGCCATCCACTATATTGATATCGCCTACTGCGTAGTCGATGGTCTTGGTGGTATAGATCCAGTATTCTTTGTACCAGTTGAGTTCAATGCCGCTTACCTGTTCGGCAACACGCATGAAATCATTGGGGTTCGGATGTTTGAAATGCCATTCTTTGTAGTAGGTCAGCAATATTTTATCACGCACACTATCACCTACTATATATCCCAGCTGTGAAAGGAATACAGCTCCTTTGCTATACGCAGCCGCAGCGTACGCATAATTGGTATTGTAATGATCGGCATGGGTAGAAGCCGGCTCTTCATATCCGCTTTTGGCCAGGTTGAAATAACTTTTATATGCCGCTTCGTACCAGAATCCTTCTTTGTTGCGCAGAGTCGATAATACACGGGTGCTGGAATAATCTGTAAAGCCTTCATCCATCCAGGGGTACAACGATTCATTCGTTCCCATCATCATCTGGTACCAACTATGCATCCATTCGTGCAAAGCCGTGCCTACGCTCGCACTTTTGATGAGTGTGGCCATGGGATATTCCATACCGCCATCGCCTCCCTGGATAAATGTATAGGTCTTATAAGGATAGGCGCCGAAAGTTTTGCCCATGATGGGATAAGCCAATGCAGCCGTATCGGCCATTTTCTGCCAGCGGTCTTCCAGTGAGTCCACGGCTTTGTATACTACCCTGATGAGCGGGCCATTAACCGGTTTGCGCGTGATCATTTTGTATTGTGGATCTGCCGCCCACACAAAATCATGCACGTTATTGGCCTGCCAGTTCCAGGTAACCGTATTGCCGGTTGCCGTAACAGGCTTAACGCCGCTTGCTTCATAACCTCTTCCTATTTCATTGGCATTGAGTAAATCACCTCCGGCGGCAACAAAATAATTTTTATCGATGGTGACGCGCACATCATAATCGCCCCACACACCATAAAATTCGCGCGCGATATACGGATTGGGGTTCCATCCCTGGTAATCGTATTCTGCCAGCTTGGGGTACCATTGGCTCATGCTGTACCGGATGCCCTCTTTGTTATCGCGACCTGAACGACGTACCTGGAGTGGCACCTGAGCTTCAAAACTCAGTTCCATTTCTGTTTTACTGCCGGGCAATATGGGTTTATTCAACTTCACTTCCAGGATGGTCTCGTGTTCTTTGGTTGTTTGCACCACACCATTCACCTTAATAGCGGTCACTTTCTGGTAACCGATCTCATCTGGTTTCAGTTTGCTGATGCGGTCTTTTACGCGCTGGTCCCAATCGCGCCCGTCAAAGTCTTTTTTAGGTTCAGTAAGCACTGTTTTGCCCAGTTCTCTGCTGCGCACATCCATGCTGCTGTTGGGCTGGAACGCATTCCAATACAGATGAAAGAAAAGACGTGTGAGCGTATCGGGCGAATTGTTCCAGTAATCGATCTTTTCATGACCGGTGAAGTGGTTGGTTTCCACATTCATCTGCACGCTGATATTATATTTGATGCGTTGCTGCCAGCGGTTGGGCTGGGCAATCGATACACTTAACTGACATACCATGAACAGCAATAATGCCGCACGAAGTAATTTCCTTTCCATCATCGGTTGATCTTTTGGGAGGGTAAATGTAGGCCTTCTAAGCTTCCGTACCAGCAAGTACAATCACAATCTCGCCTTTAACGGCCTTGGATTTAAAATGTTCACAAAGTTCCTGCAAGGTTCCCCTCGCGTTTTCTTCGAACAGTTTGGTGAGTTCGCGGCTCACGCTGCAGCGCCTGTCAGGACCGAAATAAGTAATGAACTCTTCCAGTGTTTTCACCAGCCGCATGGGGCTTTCATAAAAGACCATGGTTCGCTCTTCCTGCACCAGTTGTTTCAATAAAGTTTGCCGGCCCTTTTTCAACGGAAGAAATCCTTCAAATACAAAACGGTTGGTGGGAATACCGCTGTTAACCAATGCCGGTACAAAAGCGGTTGCGCCAGGAAGACATTCCACTCGAATGCCTTCTTTTATGCATTGCCGCACCAACAGAAAGGCCGGATCCGATATGCCCGGTGTTCCTGCATCGGTGATCAATGCAAAAGTTTTCCCGGCATGCATCTGTTCTGTGAGGTGTTCAACGATCTTATGCTCGTTGTGCTGGTGATAAGGCGATAAAGGTTTCTGAACCTGGTAGTGTTGCAGCAGTTTCGAAGAAGTACGTGTATCCTCGCAGAGGATCACATCTGCCTGTTTCAGCACTTCGAGTGCGCGCAGCGTGATGTCCTTTAAGTTACCTAAAGGTGTGGGAACGAGATACAGCATTCAGCAATTTAATTCACGAACTCTATTTCATAAAACTCCATCACCGGGTTGGCGAGCAGTTTTTTGCTGGCTTCATCGGCAATTTGTTTGGCAGCGGCTTCATTTTCTGCATCGATCTGTAAAGTAATATGTTTGCCTACCCTTACATCGGCCACATTTCCAAGGCCCAGGTTCTGTAAACCACCCAGTACGGCTTTACCCTGGGGATCCAATAAATCTTTCAAAGGCATTACTTTGATCTGCACGTTATAAGTCATGATTCCTGTTGTTTGAGCGACAAAGATAAAATTACATACGCAATAAACGTCACCGGAACTGCCAACCATCCAACCAGCAACGCTCCCACCACGGCAATACCTGCCAGCAAGATAAAGGGCCACAGCTTTTTAAAGCTCAGCGCTTTGAATTTCAATGCCATCATGGGCAGGGTAGATACCATGAGATAGCTGAGTACTACTACCAGCAGGTACCAGAACCACTTGTTCAGTAATAGTTTCAGCATCCAAAGCTGGCTGCTATTCCAATAGATCAGCGGGAAAGAAGCCACCAGCAGGCCTGCGGCGGGGATAGGCACTCCCGCAAAACCATTGCGCTGCGTAGTATCGATGTTGAAACGGGCCAGCCGGTAAGCCCCGGCGCAAGGCAGTAAGAAAGCCGGTAATAACCAAAGGGCATTGATGTCCAATCCATTTTCCTGCTGTGCAAAGCACAGGCGAAGGAACTGGTAAGCGATCAGTCCGGGCGCTACGCCAAAGCTCACCACATCGGCCAGCGAATCCAGTTGCTTGCCTATGTCGGACGACACTTTGAGCAACCTGGCAGTGAACCCGTCGAAAAAATCAATGAGGGCGGCCAGGCCAATGAACAGACTGGCCATATAAATACGCTCGGGAATCATCACCAGGTCTTCCCCATCGGGCTGGGGCGCTAGAGTAAGACCTGTTTGCATGATACACACAATGGCCAGGCAGCCAAACAAAAGATTGAGTAAAGTAAAAAGGTTTGGTATCTGTTTCATTTTTTCATCAATGCTTCTATGTCTTCCGCCGTGATCGGAATATTTTTCATGAGGTCTGTATTGCCTGTCTTCGTGAGCCATACATTGTTTTCGATACGAACGCCCATCTGCTCCTCTTCAATATAAATGCCCGGCTCGATGGTGAGCAACATGCCGGCTTTAAGCGGAGCTGTGCGGGTGCCGAGGTCGTGCACGTCGATACCCAGGTGGTGTGAAATGCCGTGGTAGAGGTATTTGCGGTAAGCACGGTTCTCGGCGTCTTCGTTTTTGAGGTCGCTTTTATGCAACAAACCGATCTTCAAAAATTCCTGCGTGGCTTTCTCTCCTACTTTTTCTGTGTAATCCACCACCGAGATGCCCGGCTTTAAAATGGTCTTGCAATAATTGTGTATGTTCAAACAGGCGTTGTACACTGTTTTCTGCCGCTTGGTGAATTTACCGTTCACCGGAATCGTACGCGTGAGATCGGCACAATAGCCGCCGTATTCAGCGCCAAAATCCATCAGTATCAATTCTCCGTCTTTGCATTCCTGGTCGTTACTCACATAATGCAGCGTGCGGGCCCGGTCGCCACTGGCAATGATGCTGCTGTAAGCGGGGCCGGTAGCGCGGTTACTGAGGAAGCTGTGCCATATCTCCGCTTCGATCTCGTATTCCATCACACCCGGATGAATGAATTTGAGTAATCTGCGGAAAGTGGTATCGGTGATATCGATGGCTTTTTGTAATACTTCTACTTCTTCTTTTGTTTTAACAGCGCGCAGCTCTTTCATGATTTTTGCTGCGCGATGGAATTGGTGCAAAGGATAACGCGATTTCATTTCATCGATGAAACGGTAATCGCGGCTCCTGATGAGGGATGCTTTGCGGTCGTTCTCGTTGCTGTCGAGATAAATATGATCGGCCAGGTGTATCCATGTTTGCAATAACGCATCCAGGCTGTCTACCCACAATACAGTAGAAATGCCCGAAACAGCAGTGGCTTCCGCGGCGCGTAAGCGCTTGCCATCCCATTTTTCCTTGAGTTCATTCGGACGAACCAGTACCAACACTTCGCGGTATTTGGGATCGGGATTATCGGGATACAGGATCACCATGGAATCTTCCTGCTCGATACCCGAAAGCCAGAAAAGGTCGCTGTTCTGCTTGAAACGGTGCAGGGCGTCCCCATTGGAGGGCCATTCGTCGTTACTCACAAAAATGGCAATACTGTTAGGCAATAATTGCTTGGTAAATCTTTCCCGGTTATGTATAAAAATAGCAGGTTTCAGTGGCAGGTATTTCATAAATAAGTATTGAGCGTGTGCAAGATAGATATTAAATCAAAAAATTCAATTGTTAAAAAATCTCTAATATGATAAGTGGTAGTCAACAATACGAATATCATCGTACATTTACTACGAAATAATTCGTCTATCAAATAAACACTATTGTATGAAACAATCAAAACCCATTCATTGGCCATTATTAGGCGGCTTAGCGCTGGGTGTAGTAATGCTCAGCTCCTGGACATTGCCCGAACTGGTAATGCCGGCGTATTTTTACGAAGTTTCCTCATCAGGCGACACTTCCCTGCCCCGGAAAAAAAGTCATTTTAACAACCGCGATTACAACCAGGCCGATCTCGACAAAGCCATGACTGAATTGGATAAAGCCATGGTTGACCTGGACAAGAACCTCAAGATCGATTTTTCCAAAATGCAGAAAGAGCTCAAAGAAGCCATGGACCAGGTAAACAAGATCGATTATGAAAAGATCAGCAAAGAAGTGCAGGCATCACTGAAACAGATCAACTTACAGCAAACCAAGGCAGAAATAGACAAAGCCATGCACGAAGCACAGGTACGTTTGCAGGAAGTGGATATGAAAAAGATCCAGCAGGAACTGAACAAAGCGCAGGAAGACCTCAAATCGAAGAAACTCGCGGTGCATATTGATGCCGATAAGATCAGTCGTGAAGTAACTGAAGGTCTTTCAAAAGCGAGGCTGGGTATAGAGAAAGCAAAAAAAGAACTGGCAGAGTTGAAAGCCTTTACCAATCAACTGGAAAAAGATGGCCTCATCGATAAAAAGAAAGGCTACAAAATAGAGATCAGGAACAAAAAGCTCATCATCAATGGCAAAGAGCAACCAAAAGAAGTCAATGAGAAATACCAGAAATACCTCGACAAAGAAGATTTCAGCATCAGCAGTGATGGAGAAGGCACCGCATCGGTGTAAAAATGATATATGGGAGCTTCTTATTTGTGATAGTATCATATGATACTATCACTTTTAGAAAGTCTCCCTATCTCATTACTGAAAAACCAATTTGCAAAGTCTGCCAACTCACTTGGATAACAGTTTTTTAAAGATTAAATTTGTAGAAACAATATAGTCATGAGTTCAGTAGCAAAGAGCATTGACCAGGAAATCACCCGTTACCTTCCCAGATTGAATGAGAGGCAGAAAAAAACCATCTTGACAGTGGTGAAAAGCTTTATGGATGAGCAAAAGGACTGGTGGGATGAAATCGGTGAAGAGCAGCAACATGCGATAGATAAATCATTGGCAGAAATGAAGGCCGGCAAAATGACTCCACATGATGAGGTTATGAAAAAATACAGGAGATGATTGAAGAAGTAGTGCAAGATGTACAATGGACACCGAGCGCGAAAAATAGCTTTAATAAGATCGTAGTGTATTTGAGGCGAGAGTGGACAGAAAAAGAAGTGGAACGATTTATCGATCGGACAGAAAAAATGATAAATTCCTTGAAATGTTATCCTGACTGGATTCAAGTATTAAAATACAGGAATACTAAAACCGCACAGTAGGGCATTTCACAGACCTTCCGGCAGAGGAGTTGAATACACCGCTTTTAATAAGTGATATTTCATACGCTCCTCTGCCCCCGTTGAGATTACGGAGAGAGGAAATCGTAGCATCGTAACTGGCAATAACCTTGAGGTCATTCACTTCATAACCCAGCATGGGAATGATGGCGTCGTTGTTGCGGTAGTAGAGTCCGAATACCATTTGTTTTTCTCCATCGCCACTGAGGTTTCTGTTGGCATTGAAGCCCAGCACCGCTTCCCAGGCCGTACCCATCTTGCTTACATATACGTTCGGATTCACGATCCACAAATCCTGCAATTTGATGCTGGCATTCACGAACCCGGTATAACGCCTTGAAAGCGTAGCGTTGGAAACAGTAGGGTCGAAAAAACTTTCTCTTGGTGTGTTGATGTGCATGATGCTTACTCCGGCATTGAAATAAAAATTATCAGACGCGAAATAGGCATAATTGAGTCCCATTTGCAAATCGAGGTATGACACACTGGTATTTGTAAATGGTTCATTGGAAGGAATCGTGACATCAAAAAATTTTCCGTTCCACTGGTTATCGAAAGTGAGCTTGTTTACATCCACCCGTTTGTTCACATAAGCCAATCCAAAGCCTCCACTCAACAAACTGTTATAACCCAGCATCTGGTGATAAGCAATGGTAGCAGTAGCATGTGTAGCGCTCAGGTTGCCGCTGCCTGCCACATCTTTCATCAATGAGCCACCGATACCCATCCAGCCGCTTTCGAACCGGTCGCGGAATACTTTCACATCACCCCAGGCGCTCATGGTCTTATAAGGATTGCCCACCGATGCCCACTGGTTGCGGTAATTGACTCCCACGCGATAATCATAATCAGGATTGAAACCCGTGTTGGCCGGATTGATGAGCAAAGGCGTATTGAAATATTGCGAAAAATGTAGGCTCTGCGCCCTGGCCATCGAGCCGGTCAGCAGCGCCACACAACATCCTGTTATTTTAATCAATTTCCGCATATCTCCTTTTATCTGAGTAAAGTAATATCTCCTTTCTTGGTGGCTTTGGTTCCATCGGCAAATTCAACCAGCAATGTGTAATGGTATACTTCCTGTGGTTGCAATACACCTTTGTAAGTGCCATCCCAACCTTCATCCTTATATGTTCCCACATATACCAATACACCCCATCGATTGTAAATACGCCATATCATTTTAGCAATGCCGAAACCTCTCACATAGATCCGGTCGTTGACACCATCGCCGTTGGGCGTGAAAGCATTGGGCACATCCATTCCCGGTATAATGGTAATGGAAATGAGCTGGCAGGTAGTATCTGTACATCCCGCAGCATTGTATGCAACAAGACAGGTATTGAACTTGCCAGAATAATTGTATAGGTGTGATACAGTGGTATCTTTTCGCCGCGTAGCCAGTGTATCTCCGTCGTCGAATATCCATTTATAACGGGTAGCTGCCAATGAACTGTTGGTGAACACAACAGGCGTGTTCGGCAAAGTAGGCTCCGGTGAATAACTGAAACCTGCCTGTGGTTTGGGGTTCACAGTAATAGTGAAGAAAGTGGAGTCTTGCATATTACAAGTGTTGCTGTCCACTGCTGTCAGCTTCACCAGGTAACTGCCTACATTGTTGTACAAGTGGATGGGATTGGTTTGCGTTGACGTGGTACCATCGCCAAAATTCCAGTTGAATTGTTGTCCGCCCAATGATGTATTATCAAACACAGCAGTATAAGGCGCACAGCCCGCTGCAGGTGTGGTAAACTGTACCTTCAGGTTATCGGCAATCCTGATCTGCACGGATATCGTATCATCGTAATTACAATAAGTGGTATCAACCAATACCAGTTTGATGGTGTAGGTACCGGGTGCTTTATAACTATGTACCACTTTACCTGTGCCTGCATATTGCGTGGTACTGTCTCCGAACATCCACAGGAAACTCTGGTTCTGCAATGGTTTGCCGGGAGGCGCTACGGACGTGTTGTTGAATTCGTATTGAAGCGAAGTACAGGGCGGCAGTTTGCGGTTGGTGAAAGACATTTTCACTTCATCACTCCGTACCCGCATGGTTACAAAAGAGCTGTCTGCCAGGTTACAGGACGAAGAATCAACAGCAATAAGCTTCACCCGGTAATTACCTACAAGATTGAATGTATGTGAAGTATTGGGAGCGCTGGTAGTTACCGGTGGCGTACCATCGCCAAAATCCCATATATAGTTTTTACCCATCGCCAGTGTATCGCGAAAATCTGCAGTAAGTGGCACACAGCCGGTAGTATCCCTGATCCTGCCATTGACAGAAGCCTGTATACCGGCTTCCACGCCGGCAAGATTGAAAGCAATTTTTACCATGGCCAGGTTACAGCCCGATGGCGCGGCACCATTGTTAGGAGCCCATACACCGCTGGTAGTGGGGAAACGCGCACCGCCGCCGCAGTTGGCACAGATAGCCTGGTAAATGATCCCGTTGCGGTCGAAGCGACTGGTACCTCCATCTACATGTTCACCGGTGGCACCTCCTTGTTGTCCGAAGAAACTGCCAAAGAGCTGCGATTTGGCATCACGTTCCAGTACAAAGAAATAAAAATCCGCACCATCGGTGATGGTTTGTCCGCCCCCGACGACAGGCAACCCTACGGTAGTAGCATTCGGAAAATTATTGTTGTGCGAATCGATACCTCCACCCCATCCCGACATATACACGTTTTCGCAACGATCCACCAGGAAAGCCACAGGCGAGATATTGGGATAAGTAGTATTGGTGCCGAATACAGTTGAATATACAAAGTCCGATAAATCGGGCATCAGCTTGCTGATGTATTGCTT
>Ga0114932_10005182_pt1 | contig 11703 bp, 9 predicted proteins | sample 2SBtaG_2_FD_87286 | JGI IMG/M metagenome (GOLD analysis project Ga0114932, IMG submission 87286) | Deep subsurface microbial communities from Kolumbo volcano to uncover new lineages of life (NeLLi) - 2SBTROV12_ACTIVE470 metaG | ecosystem: Environmental > Aquatic > Marine > Volcanic ... | reverse complement strand
GCTTCTACGTCGCGTGCTCTCAAGACGACGCGGTCGTCGAGCTCGACGGTGACAGCCTCGTTGAGCTTCGACGCTGGCATGTGCCAAACCAGCCAAGATGGCTCGCCCTGAAACCCGATGGAAGTGCCCTGCACGTCGCGCCAGCCCTCGGCTCCTTCAGCTTCAGCCTGAACCTAAAAACCGGGACCGCCGACCGACACGCCATCCCTTCTGCTCTGCTCACTGCTGGTTCACTGTCAGCAGGTGCGCTCAATGGTCGATTCACCGGCGACCCGAGCTTCTCGGCGGATGGCGGCACATTGGTCTTCCCGGCACTGTACGTCGACGCGGGCGGCAAGCTCGTCGAGCTGGCCACGGCCATCGACGACTTCGAAGCACATACCTACTACGGCCAGGTGGGCAACGTGCCCCTCCAACGGTTCAACCCGACTGTGGTGTTCGCGACCGTGCACGAGACCGGCTGGGTCTACAGCGAGGCCGTCCTCATCGAGACTGACATCCGTAGCTATCCGGCCAGTGTGACACTTGACCCGCTGTGGAAGCAGATCATCGCCCCCATGTCCGCCAGCAATACCTTGGTGGTCGCCGACGACGTCACCCATTCAGTCCGAGGCAGCTGGGAGCTGGTCAACGGCGGTGGCATGCGCACATTTGCGAAGTCCGGCACCGTGTCCACCGATGTGGGCCCCAGCCACGTCCTGTTCACCAGCCTCGACACCGCCATTGTGGCGAACCACATCGCACGCAACGTCCAGGCCATCCCCCTGAGTGATGCCCGCCTGATGCCGATGGGCAGCAGCGACCTGTCCACCGTCCCCGCAGACCCAGCTTTCGAGGCGCTCTGGCACACTTCGCTGACTGCGGAACAGGAGCTAGGCCGCCAGCTCTTCAACTCCTCGGTCGACCCCAGGGTGTCCGATCCCGCCAACGCCGTGTCGTGCTCGACCTGTCACTTCGAGCACCGCACCGATGGCCTCACATGGCGAATCGGCGACAACTTCGTGCAGGTGCCATCCCTGGTGACCGCCTCGCACACCGCTCCCTACACCTGGTTCGACGAGGTCGACACAGTCGCTGCGGAGGCGGCCATCACCGCCACGACGCGCCTGAATGCCTTCGAGTTCACCGACCTGCTGGCGATCGAGGAGTACGTGGCCACCTTCGAAGTCCCGGACGTGCCGACGAGGGGTGTGATCACCGATGCGGTGGAGCGGGGAGCAGACCTGTTCTATGACCCAGACGTCGGCTGCAGCAGCTGCCACAGCGGCGACTTCTATACCAACGGCGGCAGCGCCCCCATCCTCGACGACCGCCCAGCTGCAACCCCCGGCTTGGTCGGAATCGCCGCCACCGCTCCCTACTTTCACGACGGCAGCGCAGCCACCCTGCGCGATGTACTGGAGTTCTCACGGTCCGGTCGCATGGGCTCCACACGTGACCTCAACCCCCATCAACTCGACGACCTCGAGGCGTTCCTAAGGAGTCTGTAGAGGCGACCTCGGCCGGAAATGGTACGCTAGCCGCTGCTTTTCATCGAGACCGCTGCCATTCCACCCCAACCGCCCCACGCCGACTCTGACATCGGACGCGTCCTCGACGGACGCTTCCAGCTTGTCGAGTTCATCGACAAGGGTGGCATGGGCAATGTGTACAAGGCCATTCAGCGGCCCCTGAACCGCGTGGTCGCCGTGAAGGTCCTGAACAGCTTGGGCACATCCAGGCCCGACTACCGAAACCGCTTCTTCCTCGAGGCGTCGCTGTGCGCGCGGCTGAGCCACCCAAATATCGTGCGCATCTACGACTTCGGCACCGACCGCGACACCACCTACTACATCGCCATGGAGTACCTCGAGGGCGAGACCCTCAAGGCCCGAATCGACCGTGAGGGAGCGCTGCTGACCACGCTCGCCATCGAGTTGCTGTCCCAGGTCTGCTCGGCGCTGGCCGACTCGGTCGCATTGGAGGGCTGCTGGCTGGCATTCGCGACAGCTGCGAGGTGCTCGTCGCCGCCACCCTAGACGAGGCCCGCGAGCGGCTTCGTGCCCAAGCGGTGCCCGAGCTGCTGTTGATCGAAGACGAACATGTCGAGGACGACGAGCTTGCCCATCTAGCTGCCATGGCCCAATCGCGATCGGTCCACTGGGCCCTCGCCACCAGCAGCCCGAGCCGAGCATCCGAGCTGCACGCGCTGGCCATGGGCGCGGCCGAGTACCTGCCCATGGACTCAGACGCGACCCTGGCCCAAGCCCGGCTCTCCCGCATCATGCGCGACCGCTTCAGTGCTGACCGCTTGCGCCGAAAGCACTCGGTCGACACCGCCACCGGACTCACAAGTCGACGAAGCTTTGTTCAGCACATGGAGCGCGAGTGGCAGCGGGCACAGGGCAGCGGCACCCGGCTGTCCTTCATCTTGATGGACCTCGACCGGTTCAAGTCCTTCAACGACACCCACGGCTACATCGCTGGCAATGACGCGCTGTCCAAGACCGCGCGCCGGCTCCAACGGGTCATTCAGCGCCCGGTGGACCGTCTAGCCCGATTCGGCGGCAACGAGTTCGCCGTGCTGTTGCCCTCGACAAGTGAAGCCGACGCACGCAAGCTGGCCGGCCAGCTCAAAGCCTCGGTGACCGATGCCCAAATCGAGCATGGGGGCACACTCAAGACGCCCTATTTGGGCATCAGCACCGGTGTCTCGAGCCTCGTGGTGGGCGACGACGACACCATCCACCGTCTGCACGATCTGGCTCTCGAAGACCTGCGCCGCAGCCGGGCCGACCTGGTCACGGGTCCGATATACAGCCCTTGAACACCAGCTCGGTGTAGTACCGGCGCACCGTGTTGTGCACGATGCCAATCTCGGCGCCGCCAGTCAGGTATTGGGTGCTGTTGGCCATGTTCTTGACGATGACCCACTCCCGATCGCAGGCCTCGACGTCGCGATCAGCAAGCCAGCGTTTGTCGGCGGACAGCACCAGGGCGACGGCATCGCGCGTCGTCTTGGCCTTGGCGGGCACCCCGTTGACACAGCCCATCATCGCCAGCGGCGCAGCTTCAGAGCCCAGCAGCAAGAACGCGGTCGTCGGATCATGCGGCTCGACCTTGTCTTGGGGCCAAGCGGCGTACTGAGCACGCTTGGTGTCCATCATCTCCTTGCACAGCTCGCCCGACTCGTCGATGAAGCCCGTGGTGTGGCCGAAGATCTCGTTGTACACGCCAATCAGCGTGTCGTCGGACAGCCCGGCCTTGTACCACTGGTTCTGTTGCCAGAGCCCACCTAGGCGGGTCACAGAGTCCGCAACGTTCATCACCCAGAAGCGGTCGTGGCCGGTGGCGTCGGTGCCCGGATTGGGGAAGCGTGCCAACAGGTCTTCGAGCTCTTTTTGCAGCGCTGAATCGACCCCGAGGTGCAGCGCCTGGATGAGCGCGCGGACGCCGCGAATGCGGGTCTGCAGCGTGATGCCCGGATAGGTCTTGGGGTCGCGGTTGACCCGTCCGCGCTTGAACTTGGCGACGCTGGCCGAGATGGCATCGAGCTCGACGAGCTGCTCGCTCGCATCGGGATGGCAGCGCAGCATGGACGCGATCACACCCGCGCTGCTCTTTTGGCCCGGGTTCATGTCGTCGTAGTGCACCACAAACCAGTCGGTGTTGAACCACAGCGAACCATCGTCAGCCCCGACGCCCGCCGGTAGCTTGCTGGGCACAGTCACCGGCTGCACATCCCACTTCACGGCATCGAGCCAGCGCGTCATCTCGTCATAGCGCTCGCAGTGCCGTCCCTGCTTGCCCATGACCCACCATCGAACCGACAGGCCAGAGCTGTGACTCTGCTTGGGTTTGGAGGGGAAGGGATAGGTCTGCAGCGCCTGGGCAAAGGCGCGGTCCTGGGCGGACTCCGCCTTGGCAGCGTCTTTTCCCTTCTCGCGCTCAAGAGCGAGCCGCAGTCCCTTCAGTGCAGCCTTGGCCGCCTCGAACTCGGGGTCGCTGGCCACGGCAGTCTCAAAGGCCTTCTGTGCTTCAGAGAACTTGCCTTCCTCTTCGCGGGCCAAGCCCTCGCCATAGGCGCTGAAGGCGCCGAAGTTCTCGGTGGCCACTTCCGAGATGAGCTTTCGGCGCTCGCCACTGCTGATCTCGACGTCCAGGTCCTCGATCAACGCCTCGATGAGGTCCTTCTCGACGGTCACAAAGTCGTCGATCGAGCCGCTGGCATCGGCCGCCTTGATGACCTTTGAGGTAGCCACATCCACGACCCGCGCGTCGAGCAAAAACGTGGTCCCCACCACACTCCACGAGCCATTCACCACCCACTCCGCACCCAAGCCCTTGCCGAGCTTCTGGGCGGTGTCTGGGTCCACAAAGCCGCCGGATCCCAGCTCGATCTCGGCAAGCAGCGCGTCCAAGCGGGCGCGCTCGACAATCTCCAGGCCCTCCAGATGGGACAGATCCGAGATCAACATGCCCGCAAGCGCCTTGCCCAAGCCGTCGTACTCCTCGCTGCCCGACCCCTTGTCCAGCGGCAGTACAGCAAGGGTGCGGGCCATGGCCGGCTGCGCGACCAGAGCCAAGACCATCCACAACCAAAGCCCAGCCGTGCACCACCGAACCGTCATCGAAGGGGCGTCCATGCGTTTTTCCGGGTGTCCCACAGGTAGCCGGTAGAGGTCGAGGAGGGCGCGCGAATCGTGCGCTCGATGGACATGCCACCCCGCACCATGCGGATCTTGTGCACCCCGGCGGTGACGGCGGTGCTCTTGGGGGTGATGCCCACCTTGCGACCGTCGACAAAGATCGACGCCCCCGGCGGCATGCTCTCAAAGCGCATCAGATCGGCCCGAGCCGAGGGCGCCACCTTCGAGGCCGTCGTGCGACCGCGGCGAATCGGAAGTTCCGGAGCTTCGACGACGTCAGGGGTGATCACGGCCACATCGGCTGCTGGCGCAGGATCAGGCACGACCTGCACAGCAGGCAGCGGCTGCACCTCCGCGATGGACGGCGGATTGGCCGCCCGCTTGACGAGCACATCATCGACGGGCGACACGACCAGGAACGCTGCGGCACCCCAACCGATGACTGCCAGCCCCGCCACCGCGACCAAAGCCGCCGAGCTCGCAAGAAACGGCATCCAGCTGCGCGGACGCTGCTCCTCCATCGTCGTCAGCACCAGATGACCACCGGTGCCGCCTAGGCTCTTGAACACCAGGTGCAGGGCGCTGCCCAGCTCTTCTGCGGTCTGGTAGCGATCGGCCGGGCGCTTCTCGAGGCACTTCATGACGATGGCCTCGAGCTCCATCGGCACATCGGCCATGGGAGCCGGTGCGGAGTGCACTTGGGCGTACATCAACTGCGCCATATTGGCCTGCGGAAACGCCACACGACCCATCAGCGCCTCGTACATCACCATGCCCAAGGCATAGATGTCGGCGCGCCCATCGATGGCCTTGTCCGCTTTGACTTGTTCCGGGGCCATGTAGTGCGGAGAGCCCACCATGGCGCCTTCGATAGTGGCTCCGGAGTCCACTCCCACTCGCTTCACCAGCCCAAAGTCCACCACCTTGACGTGATCATCGTCACTGCCCTGGCGCACCAGCATGATGTTCTCGGGCTTGATGTCCCGGTGGATGATCTCAGACTCGTGCGCCTCTTGAAGCGATCCACACACCTGCTCGGCGATGTGAATCACACGCACCGGGTCCATGGCATCACTCTCGTTGACGATCTCGCGCATCGGGCGACCGTCGAGGAACTCCATGGCCAGAAAACAAGTGCCATCCTCGGCACGGCCAAAGTCGAAGATGCGCACCGTATTGCTGTGCGCGAGCTTGGCCGTCATGGACGCTTCGAGCAGAAATCGAGTCGGGAAGCCCTCGTCGGCGCCGCCCGTATTGATGGTCTTGAGCGCGACTGTGCGGTCGAGGGCCAACTGCCGCGCCTTGTACACCACGCCCATTCCGCCGTGCCCGATGCGGTCGGTGATCTCGAAGCGATCGGCCAGAGTCTGGCCTATCAGCGCGTCTTGAGCTTCCATGGTGCACCGATTCTACGCAGAAACCCCCCGGTCCCTTCAGGGGTTTGACGTGTCAATGCATAGGCAAGGATTCACTTGAGTGATGCGATCACCCTGTGCTATACGATGTGTGAGGCTTTCCCAGCCCACAGTCACGCCTCCCCGGCGAGTCCAACACCCTCCCCTCCCGACTCTCCCCTCCCTCCCTTCCCCGGTGCACCACATGCTTGCCGAGTCCGTCTCGTTCGACGACAGCCCTGCGCGCTGCAGTCTCTCCGATCAGCCGATCCCCCCCGGAGGCGTTCCGCGCGCACTCCGTCACGCAGCCGAAGGCAGCGGCCTCGATCCGATTGCCGAGCTGTACAACGAAGCCCTGCGCTACGCCGTCGAGGGGCATCTCAAGCCCGCACGCGAGCGCCTGCAGATGCTGCTCACCATGTGCCCGGACGACGGCGAGGCGGCCATGTTGCTGTCCAAGGTCCTGATTGCGGGACAGAAGTGGCAAGAGGCCCTGGCGAGCCTGGATGTGACCGAGAGTGCCGGCCAGATCGTGCCCGAGAATCTGCGCATTACCGTGCAGACCCACCTTCGCGCCGACAACGAGGCCGACGAAGAGCAGCGCCAAGCCCTGCTGGCTCGGGACGAGGGCGAGATCAAAGCCTTGCGCTCCGAGGCACGACGCCTGCGCAGCGAGAACGCACAGCTGCTGGGCCAAGCCCACGAGCTTGAGCAAGAGACCCGCAAGTGGGCATGGACCACCGCCGGCGTCTCCAGCATGGCCATCTTGTTCCTGATTGTGAACTTGATCTTCGGAGGCGGAAGCGCCGACACAGCGGCCGTCGCCGCCGTCCCACCGGTGGTTGACGACATTCCCGTGGCCGACGCCAACCCCGCCGGAATCGACGCCGAGGGTTCTGCAGCCGCCCCCGAGGCGCCCGTCGCATCACTCACCGAGCGCGCCGCTAGCGCATTGGCCGCGTCATCGAGTCTCGAGGGCACGACCCTCGAAGTGCAGCTCAACGGCAACACAGCCCTTCTGTCCGGCGTGGTTCCGACCTTCCGCCACCGCAAGAATGCCGAAGATGTGTTGCTCGCAACCGCCGGCATTGCCGCTGTCGAAGCCGAGGGAGTCGAGGTCATTGCCCGCACCCGTGGCGCCCATCACGTGGTCAAGAGCGGCGACAACCTGTCCAAGATCTCGTACGAGTTCTACGGCGACGCCACGCAGGCCAAGAACGTGCTCAAGGCCAACAAGAAGCTGCTTCGCGGTCGCACCAACCTGTCCCTCGGCCAGGAGCTGGTGATTCCAGCCATCGACTAGCAGGCCATCGTTGGCTCGCCTCTCCGTGAAAGGGGGGGTTACCGGGGCGCCATGATTGGCGCCCTTCTTCTTTCCTTGTCCGCACTCGCCGTCCCCCTCGACCCCGGTCGCTGCGACGAGGCCAAGCTTGTGGCCACCCGAAACGCGGTCTACGAGGCGACTCCGCGAGAGCGCGGCGACATCCTCGTCCATGGCGTGTCGGCCTCGTGTCCTGAGATCGGAGATGAGCTGCGCCTGGCCCTGCAGTTCTGGTCTGGACGCGGCAACCTGCGCGAGGCCAGCGCAAACATCGACGAGCGGCTGTGCCCCGAGCGCAAGACGCTCATCAACCAGCCACTCGGCGGCAGCTACGTCGAGCGCATCGACAGCGTGTGGCGCAACTGTGGGCTCAAGCAGGACCGCCTGATCAAAAAGAGAGAGGCGTACAACACCGCCGGTCCGGTCGCGGCCACACTGGGCAGCCGCCTGTATGAGCGCTGGACGGCCCGAGGCATCGACAAAGACGTCGCCGCCGATCTCGGTCGCGCATTCGCAGGCCTGATTCCGCTGGATCGCGGTCTGTACGCCGACGTGGCATCCGAAGCTGTGGGCGCCTCGCTGCCTCAGAGCGGAGGCGACGGTCCTGCCGCCGACACCGCCTGTGCCCCGTTGATCGTGCTCGACGTCGGAGCCATTCGGCTGGATGGACAGGGACTGCTGGTGGGCACCCCCGAGGAGCGAGAAGAGGAGGTCCTGCGCGCGCTGCCCGGCCTCGAGACGGCTCTCGCGGAGTGGACCCCCCCCGAGACCTGTGCCCCGACCACGCACGCGATCATCGCCCCCGACGCCAAGGTGCTGTACCCCAGGCTGCTCGAGGTCGCCGAGACCGTGCAGCTCGCCGGCCGCCAACCCCGTCTGCTGTTGGCTGTCGCCCCCGACATCTCCCTGTCCGGAGATCCGCGAACCCGCTGGGACGGCCTGTTGATCAAGAGCTGGGCCATCGACGTCGGCAGCTCTCCAGACATCAAGCTCGGCGAGCGCATCCAGCCTCCGCCGGTCGCCCGAATTGGCGTGGGCACCGTCGATCTCGCCGCCACCGGCGTGCAGCCCGCTCGCCGCGACTGCGCCGACGGCACACGCGCCACGGTCTGCGCCGACTCAGAACCTCACGACCCGGGCCAGTATGACTGGGCAACGCTCTTCCGCGCGGTCGGCGACATTCGCACCTCGCGCGGCGTCGGCGCCATCGATTCGGTCGTCGTGGTGCCCACCGGGGACTTCACCATCGGCGTCATGGTCAAGGTGCTCGACGCATGGGCATGGGGGCTTCGAGAGGGCACCGGCGCCATCATGCCACCGCCCTTTGTGCTCACAGACCCCGACCGACAAGCCGTTGATGGCGACGTCGGAGCCGAGCTCGAGACCGCCGAGCTTCCTCCTCCTCCTCCGCTTCCGATACCACTGCCACCGCCGGTCGAACCCGCAGAGGCGCCCGAATCACTGGGTGGCGAAGACCATGCCGGCGGCGAGCCCGAAGGCGAAGACGGCGACGGTCCAGACGCAAGCAAAGGCGAATAGGCCAGCAATCGCCATCGGCGGCAGTCCTGTTTGAGCAGGAGGCAGTGATGGGGCCGGGGCCGCGCGCTTCTTGGCGGCGGCTTCGAGATCTTTGACGTGACCGACTTCGCTGGTCTCGTCGGCGTAGGACGGGTGGCGCTCGGCGTCTGAAAGCGCCGCCTCGAGCTCGTCCCGCAGCCCCACATCGGTGATCTCTTCATCGCCCTCGTCGTTGTGAGCGGCGATCGCAGCCTGCATCTCGGGCACCACTTGGGTGGCCGCGTGTTCCCAGTCTGATGTCGGAGCGGGCGGAGGAACGGGGAGCTTGTCCCCTTCAGCCTCTTCCATGAGCGCCGCCACATCCGAGGCTTCACGGGTGTGATCGGTGATTTCGTCCGGGTCCGCCGCGAACGGATCGATCACGACCTGGGTAGCGTCCTCGTCCCAGTCACTGGCGGGCGCGTGATTCGGCTTGGCCGCAGGTGGATTGGGGGCGTTGGCTTCGCTGAAGTCAGCGAGGTCGTCGTAGGGCTTTTGGGGCATCGGTTCAGGTCGATCGTATCAGTAGTCGATCTTGCCTTCTTTCTTCCGCTTCTTGAGACGGTCCAGATTGGCCTTGGCACCCTTGTGCCCGTTAACTTTCACGGCCATCTTGTAGTACTTCTCGGCTTGTCCAAAGTCGCGGCGGCGATTGAACACTTGGCCGAGCCTGTACAGGGCAGCAGCCCGTTGCCAGTCCTCGAGGTAGTCAAAGCCGAGGTAGGTATTGAGGCTCTTTTCGGCCTCGTCGCTCTTGCCGGCACGCATCTGGGCAACACCGAGCCAGTAGTGCACCCGCTTGTTCTTGGGGTCCACTTCCAGGATGCGCTCGAAGGCGCCAATCGCGAGCTCGAACTTGCGCGTGTAGGTGTAGGTCTGGCCCAGCACCTGGTTGTTGATCACGCTGTCGGGATAGGCGCGCTGGTTGCGCAGACACGCCTGCAGAGCGCGTTTGTTGTCGTGTTCTTCGAGCCACGTGAACACCATCGACAGGGTCGCTGCAGGTGCCAGGAACACGCCCGCGCTCTCGACCTCTTGCATCTGCTGAATGCCTTCGATCCGGTGGTCGCCATAGTCGGGAAGGATCGGCGTGGTCATCGTGATCGCAGTGCGCCAGTAGTTGTACATGCCGTCGGCAAGCTTGAGATCGGTGAAGTTCGGGGCAAGGGCTCGGGACTTCTCGGCCTCGTCCATGGCCTCAAATGCCAGCTGCAGGGCCGGCAGGTACTTGGCCTTGCGCATCGTGTGAATGCTCTCGATGCCGATGATGCCCGCCAGCATGAAGTGCTCGAACGCTTGGTTGCCGTCGTTCTTGAGCGCCGTAGTCAGGTCCTCGCGGGCTCGTCGGGACGAGACTTCCCATTGATCTTCGTACTTGTAGTCGAAGTTCTCGAGCATCAGCGCCTGCCAGATCATGGCGTCGATGGCTGCAGACATTGGGGTGCCGGGCCACTTGGTGTCGAGCTCCTCAAAGTGGTCGCGTGCCTTGCTGTACTCGCGCTTGTAGACGTGGTCCAGACCGGTGCGAATGTCGTGAACCTGCTCGGGCTCCATGCCGAGCTGCTCGTTGCCCCAGTAGGCCTGCGGCTCGTAGGGGCGGTCTTTGTACTCTTTGATCAAGTCGCCGAGCGTCTTGCCCTCGGGAATCTCGCCCAGGGCCGGCAGGTCTTTGCCCGTCACGCTCTCGGAGTTGTTGTTCGGCTCTTCTTGCGCAAACGAGGGGCTCACGCCGAGCATCGCCGCGATCAACAAGATGGTCATGCGTTCTCCCGGTGGCGGTTGAGCACGTTCAGGACGCAGTCGACGAGGTCGACCTCTAGGGCCGAACCATACAGCTGGTTGAGCTCTCGGATTCCGGTGGGCGAAGTCACATTGATCTCCGTGAGAAGTCCGTCGATGACATCGATGCCTACGAACACCTGTTCCCTCAGCTTCAGTTCTGGAGCCAGAGCCGCACAGATTGCGAGGTCCCGCTCGTCGAGTTCGCAGGGACTGACCCCCGCACCCACGTGCATGTTCCCGCGGAAGTCCTTTGACGTCGGCACACGCAACATCGCGCTGACTGGCTCGCCGTCGTAGATCAAGATGCGCTTGTCGCCGTCCTCGACCCCCTCGAGGAAGGGCTGGCAGAGGATGTAGTCGACTCCACCGCCGGTCAGCAGCTCGAGCATTGAGCCCAGGTTGCGATCGCCCTTTCCGGTGATCAGCACCCCGCGCCCGCCATTGCCATCCCATGGCTTGATGACTGCACGGCCGGGAAAAGACTCGATGCGCTCGCGCAGCCGGGCCATGTCATTGGTGATCAGCGTGCTCGGATGCAGCTCGGGGAAGCGCGCCGCCCACATCTTCTCGTTGAACAGCTTGAGCCCAGCCGGCCCGTTGATGACCATCGTGTGCGCCGGCACCATGTCCAGCAGGTAGGTCGTGAAGATGTAGGCCATGTCGAAGGGTGGGTCTTTGCGCATCCACACGACATCGAAGTCCCCGAGGTCCACGTCCTCGGTCGGCGACTGATGAAAGAACGGAGCCTCGGCCACTGTGCGCACAGGCGTGCACACCGCGCGAGCGCGTCCGTCGATTCCGTACACGCCAGAAGGCTCGCACCAGTGGACCTTGTGGCCACGGTCAGAACACTCCCGCATGGTCACGTAGGTGGAGTCCCCAGACACATTCAGGCGATGTAGGGGATCCATCACGAACAGGTGGCGCATGCACTCTCCGAGCCCGGACAGTATCACCGGCTTAGTAAGCCCCCTAGACAGACCCCCCAGAGGCGCCGATGCGACACAGCTTTATTCCAGTT
>Ga0114932_10005177_pt1 | contig 11716 bp, 11 predicted proteins | sample 2SBtaG_2_FD_87286 | JGI IMG/M metagenome (GOLD analysis project Ga0114932, IMG submission 87286) | Deep subsurface microbial communities from Kolumbo volcano to uncover new lineages of life (NeLLi) - 2SBTROV12_ACTIVE470 metaG | ecosystem: Environmental > Aquatic > Marine > Volcanic ... | reverse complement strand
GGCGAGAGGTAAAGATCGGTCAAGCGACCGCGATTCAAAGAGCCACTGTTACCACCAGCGTTTCGACGCATAACAGTTTTCAAAAGAGAAACAAGACGCTTGGTAAATTGACCAGCAGATGCATCACCATCGTAAACCAAAATATTTCGGTCAACGCCAGCAGCAAGCAGGGTATGCCAACCATCGTCGTTCATCTTCTTAGTAAAACCAGCTTCCAAAACTTGCATAGCGCGACCAACAACATCCCAACGAGCTTCTTTAGCATATCGCAGGAGGTAGTCAATCGAAGATGCTACGCTGTAAGTTGGAACCATGACGTAATCGCCTTCAACCGCACGTTCTGGAATTCTTCCATGACCGGGATTGGTGTAAGCAACGTGATCGCCTTCAGTTCCGGGGGCTAGCAAATCGAGTGGGAATTCAGCCGCACTTCCGGGAGCCATCTGGATTTTCTCGAAAATATTATCGAGAACATCACCGACAAGAACACCCTTACGGAGCGGAGTTTCTAAAGCCACAGCTAACTCACGTTGAGCTGCGACTGCTTCATTTCTATCAGCGCTACCAGAACGCTTGATAAGATCAATAAAATGATCATCAGGTCGAGTCATTCTACTCATTTAAGTTCTCCTTATAGGATATTAATTAAATTATTCGTTGGCGTTAGGTAGATTAATTTCTACCTTCACGTAACCTTCGTCATCGACTGTTGACATAAAACGTCCAACAGCTAACTGGTTAGGTTTACTTACATCGTGAGCATAGGCATTACTGATATATCCAGCATTACCTGAGCTAGCGTAAGCAACTTGTCCAGCAGTAATAGCAGTACCATGATCAGGAGCAGCATCGTCAATCATGTTTGTGACGATTGTACCCTTCTTCAGGATGCTAACTTTACCACCTTTTTGAACTTCATCTTTATGCCAGTTAATGTGTTGACGAGTAAGGTCAATATTAACAACGTCGTTGAGTAGAATCCCAACAGGTTTAGAAGCAGCATTTACTGTTGCGTACTTCACTTTTGCACCAGCTTGATCCATAGCAGCACCGGAACCGACTGTGTCGATAACTACAATACCGCCTCGGGTAGCTGTGCCTTCGTTGTAGAAAAAGGAAATATCTACATCGAGTTCATTTCTATCAGCTTTCAAAGCCATAATTATGTCTCCTTAAAAACACTTGTTACTTTTTAAGATTAGCGGTTGTACGAAGAACATTAGATTCTAACCATTCACTAGCAGCAGTTGACAATTCTTCAACAGCATCATCTCCTGCGTCAGTTAGGGCAGCTTCAACTTCTTCTTCGGCTTCCTCTAGGACTTCAGCTTCTGCAACAGCTTCTGCTTCGTCGTCTTCTTCTTCTTGATAATCAGCTTCGCTTTCAGAAACTTCAGCGGACTTTGCTTCTTTCTTCAAAGCTTCTTCGTCTTTATCCTTTTTTTCAAAAGGATTTTCTTCGTCTTTTTTAGTACCCATCTTTTTCATGGCGTTCTTTTTCAGAGCGACAACTTGCTCAAACATTTCATCTGATGCTTCAGCAAAAGTTTCGAGAATAGACTCGATTTCTTCTTCTTCAGCGCCAGCTTCAGTAAGAGCAGTTTTTCTAGCTAATAGCTTAGCTTCAGCTTCTTGAGCTTCAATCTTAGCTACAGCTTCTGAAAGTTCTTCACCTTTACCTGCAAGAGCTTCTGTAAGCTCTGCGATTTTAGCTTCAGCAGCTTCAACAGCGACCTTAGCTTCGGCAACAGCTTCATCTTTTTCAGCTATAGTGGCTTCAAAAGCTTCTAACTGAGCTTTAATTTCTTCGTCTTTCTGATTAGAAACCTCAGCTTTGAGTTCTTGAGCTTCTGTTTTAGCTTGTGCTAGTTCAGCTTTCAGATCTGCAATCTGCCTTTCTAAGTTTTCATTAGACATATCGGAATTCTCCTTAAAATTAGAAGTAGTAATTGTCATTGCTTGTGTATTAGCAAATGGGTCTACGTCATTAATAATAATGCTACGCGGATTAGCAGGATTACTAACTAGACCCTTACCGGAAAAGGCTATGTTATTCAATAGCCTTCCTATTTTATATCCCTCGTATTCTCCTGATCCTCCATACGCTCTAAGATGTTTGGTTAAGAAAGCAGATGCTTCATCTCTAGCCAGAACCTTTTGTTGACCTTCTGGATCGACTAATGCATAGTCAAAGCCAGAAAATAAACATTCCATACTAACATACCACTTTCCTTCTTCGATTTCACTTATTACTTTTGACATTCTTTCTCTTAGTTCTGGATCACTCCAGCTATTATAAAGAACAGCGCTAGTAATAATATCAAATTTTTCTGGTAAGTTCTCTGGACTTGTATCTTTATCTATAGGTTTGCCGTCTTGATCTACAACCATACTAGAAGTTATATGGCCAATAATGTCTTTTTCATTATGACCAAAATTAAATTGTTTATCTTCAGGTGTATTTCTAGCTGACCAAGTAGTCTCTCTATCAAAAACATCATCGTTCTTATTCCATCCAGTAGAAACAAGAATAGAGTTTAAGTAGTAAAGATCAAACTGGTCAGGGTTGCTATCAGCTTTTGAAAAGAGTTTATCAATAGCTAAGTCTCTAGCGACAGCCTCTTGTGATTCAGTCATATTTGACATAGAAACGGGAGCTACAAAAGCAATGGAATTATTGGAAGCTATTGCTTCTTGGAGACCGTCTTCTATTTCAGATTTATATATAGTTATATTCATATATTTACCTCATAAAAATATACACCATATAATAAAATTATTCGCAGAAATGTTACCCTGTTCTACTTAAAGCATAAACAGAAACTTGCATTTGCCTCATCTCGTCAATGGTTGGATGCCTTCCATTGTTAACAGAAAAGTTGTTTTTCATTTCAGAAACAGAAGCAGTAATACTACTATCAGGTTTTGGGTTACCCTTTAAGATATTATTAATTGCGTTTATATCAATGTCCATAAAAGGTTTCATATTGCAAAGAATACAAAGTTTAAGATGTTCAAGTTGATCAATTTCTGCTTTAGTTAGACTTCTTAAGTTTTTCTTGTCGAAGTGAGCAAGTATCGCAGGATTGACTGATTCAGAAATTTTCTTCTGCGCTTCTGTTGCCCATAATGATAGACTAATAAAGTTGGAGTTTATAGTTTGTCGTGGTTTATCTTCACGTTCTTTTCGCTTAAAAGTATCTCTTGACATCTTAGGTCTACCATCTTCTGGTCTACCTACAGGGTCAAACTTCTCTTCTTTCTTTTCTTGGTTAGGTGGATTGTCTTTCTTTTTCAAATCCATCTTTCGCTGTTCTTTTTCTTCTCTTTCTTGGTTGATAGAATCTTTATCTCTTCTATCCTCCGGTTTTGTTAGTGGGTTTGAACCCGTCTCGTCAGATGGAATCAATCCAACATCTTCTGGACTTATAGCGTCTTTAGTGAGAGCAATCTTTTCAAGGTCGTTGCGGTGCTGAGGGTTATGATAAGGACTAGCTTTTTGAGGCATAGATTCGCCTTTTCTTTCCCTTTCTTCTCGTCGAATTCTTATTTTTTCGATTTCTGGAATTTCTCCAAATCTTTCTAGTACAGTTTCTCCACTAATAATGTTTCTATCAACAAGCTGAACGAGCAAGTTTTTCTCAGATGCTTCATCTGACAAGACCATCTGATCAAAGTGGATTTTTGCTGGAAGTCGGAAACCCATTGCTTTTTGAACTATTTCAAGCTCTTGTTCCCACCAGCTTACCAGTATCTGACGACCGTATTCCAATCTTTCGACGAGTGTTTTAAGACTAATAAAATTGTTAGTAAAACCGCCCCCACCGCTAGCCATACCTGTGAGGGTAGGGGGAACGCCAAGCCCAGCGTAAATATTAGTGAGAACCGGCTCATATTTTTCTTTCCCTAAAAATCTATAGACTTGAGTACTAGACTCTGTAAACTTTAATTCTGGACCCCATACTAAGTCCATAGTTCCGCCACCAACATTACTAGCAAGAATATTTCTTAGTTTATTAATAGCAGCTTTAGTAGGCAGTATTTTGTTATCTAAATCACCAAGACTCCATAATCTTATATTAGATATAGCACCATCAAGTGCAGAAACATCAGCTAGCTTCATTTTTTCTAGCATGATAATATCATCAAGAATTGCATATATCATAGGACTAGCCCATACTAACCAGTCATCTTTCTTGTAAAAGAATACTGATGTTTTGTCTGGGTCTAAAGGTATTACACTTTCTCCGCGTTTAACTGCATCCATAAGATCTGGAGGAAGTAAGGCAGAAAGCCTTCTATGATGAGGAGATCCTCCACCTTCTAAACCTCTATTAGCTATATTACGAACAAGTTTGGAAATCTTTAAAGCGTATTGTGGCTGACCAACAAATGTAGCAAGTTCGTTCCCAATAACTTCTACGGAGAGTGGATTTAAGAAGTCAAATTTCCAAGGTATTTCTCTTCTCTTAAATGGTGTGCTTTTTATATCAATGTCTGTAGCGATTGATCTAAGTTCTCTTTCAGCTTTTTTGCTTATTTTAGCTATTCTTCTTTTTACTACTACATTTCCGCATCTATATAGGGTATTCAAAAATCTTTCTGATCGTTCTTGTCCATGTACCTTTTTGAACCAAGCTCTATAGAATTTTTCTATTCTTTTGTTTGGGTGTACTATCGTGATACCCTGACCAGCAAAATCGGCCATAAGATCAATCACATTTCTAATGATTCCAACCTTATCGTATGCAGCCATACACATACGAATAGCGTCTTTTTGATGTTTAGGTACAGCTTCAGCGGAACGAAACCTATTATAGTCTTCTCTGGTAAATCCAGTTCTTACAGAACGGTTAGGCTCAATATCAAGAAATGATCTACGATTATAGGCTACAGCTTTTTGTATTCCATCATAATGATCAACATTATCAGCAGTTTCAGACAAAGCTTTTTCTTTACTAGAGTCGTCAGACCAAGTAACAAAAGCGTTTGCTCTTTCAACATTTTGTATAGGGTCGTTCATTATTTTTGCCTCATTCGGAATGTAATTGAATTGATTTCCTGACTAATATAATTATACACCAAATCAATAAACATCCTTCATACCTTCTGTAAACCAAGCTGGGCCAACATACTCAGGACCATTCATTCCGCCCCTCATACCCTTAGCAAACCCGCCAACAGTATCATAAATAGGAGGAGGTGGAGTTCTTCTTATGCTTCTAGCCGACATATTTGCCATTATTAAAGATGAATAACGGTCTTTTCTAATTCTGTCTTTTTTACCACCGGCTAATTTAACTTCTGGTGTGTCCCACTTGTCTCTGCCAGAAGTTGTTTGTGTCATTATTATCATAGATAGTTCATCTTTTAATTCTTCTATCTCCATGACACAGTCCTCTAAAGTATCATATAATCTATTTTTTAGTTTATCATCTGATATAGCTAGACCAATAGTAGCAGCATCAAAGTAAGGAAGCAAAACAGCTTTATCTTCAAAGTCTTTTCTAAGTCCATGATTTGCTTCAGCCACCCAGTCTGCTTTAGCAAACTGAATCATTCTTACAATGTGTAATCCAGCTTCACCATCGGTGTCTTTTTCTTTGTTCTCGTCTATAGTTGGCCATATAGGTACTTCGCCTTCTCTTATCTTATCTTTATCATGTAAAGCTTCAATAATCGCAATACCACCACCTTGGGCATCTAGAGCTATTTCTTCGCATGGGAATAGCTTCATCAAGTCTCTGATTTTACGAGCGCAATAAGAGTAGAAATCTGTTTCCTCTACCATACCAGCCTTAAGTTGTTCTTTATGTCTTCCTCTATTGGTTGTCCAGCAATATACAACTCTACTATGATCTTCATGCACTTCCATAATTACTATAGAAAAATTATCTACTTCGGAAGCGGGGTCAATGCCATATACATATCTACAGTTAGGATTCCCTCTAAGCATAGATTGAAAGTTAACTTCGCCACTAGGAAGACTAACTGGATTCTCAGGAGAAACAACGCAGGATTCAATCAGCGAGCGTTTAAAAAACCCATTACTATCAGTAGAGAAACATGCTCCAAATTCCATCTGATAAATACCGGTATGAACAGTAGCTTTCGATCTAGCTACCTGAGAAGCATCCATAAAGCCTCTTGGCAATAGCTCATAAGGTATTCTAATAATTGAATATTGTCTCCAGTCAAACCCGTCTGGTACATCATCATCGCCAAACAACTCTGATAGTTTTTTGTGATCTCCTTTACTATTTATGATTTGTTTCCATTTTTTCCAATATTCAGCAAAATGATTAAAGTCATAATAAGCAGTACCAGAAAGAATAATTTGGTTTGCACCTTCTACGTTTGCTTTTTCTTTCATCTCATGTCCTTCTCCCATTTCTATAGCTTTCTTTTCAGAAGCTAGTCTTTTCACATTTTCTATAGGAGAAGAGCTAACAGCAGCAAAACCTGCAACAACATTTTCAAATATTTCTCTAGGTATAGATGCAAATTCATCAGCGATAATATCGTTAGCACGTTGACCACGAATTTTAGAACCGTCACCAAGAGGAAGGCATGTTACAGTGCTTGACCCAATTATCATTCTACACATATCAACCTGACTTCTAGGACCACCGTCTCCTCCGACTATATCTCTTAGTAAAGGAGCATTTTTCCATATGCCACTCATATACTCAAAAAGAACTTTAGATTGTCTAAAAGCAGCACCAACAACAACTATTTTTCTTCCGGGCATGAGTAACGCACGAAGCATAGCGTATAAAGAAAGCATAAAAGATTTACCAAAACCACGAGAAGCAATAAGCATAGGGAATTTTCTTCCCCACATTTCTTTTAGCATTAAAGCTTGTGTTGGTAGGATTTCAACATTTAGTATGTGTTTGCATATAAAAGAAAAGTATTCTGGATTAGAAAGTATCCATGTGAGCTTAACTGGAAAATCATGTTCCGTTTGTAGACTAAAGGGATTGATTAAATTGGATTCATCTACATCTATGTTGAGCCAAGCGTCTTTGATGATGCTTGAGTATTCAGATGGCTTGTTCACGTTCTACTATCTCCGAAATTTCGTCAAACAAAAGCATGGTTCTTTCTTCTGCCCCTTCTTTGTTTCCACAAAATAAAGTGACAACATTGTATTTCTCTTGGAATTCAGAGATCTTTTTCCACATGTACTTACCGTTCATTCTTAGGAATTGCCAATTCTTTTTGGGAATACCAGAGTTCTCAGGAAATGACATGAGGTCATCTATTGAGAACTCGCATATGATATATGCCCATCGGAAATGCGACAGTCTGTCCATCTCTGCTTCAAATCGCCTTGACTCTTTTCCAATATTTAGAGCAAGCTCGCCGGTGGATGCCTTTCTTTCGATTGCTAAATCTTTCTCTAAGCCCCTGACTGTATAGTCTCCGGTAGCTAGTCCCCAATCCTTGACTGCTAGACATCTATCGAAGGACTCAAAGTCCCAACCAGTTTTTTCTCTGGTATCTCTAAGTATTACATAATTTCGCAGACTCATATACTTTATCTAACATGTCTCCGTATTCATTTAAGAACTCTTCGTACTTATCTTCATAATCTGGCTCTAGATATCTTCTGTAGTTCTGATTCTGTTCGTCCCACTCTTCGTGATATATCGTTTTAAGTGAGATTGCTTTTTTATCTGACCAGTTTTGTATAACTTTATTTAGTATATCTCTATCTATAGTAAGATTTTGTAAGCTTATTGACTCTATGGCTTTTGAAAATTTATCTACAGGGTCGTTTAAAAAATCTTCATATGCAAACTTAGTTACCCAAGGATAATCATATTTTGAAAGAATTGATTCAATATGATTGGTGTGTTCTATATAAACCTCAAGAAAATGCTTGGCGTACCACTTTGTGCTTCTAGTCGGTTCTAGTATTTTTTTAAAGTTAGAATAGCTAACCCTTTTATAATCCAACCTTTGTGTATATAAGTAGTGTCTATAAACACCGCGATCGTTTTCAAAATACGTTTTATTTAGTATGCAAGAAAACATTACGGGTCTGTAGGAGTAAAAGTTTCCTTTGTTCCAAAGTACAGAGTGGCTAAAGTCCCACTTATATTTAAAATCTACCTTAGTAAGATACTCATTTATTATGCATCTTATCCATTGTGTTCCGGTTCTTGGAAAAGAGCAGTGAACTATCTCAAAGTCATCTTGTAAATTAGCTGGCATTTTAAACTTTACTTTTTCTTCCTGACTATATCCGCAAATAAATGCTCATAATGCCCCTCGGCTCCTGTAACCTCTTTGTGACAGCGATAACAAAGGGTTATACCGTTATCTACGTCATAGCGTAAATAAGGAGCATCCGCCCACCTTTTAATGTGGTGGGCGTTTAATGCTCGCTTATATTCGCATCCCGGCATCTGACATTTATGCTTGTCACGCTTGAAAACTCTTCGTCTCCATTCAGCATAAACCGGATCATTATAGTCCCGCAATTTTATCCCTTTCGTTTATAGTTTGTTCTCCGGTAATTTCCTGTCTTAAATCAAGAAGCGTTCTAAAGATAGTAGAATCTCTAAGCTTGCACTCTTCATAAATTGCATCTATCTTTGCTTCTACTCTTCCTAAATCTCTAGCAACAGGAATGTCTATTTGTATCTCTGCGGGTTCTTTAGAGTTTTTATAAACAATAACGCCTACAGTAGACGTGGCCACCAAGTTGAGTCCTAACAATATAGTTATTAACTTTTTCATAATATTCTCTCATGTTATTACTCCTTTTAGTTTGTTCCAACCTTTTGCTCCGTACTAAAAAGTACATCATTAAAAATGCTTATCAATTGTTTATCTAGTGTATGACTAAGAGAAAATTCTCTTTGTTCTTCTACAATGTTTTTTCTTAGTTTTTTATCGTTGTATAATTCGTTTGTAAGATCTACTATTTCTTCCCATTTAAAAAATTCATACGTAGGGATGTTTACATCAAAATTATTAAGCTCGGTAAAATCATCGTATATAAGAGGAATATCACACAATGGAGCGATCCAATCTCTAAAACCTTTAGACCCTCTAGGATACGTGATACCACCACCTCTCGTTGATGTTCCTATACATACTTTTGATTTATGATATAAGGATCTTATGCTTTCTATTTCGTGACTATCTTCTTCTTCTTTTCCACCTTGTGACAATTTGTAACCAAAACTATCCAAACAGCTCTTCATTTGCCATCTAGGTGCGTCGTCATTTTCTCCAAAAGCAGCTAGGCAGATACCATCATATTCCTTATCTGTATCTTCGGTTGACAAAAAAGCCTCCGCGACAGGAGTAGAAACATTATATATAAACTGTCTAGATTCCCATTTTTTAGAGGCATCATGAGTAACACAAGAATTAGGATCTAAAAGTAAGTCAACATCCTGATTGATGAAGTCAAACCACTTAAAAAAATGCTTATTGTTTTTTTGATACTTATGGTAAACATTTCCTAAATCTAAAGTCTCAAGATATTCTTCGTACCATTCTTGACTGGTAATTTGTTCCTCGGAAAGCATACTAAAGTAATGATTGGTGTGAAAATTCCAAGTGTCTAAATCTGAAGAAGTTATAACAATTTTAGAATTAGGCCATTTGTTTTTTATGTGTGGTATAAGTGCGTTGTGATTCCAAGCCCAATCGTCATCTAATACTACAATGCATTCATAATCATGATTTGTTAAAGTATCAAACATTTCGCACATATGATTCAATTTATTGTTTTGATCTACATAAACAGGTGCGTAATGCATACCAAAATAATCAGCAACTTCTTGCCAAGCAGAAGTCCAAGTGTATTCTACTAAGCTTTTATAAAAACCAATAGGAGGCGGCATGAAAGCATACAGTATCATATAATATTTACTTCCTTAAATATCCTTGTAAGCTCTTTGTCTAAAGTGTGTTCTAAAGAAAACTTCTTTTGTTCCTCTACAATATCATTATATAGCTGTTCATCTCTTGTTAGGCTATTAGTTAGATCTATAATTTCTTGCCAATCCAGATAGTCATAAGTAGGAACAATTCCTAAATCGACAACCTCTTTATAATCGTCGTAAATTAAAGGTGTCCCACAGAGTGGGCCAATCCAGTCTCTCATTCCTTTTGATCCTCTAGGTAAATCATCTCTGTTTCTAGATGAGGTTCCTAACGCTACTTTAGATTGGGAATAATAATTCACTATATTTTCAAGGTTATGCTCGTGTAAATTCCATAGAGCTTTATAGCCATTTTTATCTAGATAGCTAAACATACTCTCTCTAAATGTGCCTTCGTGAGCATCCGCGCACATACAAATAGCATCTGCAAGTTTTTCTTGAGGTCGTGAAAGTCCAGCTATTTTCTGAGCTATTTCATCAGATACATTCCATATAAATCTTCTAGAAGTAAACTTTTTACTAGCGTCATGCACTATAGCGGTTGAAGGGTCTATATAAAGATCAATATCCCAATTAAGATTATCTATACCAACAAAGAAAACTTCATCGTCTTTTTGGTGCGCTTCGTAGGTAGCTATAATATCATAGTTGTATTCATTAATATAGTCGTCATACCAGTATTGTGACTGTATCTCTTCTTTTGTTTTAAATCTATGCCATCCACTTTGATCTTCTGGAGTAAAAAAATTACCCATATCAGTATCTTGACCAAAAACAACAATCTTGCAATTAGGCCAAATTTCTTTAATCTTTTGTGGGAAAGAATTATCAATAGCCATAATTCTATTATATTGAATTATCCATATTGGATCGTCTTCTTCTTGAGGGTACTGATTAAGCATATCAAGACCATTAACTAATACGGCTTCATCATTACTAGACCAACAATAATGAGTACCTCCTAAATCCTTTGCTATGTTATTTAGACTCATATTAAAAGTCCAATCCATTAAAGTTCTGCAAGGAGCTTTTTCAGGAAGTATTTCTCCAAAAAGAGGTAGTATAGAATATATGTTCATTGTATTTCCTTACTTTTCGTATGGTGTAATTTTTCTTATTGTTTTTACGCTTACTTCGTTGTCAAAGCTTTTTACTATTTCTTGAACTTCTGTACTATTATAGTGATCTAAAACTTTAACCTTTAATTCTTCCATTCCTTGATTGCAAGCATCGTCTGGATCTTCAGCATCTACAAATACAACAGCAGTATTACTAGTGTATGTTAAAACATGGGCTTTAACTAACGATTGCCTCACTTTTGTTATATCTAAGTCTACTTTGTATATCATGATCTACCATACGTTTCACAAGTTGTTTAAATGATATGCGTGGTTCCCACTCTAGTTTTTCCTTAGCTTTACTGTAGTCGCCTCTTAAATAAGGAACTTCAGATGGTCTATACAACTTTTTATCAATTTCAACATAATCTTGGTACTCATATATATTAATACACTTAAATGCTTCAATAACATATTCTTCCACTGTATGTGTATGACCGGTGGATATTACGTAATCGTTAGAATGGTCGCATTGCATCATCAACCACATAGCGTATACATAGTCTTCTGCGTGTCCCCAGTCTCGCATAGAGTGCAAGTTACCCAGCTGTAGTTTAGGGATTATACGACCTTCTTGGCGGGCGATATACAGGTCTGACACATACCTACTAACCTTTTTAGTAAGAAAGTTGTCTCCGCGTCTTTCGCTTTCGTGATTGAACAAAATACCGTTACATGCGTAAATCC
>Ga0114932_10005175_pt1 | contig 11717 bp, 10 predicted proteins | sample 2SBtaG_2_FD_87286 | JGI IMG/M metagenome (GOLD analysis project Ga0114932, IMG submission 87286) | Deep subsurface microbial communities from Kolumbo volcano to uncover new lineages of life (NeLLi) - 2SBTROV12_ACTIVE470 metaG | ecosystem: Environmental > Aquatic > Marine > Volcanic ... | reverse complement strand
CTAATTGCCGGATTAATATTCAAAATTTGCCCGATAGGCAGTGTAATATTATGAAATGAATCAAGTTGAAAGGTGCCTCTTGTATAACTTATTCCCTCGGCTCTTCTTAAATTTAAAATATCAGTGGAAATTGCTATATTTGATATGAGGGGTGAATCTAAAGGCAATCTGTTATAGGTTCTAATCCATGGTAATACATATGGAGTAGCTTTGTTTTGTGGTTTATTTTCTCTTAAATTTTGAAATGAAATGCCTTCAAAAGTTAATAGTTGATTTTTATCCTCCTTTCTTAATGAAAAATTACTAGTTAAAATATCATCGTCATTTATATCATATTTTTTTGTAAGAATTTTATCTTTATCAAATAATCTTTGAAATCTATAGTTTAAAAAATAGTTGTTGTTAAATTTAAAATCACCTTTTGAATTTATATAGCCTTTGAAGATATTTTTTTTATTTATTTCTTCTTTGTCATTTATCAAATCACCATTTATTTCATATTCTCCATATTTCGTAAGATATCGCATATTTATACTATTTAATAGATTACTTTTATTACTTATTGTTGGAGTGTAGGTTAAATCCATTTGAGGTGTAATATTAAAATAATATGGAATTGATACTTGTAAACCAAGTACATTAGAATTTTTAAATTTAGGAACTAAAAACCCACTTTTTCTAGGCGAATTTGGTGTAGGAATAGAGAAATAAGGGAAATAAAATATGGGAACTCCAAACAATTCTATTTTACTTTTTCTAAATTCTACCTTCGTTTTTTTTTGGTTTAAAGTAGCTTTTTTTGCCCTTATTTGCCATAAAGGTGTGTTTGGAATAAAATTATCCTTACACACTTTGCATGTAGAAAAAACTAAATTTTGGACTATAAAGGTATTCTTGTCTACCATTTGAGCAAAATCAGAAGATAACAGGCCTTTATGCCCAATTCTAGCTTTAAACCTTATAATTACACCTGCATTATTTTTTTTATCAAAAAAAGCTTTTGTGCCGAAAAAATTGTTTTTATTGTTATTGCTAAATGCTAGATTGCCAATAGCGTATAAATAATTATTCTTCTTATCAAATACTACTTTATTGGTTACAACACGAAAATTGTTTTGTTCAATATATACATTACCTTGCGCGCTAATTAACTCTTCTTTTTTATTATAAATCAGCTCATCTGCTTCGATAGTGATTTGATTCTGCTCTTCTTTGTCATTTTCATCAAGAGCAAAGCAAGCAAAAGAATAAGAAATTAATACAATTGCAAAAAGTGGTTTTATAAGATTAATCATCAAATTCTTCTAGTAGTAAAAAAATAACTTATATAAAGAAATAAAAACAGTATACTTAACCAAAAACAATGACTTTGTAAACAAAAGTAATATTGATGAACGAAATAATTGAGTTACAAAGAACTTTAAAGGAATACCATATCACTCCTACCAAGCGATATGGGCAAAATTTTTTAGTTAATAACAACATTATTAACAATATAATTAGATCTTTAGGTAATATACAAGATAAAAATATACTTGAAATTGGTCCCGGAATCGGAGCCCTTACCAATGATTTGCTAAAGACTAATATTAAATCTTTATTTGTTGTTGAAATTGATAAAAAAATATTGCCAATTCTTAATAAAATTCAATTAAGTACAGATAAAAATTTTAAAATTATAAATGGAGATGCATTAAAGATTGAGGAAGAAAGCATTATTGATGGATATTATACAATTGTAGCAAATTTGCCATACAATATTAGTACTTTACTTATTGTCAAATGGCTTAAAAAACTCAGTAATATTAATGAAATTATAATTATGTTGCAAAAAGAAGTAGCTGATAGAATTCTAGCTCAACCGTCAACGCATGCTTATGGCAGGTTAAGTGTTTTAGCTCAATTTACTTGTGATTGTGAATTATTATTTGATGTAGAGCCAGAAAACTTTTTCCCAATGCCTAAGGTAACGTCATCAATAATTAAATTAACTCCTAAACGACTGCAACCTACTATTGAGGAAATAAATAGCATAGAAAAGATATGTAAAAGTGCTTTCAATTTCAGAAGAAAAAAAATAAAAAAAAGTTTAGAGAATGTGTTTGCTAATCCTGAAATTGAGTTAGAAAAGCTTAAAATAGATTATAACAAAAGACCTGAACAATTAACAGTTGATGAATTTTTTAAAATATCTACTATAGTAGAATGATAATAATTAATTTTTTTAAAGTGTGATGCAGTATTTTTTAACCAATCAAATTGAGGTGTGGTATATTCTAGGAGCAGTATTAATGATTATAGAAATGTATTTAGGTGGAACAATTGGATTATTTTTCGCAGGGATTGCAGCTTTTTGTGTAGCTTTGTGTATGAAATTTAATCTAATTGCTTTAAATACATTGATTGATCAAGTTGGATTATTTTTTGGATTTTTTTGTTTGTGGTCAATTATGTTATGGAAACCAACAAAACATCTACTTAATATCGGAAATGCAAAAGAATATCATAATATTGAGGGAGGTATAGCAACGGTATATAGCAATGATTTGAAAGGAGAGAATTTGGGAAAGATTAAGTGGTCAGGCGCTGTTTGCAAAGCTAAATTAGCTCCGTCAGGTAAAAACACTGTATTAAAAAAAGGGGATAATGTTACCATTATCTCTGTAAAAAATAATATATTTATAGTGGAAAAATAAAGTTAAATGTATTAGTTTGAGGTGCATATTTTTAATATAAAATTTTTAGGTTATCATGGAGTATTTTGATATAAATTCTGGGTTAGGACTGTTTTTTGTAGTACTAGGTTTTTTTTGTTGGTTAGCGATAAAAATAGTTCCTCAACAGCAAGCGTGGATAGTAGAAAGACTTGGTAAATATAATAAAACACTTAAGCCTGGCTTAACCTTTATCTTACCATTTATTGATAAAGTTGCTTATAAGCATACTCTTAAAGAGAAAGCTATTGATGTTATGCAACAATCTGCGATTACAAAAGATAATGTTACCTTAGCTCTTGACGGAATAATCTATGTTAGAATTATTAATCCTATGGATGCTTCATATGGTGTTGAAAATCCATATTATGCGGTTACTCAGTTAGCTCAAACTTCTATGAGATCTGCTATTGGTAAGTTAGTGATGGATAAGACGTTTGAAGAAAGGGAATATCTGAATAACCAAATTGTTTCTGCAATAAATGAAGCTGCTAGCACTTGGGGAATTCAATGTATGAGGTATGAAATTCGAGATATTACACCATCTACGACTATTTTAAAAGCAATGGAGGCTCAAGTATCCTCTGAAAGACAAAAAAGAGCTGACATTTTGGAATCAGAAGGAAAAATGCAATCTATGATTAATATTGCTGAAGGAAACAAAAAAGAAGTTGTATTGAATTCTGAAGCAAAAATGATGGATAAGATCAATAAAGCCAAAGGAGAGGCGGAGGCAATAGAGACGGTTGCCAAAGCAACGGCAACTAGCATTGAAGCAATAGCAGTAGCAATTTTGAAGAATGGAGGATCGGAAGCAGTATCGATGAGTATAGCTCAACAATATATTGAAGCCTTCCAAAAACTTGCAAAGGATAGTAATACATTAATCATACCCTCTGAAGTAGGTAATATAGGTGCAATGACAGCTCAAGCAATGTCGATTTTTGATCAGATGAAATTAAGTAAAAAAACTATAAAATAAATTAGTAAGTAGTAATGTTAATTTTAAAAAAAATAAAAAATTTTTTTAATCCTGTATTGTCTTTCAAGTTAAGTAATGCAAAGTCCTGGTTGGATAAATTAAGATCAAAAATAAACGAGATTAAGATTAAGTCTCAAAATTTGCCAAAAACTAATTACAATTTGGGGGTACATCATTTCAATGCAGGTAATTTAAATGATGCAATTTTTAGATTTAAGTTATTAAAAAAATTCGGAATTAGCTATCCTGATTTAGATTATTTATTAGGGAGATGTTATTTTGAAAAATTTAAATACGAAAAAGCGAAGCCATACTTAAAACATTATATGGAAGGAAATGATAAATCTAAATTTAGGGAAGAGGCGGAGTACTGCTTAAATATCATTAATAATAAAAGTGAGCTAATTCAATTCGTTCCCTTAGAAATTATTGATCATAAAATTAGTCAAGAATTTAGATTTCATCTTAGTGAATTTAAGAAATGTATAAATTCTTCGGAAAATTCAACCTATGAGGAATTAAAAAAAATATTAAATGACACAGAGAAAGTATTTAATTTTAATGTGTTAGATTTAGGGTGTCACACAGGTCTATTGGTATACTTACTTAGAAAAAACCAACTATTAAATTTTGCATTAGGTGTTGATTTAAATGATAAAGCTGTAAAACATTGTGAGGATTTATTAATTGGTAAAGATAAAGTTTATAATACTGTCATAAAAAAAGATATAATGAGCTTTTTAGCGTCCTCATCTAAAACAGATTCAAAATTTGATATAATTCTTGGGATGGATTTAATTTCATATTCTGTGAAAATAGAATCGCTTTTATCTGCGTTACAAACCTATATTACTGATCAGGGGATTTTTTTGCTCAATTATTATTTTAATGACAAGCAAAAAGATAATTATGTATTTAATAGCAAAGCTGAACAATTTATTTATAAAAAATCGTTTGTTAATGAAGTAATCAAGAAATGTGGCTGGAATATTGTCAAAGAAGAAGTTATAGAAGTTAAAAAAGAAAAGTATTCTCAAATTACATTAATTTTAAAGATTAATCATGCACTTGATAGCTAATAGTTTTAGTATTAAGCTTTTTATTGTATTTATGTTATTTTTGGCAACTTTGATGTTGGTAAATGTTAGGGGAGAAGATGTTATTGATGATGAAGATTATAGCTTAGATAATGATTACTATGATCAGAGTTATACCTTTGTAACCCATGATCCATATGAAAACTTTAATCGTACAGTATACAAATTTAATAAGGTAATTGATAAATATATCATTAAGCCTCCTGCAGAAATGTATGGCGCAATTGTACCTAATCATGCTAAAAAGGGAGTTAATTCATTTGTTAGTAATCTGAAAGAACCATTAAATGTTTTTTACGGCATCATTCAACTTAAACCCAACGAAGCATTTAATTCATTTTTTAGATTTTTTATTAATAGTACCTTTGGTATATTAGGAATATTTGATGTTGCAGAATTAGCGGGTTTAAAAAAACACAATACATCTTTTGGCGGTGTTTTAAAATATTATGGAGCTAAGCAAGGGCCATATATAGTATTACCTATTCTTGGGCCATCTAACTTCAGAGATGGATTTGGTAATATAGTGGATATTGGAGCGGATCCAATAAATTTTGTCAAATTTAAAAATGATAAAAAATTTCTTAAAATATACTATGGAACTGATATAATGGTTACCAGAGAAAAATTTATTGGTGCTGATAAAACTTTGTCCGAAGTATCTCTTGATGAGTATGCTGCATTACGAAATTTTTACTATCAAAAATTAAATAGGGAGAAATAGTTATGGGTAATATTGTTAAACTGATAAAGAAAATTTTTATATCATTGAGTTTGATCATAATGTTTTTACCTTTGTCAATAGCTGAGGAAAAGCAAGAATTAATAAAATTTGTTAATAATACTGCCAAACAAGTAATCTTAGTTATTGAATCTACAAATACTAATTCACAAAAAGAACAAAAGCTTCGTGATATTTTTTGCAACTCAGTAGATATAACTTGGATGGCAAAATTTGCTTTAGGTAAATATTACAAAAAAATTAATCAGACACAATTAGAAGAATATTTAGTAGCATACAAAAATTTTATGATTAGTACCTATGTATCAAAATTTTCTGAATACAATGGAGTGAATTTTGATATAGAGTCAGTCAAATATATTTCTAATTCTCAATACATAGTAAATACAAAAATACTTAATAAAAAGTATACTTCAAAATATATCAACATAGCGTATAGAATTAAGATGACTAACAATCACTTTTTGATTAGAGATATAGTAGCAGAGGACATAAGTTTAATTTTAGGTCAAAGATCAGATTTTAATTCTATTATTTCAAAAGAGAGTATCGCATCTTTAATTCAGAGATTGAGAGAGAAAATTAAATAAATAATCTTTGCTGTAGACTTTTTAGTTATATCAATATATAGTGCATTTTACAAATATATTGTACATATTTTACTATATGTAGTATATTTACAATATGATATAAATATTTTTTGTTACGGTTATGCTGAATGGGGTCTTTGAGAAAATTAATAAAAAATCAATACTAAAATACGAAATTAAACTTGATCATTCGAAAAATGAAAATTTAAGCGAATCAGGAAAGGCAATGCTTTTAGATAGATATTTATTGGATGATGAAACATATCAGGATCTTTTTGCAAGAGTTGCGACTCATTATGCCGATAACCAAAATCATGCACAAAGACTTTACGATTATATGAGTAATTTTTGGTTTATGCCTGCTACACCAGTTCTTAGTAATGGGGGAGCAAAAAGAGGGTTGCCAATTTCTTGTTTTCTCAATGAGGTAGACGATAGTTTACAAGATATAGTAAGCAGTTGGAATGAAAATGTATGGCTAGCTTCTAGAGGAGGGGGTATAGGTACATACTGGGGTAATGTGCGTTCAATAGGAGAAAAAGTTGCAAATAGTGGTAGAACATCTGGGATAGTACCTTTTTTAAGTGTTCAGGATAGGTTAACTCTCGCTATATCTCAAGGTAGTTTAAGAAGAGGAAGTGCAGCAGTATATTTGCCTGTTTCCCACCCAGAAATAGAAGAATTTATCGAATTAAGGAGACCAACGGGTGGTGATCCTAATCGTAAAACTTTAAATCTTCACCATGGTGTTGTGATTACGGATAAGTTCATGGAAGCAGTAGAGAAAGATTTGCCATGGGAGTTAATAAGCCCCAAAAATAACGCTGTTATATCAATTGTTAAAGCCAGGGATATTTGGATTAGACTGTTAGTTGCAAGGATAGAAACGGGAGAACCATATTTGTTATTTATTGATAATGTTAATAAACATGCTCCAGAAATATACAAAAAACATGGCATGGAAGTGAAAACTTCAAACCTATGCAGTGAGATTACTCTTTTTACAGGGAAAGATTATAAAGGAAATGATAGAACTGCTGTATGTTGCCTATCATCTCTAAATTTGGAAAAATATGATGATTGGGGTAATAATCAGTTATTTATTACAGATATAATGAGATTTTTGGATAATGTTATTCAGGATTTTATAGACAATGCCCCAGATGGCATGCAAAAGGCTAAATATTCTGCTTATAGAGAAAGAAGCGTAGGGCTCGGGGTGATGGGTTTTCACTCTTTTTTACAATCTAAAATGATACCCATGGAATCAGCAATGGCTAAATCATGGAATCTGAAAATGTTTAAACATATAAATAAGGAAGTCAATAAAGCATCAAAATTAATTGCTGAGGACAAAGGAGCTTGTCCGGATGCGGAGGAGCTTGGTATAATGGAAAGATTTACTCATAAAACAGCAATTGCTCCAACTGCTTCTATTTCAGTAATAGCAGGTTCAACATCTCCTGGAATAGAACCTATTAACTCCAATGCATATACTCAAAAAAGTTTGACTGGATCCTTTAACATAAGAAACGGATATTTAAAGGCTTTGCTACAAAAAAAAGGACAAGATTCAGATGATATTTGGTCATCTATAATGAATCATGAGGGTTCTGTCAGTCATTTAGATTTTTTAACTGTAGATGAAAAAGACGTATTCAAAACAGCTTTTGAAATTAACCAAGAATGGTTAATTGAGCACGCTGCGGACAGAACACCTTATATTAGCCAAGCTCAATCAGTAAATATATTTATTCCAGCTGATATTGATAAAAAAGATTTAAATAAGTTGCATTATATGGCGTGGAAAAAAGGCATTAAGAGTTTGTATTACTGCAGATCAAAATCATTGCAAAGGGCTGATAAAGTTTCAATTTCAGAAAATATAGACAAACATCAACTTGAAATGAAGCTATCTCCGGTTATAACAAAGGAAGGTAATGAATATGATGAATGTTTAGCATGCCAATAAAAAATTTACTGCATCTAGAATGACAATGCAGGCCCTATAATTTATCCATCCAATTATCTCTTACTTTGATAAATAAATATAAATGGATTTTTTTATTGGTTAATTTTTCTATTTCGCCTTTGGATATTATACTAATTTTCTTAATATTTTCTCCGTTTTTTCCTAAAATAATCTTTTTTTGACTATCTTTTAGTACTGTGATCACTTGGTGTATCGTCACATCATTTTCTTCTTCTTTCCACGAGTCTGTCTCGACTTTTAAGTTATATGGTATTTCCTTATTTAAAAATTTATACAATTGCTCCATTGTTATATCTTCCGCAAGTTGCTTAACACTTCTATCAGTAATTTCATCCTCATCATAATGCCAATTGCCCTTAGGAGAGTTGTTAATCAAATAATCTAAAAAGTCGCGCACCCCTTTGTTGTTCGTAGCTGAAATCATAAAAATGTTATTAAATCCTTTCTCTTTTGTTTTTTGAGCAAGATCAAGTAATTTATTTTTGTCCTTTATTAAATCTATTTTATTAAAAACAATAATTAAATTTTCTTGAGAGCTAAAATAATTTATGTCAATTAATGAACCATCTAAACAATTTTTTTTAGCCACATCAACAATGATACAAATAAAATCAACGTTTTTAATTTCTTTAAGGGATTTTTTTGTAATAGATTTTTCTAACTTATACTTTGGATTTTTCAAATATCCGGGTGTATCTATAAAAATTAACTGAGTGTCCTCTCTAGAAATAATACCTTTAATATTGTCTCTGGTGGTATGTACTTTATGCGTTACTGCGGATATTTTTTGATTAACTAATGCATTAAGAAGAGTTGATTTGCCTGAATTTGGGGCTCCTATAAGGCAAGCGTATCCTATTTTTTTATTCATCTTGGTTATTTATAAAATTTAACATTTCTTTGGCTGCCCCTTGTTCTGCCTCTTTTTTTGTTTTGCCTTGAGCTTCAAATTTATATTTATTCTTAAGTGATACTGATATGGTGAATGTTGGCTCATGTGGTTCGCCATCTCTCTCTTCTGTTATATATTTTGGCAATATTTTATATCTTTTCTGCAACAATTCTTGTAATTGTGATTTATAATCTTTTTGAAATAATTTATTTATATCTATAAAAAAATCAGCCCACCACTTACTGATAATATCCTTAATGGTGCTAAAATCACTATCTAAATAAATAGAAGCTATAATAGCTTCAAGAGCATTTTCTAAATTATTGGGATTTTCTCTACCTCCACATTGTTCTTCACCATTATCAAGAATTATTTTTTGACCTAGATTAAGCTTTTTAGCAACCATAACAATTGTTTTAGAATTGACGAGGTTGGCGAGTATAATTGATAGTTGCCCCTCAGAGTGGTCAGTGAATTTATGATATACAATATCTGCGATTACAACACTTAAAATACTATCTCCTAAAAATTCCATTCTTTCATAACTAATGTCTTCAGCTTTATTTTTGACAGCACTGGGGTGAGTTAAAGCTATTTTAAGCAGATTAATATTTTTGAATTTATAGTCTTCTAGTTCCACAAAAGTATTATTTAATTATTTGAAAAGCTCTGTTTGTTTTAAGTTTTGTAATAAAATCTAACACTGAAAAATCAGATGTCCAAAATAATATTTTAGCTTTTCCAAGAATTTTGTTTTTAGGAACATAACCCACTTTTTTTAAGAATCTGCTATCTATCGAGTTATCTCTATTATCTCCCATAAAAAAGTAATGACCTTGTGGTATCTTATAAACGGGAGTATCATTGTGATCAAAGTTATTTCTATAGCTTTTTCCGTCATTCTCTAGATAAATCATGTAGCTTACTCCATTTGGGAGGGTTTCTTTAAAAATATTTTTGATATAAGGAATGCCATTTTGCTCTATATCAATTTTCTGGCCTTTTGCCTCTCTCTTTACAGCAATATTATTGATATATAATTCCCCATCTTTAATTTGTATTTCATCACCAGGAAGTCCAATAAGCCTTTTTATATAGTGTATACTATTGTCTGTTGGTAATAAAAAAACTATGACGTCACCTCTTTTTGGGGTATCAAAAAATAATGATTCGTTAAATAAATCAAATCTGTTAAGCATGAAGGAAAGGGAGCTATTATTGTAGCCATAAGCAAATTTTTCAACAAAAAGATAATCCCCTATTTGCAATCCAGGCTTCATTGAGCCAGAAGGGATTTTAAAAGGTTGATATATAAACGTTTGAAAAATAAATGCAAAAATAAATGCAAACGCTAATGACTTTAATAATTCTTTAAAGTTTTTGTAAGATAATTCTTGAAAAATAAATTTAGATGCTAATGAGGGCAATTCTTTAAAAGATGTCATTTTTATATTTTAATGTTGTATTTTCCGGCGGATACTTTGGCAATAGGTACCCTGTAAGGAGAGCACGATATATAATCAATTTTTAATTTACTTAAAAATTTTATTGAGGCGGGGTCTCCAGCATGTTCACCGCAAACACCAATTTTTATATTTGGATTGTGTTTTCTACTACTTTCAACTGCTATTTTTAATAATTCTCCCACTGTTTGCTCATGAATAGAAGAAAAAGGGTCTTCGAGAAAAATACCTTTCTCTATATACGTTCTTAAAAATTTACCTGCATCATCTCGTGAAATACCAAGGCATGTTTGGGTTAGATCGTTAGTACCAAAACTTATAAAATCTGCTTCGCTTGCTATCTCTCCTGCATTAATAACTGCGGCAGGAAGTTCAATCATACTACCTAATTTGTATTCAAATTTGGTATTTAGTTCTTTTTCAAGAGCACTTGCAGCGTCATTAATAAGATTTTTCAGTATAATAAATTCTGCCTTGTTCATTACTAATGGAACCATTATTTCTGGAATAGTCACAACACCACCTTTCATGCATCTATGAGTTGCTCTTAGAATTGCTTTCACCTGCATTTGATAAATTTCAGGATATGTTATTGCAAGTCTGCATCCTCTATGACCCAGCATAGGATTAACTTCTTTGAGAGAATTAGCTCTATTTTTGATATCTTGGATATTTAAAGACATCAATTGGCTTATATGCGTTAGTTCACCTTCATTATCTTGTGGTAAAAATTCGTGAAGTGGAGGATCTAGTAATCTAATAGTTACTGGCATACCACTCATAATTTTAAACAATTGGTAAAAATCTTCTTCTTGATAAAATAGTAATTGGTTGAGTATTTTAGAGCGCTCGTCAATATTTTTGGAAAGAATCATCTCTCTAAAAATATTGATCCTATCTTCTTGAAAAAACATATGTTCTGTTCTACAAAGACCAATTCCCTCTGCATTAAAGCTTTTTGCTAGTTTTGCGTCTTTTACTGTTTCTGCATTTGTCATAACTTTCAAATGTGCAAATTCTTCAGCAATTTTAATTAAGTTTTCAAAACATCCATCTAACTTAGTTTGAATAGTTCCTACTTTACCCAAAAAAACCTCACCATTTGACCCATTAATTGTAATGAATTCACCTTCATCGAGTGTAGTGTCATTGATTTGTACAGTATTTTTTTCGTTATCTACTATTATTTCAAATGCACCTGTAACACATGATTTTCCCATACCTCTTGCTACTACAGCAGCATG
>Ga0114932_10005173_pt1 | contig 11717 bp, 9 predicted proteins | sample 2SBtaG_2_FD_87286 | JGI IMG/M metagenome (GOLD analysis project Ga0114932, IMG submission 87286) | Deep subsurface microbial communities from Kolumbo volcano to uncover new lineages of life (NeLLi) - 2SBTROV12_ACTIVE470 metaG | ecosystem: Environmental > Aquatic > Marine > Volcanic ... | reverse complement strand
TGCGCCACACCTATTTGCTGTTTTTGCAATCGGTATTGGTTGCTGTACACGGTTGGAAATTCAAATGACTGTGTAATGCTGCCTGTGTAGAAATTACCCGTTGGACTTTCAAAGAAAAATTCTGGATTGGGAAGATTGATTGCTGACTTTAATAACTGCTGCTGCTGTTTTACTTGCAGTGATGCGGCCTGAATATTCTTATTATTAGCTAATGCCTTGGCCACAGCCTCGTTTTCAGTAAGCACCTGCTGGGCCGTTGACTGTAAACTGATAAATCCTGTAAGAAAAACTATGATACTATATCTGAACATAAAAATTGATTACGGTAAAACAAATAGCCTCAAATTGCAGAACGCAAAATGAAGTTGGATGAAGCAAAAAGCTTCACCAGTTTTACAGTAATCAAATCTGGAAACGCTGAATCGCTATGCGTATGTCAGGCGGTGGGGGATAAAAAAAACCGGCCTTGTAGTCAACAGGAAAATTTTTGAGAGCCGTTGATAAATCAATATCAAAATAAGTGCTCAGGATTGCCACAAACACCGGTACATTGATACCAGTATTTACGGAAACATTTTTATCTAAATTTTGAAACTCCTGTACTTCATTGGTACAGCATCCGCTATCGTCTTTTGTAAGTAAGTTGCTGCCATTAACAGGAATTTGTTTTGCCGGCTCACTGTCATGTTGGTGATTAATGCCATCCTCATGAACATGAGTAGTTACTTCTGACGGCTCTTTTTCATGTACATGCTTTTTACCATCATCGTGAATATGCACTTTTGCCGGCTCTTCTGTTTCTTTATGATGTGGGGAATTAAAACCCATATCTACACCTATTGCACAGGCAAAACCTACTGCTGTATTTGTTGCAAATACAACCAACAGGAACAGTGCTTTCAGTTTTATGGATAAATTCCGGTTCATTTAATATTTGTAAAGTAAGGCTATTTTATTGAAAAATAATCCCTTAACAGGGCAAAGATATGGTAGAATGGTTTAGCGAATTTGTAAAATTATAGACAATTTTTACAAAATTTTGCTGTCACCTCCTGCTATCCATGAATGGCTTTTCCGTTGAAAATGTACCATTTGTGCCAGTTAAATGTGTTTTGCCTCTTGCTTTCTAACATCTTCAAATCAACTACAAAACACTCAACTGAGTTACTTGCTGACCAAATTATTATCGTTCAATAACACTTATACAATTTTAATGTTACAGGCAAAACTAAAAATAGGTTGCCTGTCGGGAATATATTTTATAGAAAATAAAACATTTCCGCATTGCATAACTCTATTTCCCTTTTGCATAAGTACCAATTTAAAATGCATCTGCACTTTTGCAACTCAAAATCACACTTATGAGTAAAAGAGGAATTGTTTTTAGTTTTATGATATTAGTACTAAATGTGGCTGACGCACAGACCAAAAAAGAAAGCAACGATACGCTGCATGTACGAAGCTTACCCGATGTAACGGTAGTAGGCAGAAACAGCAAAAGTGATTATCAGCAAATGCCGGAAATTGTTGGAACAAATATTTATGCTGGTAAAAAGAATGCTTTGATTGTGCTGGATAATGTACAAGGCAATGTTGTAACAAATAACATGCGTCAGGTACTTGCCAAAGTACCCGGCATTCATATTTGGGAAAGCGACCCCAGCGGAATTCAGATTGGTATTGCAGCCCGTGGGTTAAGTCCCAACCGTAGCTGGGAGTTTAATGTGCGGCAAAATGGGTACGATATTGCTGCCGACCCATACGGTTATCCTGAAGCATATTATAACCCGCAATTACAAGCTGTGCAACGTATTGAAATTGTTCGGGGGCAAGGTTCTTTACAATATGGCCCTCAGTTTGGCGGACTGGTTAATTATATCCTTCGCAATGGTAGTGAAATAAATAAACCTTTTGAATTTGAAACGCAGCAAACAGTTGGTAGTAATGGATTATTCAATAGCTATAATGCTATTGGGGGAAAGAAAGGCAAGGTTCATTACTATACTTTTTTTGACCATCGTAACGGCGATGGATGGAGAGAAAACAGCCGTTACTTTACTAACGCAGGCTATGGGACTGTAACCTATAATTTCTCAACAAAATTTTCATTAACGGCTGAAGTGATGCGTTCACATATCCGCAGCCAGCAGCCTGGCGGATTAACGGATGCACAAATAAAACAGGATGCACAACAGAGTTTCCGAAGCCGTAATTGGTTTGATATAACCTGGACTACCCCGGCATTAATCGCCAATTATAAGATAAATGAAAACACCCGTTGGAATACCAAACTGTTTGGTACCATCGGTGACCGAAACAGTGTTGGATTTTTACAATCTATCACTACCAAAGACAGTATTAACCCTGCAACACTTAGCTACAATAACAGGGTGGTGAACCTTGACCAATACAGGAACTATGGTTTAGAAAGCCGCATTATTACCGATTATCATTTTGGTAAAATGAAAAATACTTTATCCGGCGGCATTCGTTTATACACCGGCACTACCACAAGGCAGGCAGATGGTAAAGGAACAACAGGCACAGGATATGATGTTAGTGTTACTGGTAACTATCCCCGGGATATTACTTTTATGTCCAGTAATGTAGCTGCGTTTGCAGAAAATATTTTTCGTATAAATGACAAGTTTTTGATTATACCGGGAATCAGATATGAATGGCTTGAAGGCTCATCTTCCGGCAGGAATGGTTACACTTCCGGTGGAGCAGAAATAATCTTACAAAATATTACGAGGGGCAGAAGTTTCGTTCTTGCAGGTATTGGAACGGAGTATCATATCACAAAGGCAACAGAAGTGTATGCTAATATTTCTCAGGCTTATCGTCCCATTCAGTTTGCAAACCTGCAGGCACCGCCTACAACCGATGTAGTTGACCCTGAATTGAAAGATGCCAAAGGGTATAACATTGATTTAGGTTACCGTGGTAAAGTGAAAAATTTTCTCCAGTTTGATGTTAGCGGATTTTATTTGCAGTATGATAACCGTGTAGGTACAATTACTGTCAGCGGAACACCATCGTATCGCCTTATTACAAATGTTGGCAGCAGCACCAGCAAAGGATTTGAGGGGTATGTGGAATTTAATCCCATCAGGGCATTTGGAAAAAGCAAACATGCAGAGTTAATTATTTTTAGTTCTTATGGCTATACTGATGCCAAATACAGTGGCGACCATAAAGATGCAAGTACTAAGGGAAAGAAAGTAGAGAATGCACCAACTAATATTTTCCGGGGTGGTATAACAGGCGGTTACAAAGGATTTTTATTAACAGCCCAGATAAGCAGTGTTGGAGAAACCTTCAGCGATGCAAATAATACTGTTGCTGCTTCTACTAACGGAAATACAGGATTAATTCCATCTTATACTGTAACTGACTTAACAGCTACCTACAAATTTTCAAAAGGGTTAAATCTTAAAGCAGGGATAAATAATTTATTTGATGAAAGATATTTCACCCGTCGTGCTGGCGGTTATCCGGGGCCGGGTGCGTTACCGGCCGATGGCAGAACGTTCTTTATATCAATCGGGGCAAAACTCTAAAACAAAAGCGGCAGAAATATTAACTGCCGCTTTTTTATTATACCGCCTTCGCAATTTTTTCCATAATGTGATGACTTTCTCCAAACTTACAAAGGGCATCACAATGGCTGCGTAACTCAGAAAAAAGGATGTACTTAATTACTACATTGTTTTGTTTAATTGCAGGGCGGGAAAGTTGAAGGCAAACGTCCTTCTCTCTTTTATCAGGCACAATCAGATAGAACACTTCATCACCATCCGCTATGGTATAACTTAAATCGGTCAGCCGCAGAATACCGGAATAGATACTGGTGCTTTTTTCCACTTCAAAAGCTGCGATAACATTATTAGTTCCTTTCTGAAACCAAAGTACATCTATCAGTTTTACTGTATTTAAAGTGTCTTTTTCTAACTGAATATCGGGGAATTGCTGTAAACTCATAAATGAAAAGCTATTACCACAATGTGATTTAGACCGGTCATTAGAAGCGGCAATTACATCATAGCCTAATGCACTGCCTATTTTCAATAAATGATATTGCATCTCTGTATGCAGATTTTCTTCTTCTTTTTCCTGTTGTACACTTTCCTGTCGCTTTTCAATGAGTTTCTCTAATTTCTTTCGTTCAGGCTCGGATAAATATTCATCAGTGCCCAAAATCAATTTTTGGGTTCCGATTTCAAATAATAAACCAGCGATAGCGCCTAAATCAGACGATAGTTCTGAACGATGCTGATTATTGGTGTCAATCATTACTTCTCTGAGCTTAAGATATTCACTCCAGCTTCCGAGTTTCTTCTTGTCTTTGTATAAAAAATTAAAGCCGTTAATGATAGCTGTATTAAACGGGGGAAGAATAGTGGGATGAAGAAAATAAAGGATACTTGCAACAGCAGGCCCAAGCCCTTTTATTTTTAAACTATCAAGCCTGATAATTTCTTTAATAATTTGTTCTTCTGATTTTGCATTCAAACAGTTTTCTAAAAACTGTCCGAAAGCCTGCTTGTTGTTTTCGTTCTCATATATATCGGGTATCCTAAGTTTAGGCTTCCAGTAAAACGGATGAGATGCTCCTTCAAATACCTGCTTTTGTTCAGTAATGCATGTTAGCACAAATTCTAAAGAAGAACCTTTAAAATCATTCGGAAATTTCTTGTTCTTAATATCATCAACAACCTGCATAACACCCCGGCGGATAGAACGAAAAGCTTTTAGCCGTTCTTCATTATTGATGAACCATGTGTTGTAAACAGATTGTTTATCTTCTTTGTATTGCCGTATAAGCTGGGTTAAGTTGCTGTTCATATGCTGCTTAAAACAGCAAAATACATTATTTGCCCCATTAGTTCACCCTCGTAAGTGTTTTGGTTTTGCCAAGCAGTCTCATGCCGTGGTAGCAAGGTTTTGAAAAGAAAAGAGGCACCCAACCATGCCTCTTTCTTTTTTTGATATAATACTGCTTTAACCAAAATCAATTATCGCTTGTTTGTCTTAAGCCAGTTGCTTAGTTCAATAATTTCCTTATTCTGAGCTGTAATGATATTGTTTGCAATTGTTTTTAACTGGGCATTATCGCCGTGGTGCAGATAAGCAGAAGCATCCTGTATAGCAGCCTGGTGATGTAAAATCATTAAGGTGGCATAGTCGTTATCTATATCACCGGTAATAATCTGCACATCAGATTGTTTCGTAGTTTTTTCCATATTATCCATTTGCTCCTGCATAAAATCCATATCCATATTATTTACAGACAAAGACATTCTTATGGTTTTAAGCACAGCAATTTCGGCAGTTTGGTCTGTAATAACTTTTTGTGCAAATCTTTTCAAGCTGTCATTTTTCCCGGCCGATACCATTGCTTTTGACATGTTCAGGGCGCCTTCATGATGCATAATCATCATTTCACTAAAATCTACTTCCGGGTCCATCGTCATGGTCATTGCTTCCATCCTGTCCATCATAACATGCATGCTGTCCATCATCCTGTTATCATCATGGGCTTGAAGAATAATACCATCAGCATCTTTTTTACATGCAGTAAACCCAAGCCCAATTGTTAGTACAGCGATACCGAAAATTATTTTTTTCATTATTATACTTTTATATTTTTAAATGATATTCCGTTTTTATTATAATTTGAATACAATTCCATTCGGTTTTTTTCCAACCGGAATGTCTTTAACTTTTGCATGTGTGGAAACATTGATAACAGATACGGTATTGGCACCCTGGTTGGTTACATATCCGTAAGCCCCATTAAAGGCAATGGCATGAGCATCAGCACCAGTTACAATCTCTCCGTGTTTCATCCATGTATTGCCGCCCATATCAACGTAATAAGCAACTTTGCCATTAGTGGCGTCACTAACCCACAATTCATTTGCTGTGGCATTAAATGCGGCATATCCCGGCTTAAAATTTAGTATAATCGTTCCAAGGTTTGCATTTGTGGTAACATCAATTACAGAAATGCTTCGGGAATCTTCATTGTCAACAAACATTTTTCCGCCTGATGCAGGCCATGCGCCAACTGGGTTTGATTCAACATTTATAGTGGCTATTACAGCTTTGGTAGAAGGGTTAATCACACTTACTGTATTACTCATGCCATTACATACATAAGCTTTCGTTCCGTCGGCGCTGAAGGTTACTTCAGCAGGTTCATCACCCACGGTAATTGTATTCTTCAAGGTATAAGTAGTTGCATTATACACTAACACTTTTCCTGACATATCCATTTGTGATGTCCATATCTCCGTTCCATCTGGGGAAAATACTGCATTGTGATTCATTACCGGCAACTCAAAATTTTTCTTTATTGCACCTGTAACAGCATCCATGATAACCACCATGCCTTTCATACCCGGCATACCACCGGTGTGCCCGGCACTTAAATCCATGCCAGGAACACCAATTGCCAAATGATGGTCGCCACCCGACTGGTGATGATAAATATGATGTGGCCACATAATCATACTGCCACTACTGTTCATTAAATCAATACTGTCGGTAACAGTATTCGTACTAAGTTTAATTACTGAAATGGTGCTGCTCTCTCCGTTTACCACATAAGCAGCCGGGTAGTCAATATTCTTTTCTGTCATTGACATGCCATCGTCTTTTTTGCAGGAAGGAATTGCAAAGATTACTGCCATTACCAATAATATGGCAGCATTGGATTTTAATTGTTTCATTTTCTGGGATTTGTTTTATAAGAAATGATACAATAAAAGGCTAAAAATGGTTGCCTTACAATATTATCTTTTTCTCCTTGCCGAAAGACTGTATATAAATGAAGCCAATGTTCCAAATGTGGTAAACTTCAGGTTGCTGTCGTTCATTCTGCTTAATGGCAGCTTTATGTATGGTTCAATAGCGAAACTCCATCTGTCAGTTATCTTCTGTTTAACACCCAACGAAAAATTTGCTGTGATAGAAGTGGAAAAACCATCACTGTTATGGTATGCATTAGAATGGCTTCTTTGTACGAGTGTATTGCCGTCAGCCAGGAATGTGTAGTGAATATTATCCATGCGCATTTTAATGATTGAAAACCCGCCAGCAGTGTAAAAGTTAATTTTCCTTTTTGCTGAGAACTGATAATATAACATTGCCGGAACTTCTATAAACCTGCAGTAACCGGTTGCATTTTCCAGACTGATACTGTTGTACGATGGCAGGTTAAGTTTTGCGGAATCAAAGGAAATATTGTTACCAGAAGTAGTAAAATATTTTTTTGCCAGTATTACACCTGACCTGATTTCGATTTTAGGAGAGATTCTGTAACCCATTAAAAGGCCATAATCATACCCCGGTTTTGACAGTTTACTTAACTGTACACTGTTTACGTTAACGCCGCCAACTGCTGCGAACGAAAAACGGGAAGTGACAGATTTTTTCTGGACGGGCTTTAAGTTGTTTGCAATACTGCCTGCAGTATCTTTTGGAATGTTTGTTACATTGGCTAATTTCAATAAATCAGTATTTGTTACAGTATCTTTTACCGGAATGTTGGATGTCTCTTTACCAAAACTTGATTTGTTATCAATAGTAATATCAGACCCGGATAATATTTCATCACTAATTTCTTCACTTACTGTCTTATCGTTCACAGCAACTTTACTTACTTCTTCCTTTAAAGTGGAAGTAAGTGGTGTACTATTCTTTCCCTTTTTGCTTAATACAACTGGGTTTGTATTGATTGTTTGCGAGACAGACAATAGCGGTGCAATTTTCCTGACTGGTTTGGTATCTTTTACTACTTTATCGGTATAGCTTGCGATAACTTCTTCATATTGCGGCTTTGCACTACTTTTTTTTCCGTTTTCAGCAGGTAAAATAATATTTTGTTTTGTATCTGTTGGAGTTTGATTAGCATAATTTTTCTTTGAATTAAAATTGCCATCAAACACCCAATAAGCTGACCCTGCAACCAAACAGGCAAAAAGAAACCAGAACACAATAAACCTTCTCCGCTTTTTCTTTACAGGCATTTCAATATCAAGTCTTTCTTCCAGCTTACTCCAGTCAGGAATAAAGCTCAGGTCGGTGTGCCTTTCGATAGCAAGACGAATCTTGTTATCAAAAAAGAAATCATTTGCGTTATACATATCTTTTAGGTTTCATTTTTTTTTGTAACACTTTTTGTAACCAATGCTTGGCTTTAAAAAGGTTCGACTTGGATGTACCCTCAGTTATGCCAAGAATACCGGCTACTTCCTCATGTGTGTAGCCATCAATCACAAATAAGTTGAACACCATTTTATATGCAGGTGGTAACTCCATAACGGTCTCTAATATTTCATTGTAACTCATTGCATCCAATACGGATTCAGAATCGTCGCTTATATCTGCCATCAGCAACGCATTTGCATCGCTAAATTCAATTTTAGGATGAAATTTATTCAGGTAATTAATGCAATTATTGATTAGCACTTTTTTAAACCAGCCTTTAAAAGCGGCTTCGCTATATCCATAAATATCTTCGTTGTACAGGTGAAGGTTTTTAAATGCTTTTACAAATCCATCGCATACAAGGTCTTGCACTTCAATTTTGCTTGAAGCGTACCTGTAGCAAACATTTGCTGCAAACTCTTTCAGCCAGTCAAAAAACAGCTTCTCATGTGAACGACTGTTTTTGCGGCATCCGTCGAGCAAATGTTTCAATTCCTCGTTACAATATGACAACTATTGATATTTTGGTTTTGAAACGGCTTTGAAAATGGTACAAATAATTAAAATAAAAGGTTGCCTGCTATAAAAGATTGTTTTACATCTTCATTCCATCCATTGGGTTGGCACCCTTTTTAAATATAAATTCACTTTGCAGCAGGTAGGCTCCTCTTATTACAATCACATCACCAATAGCTACGCCAGATTTTATTTCAATCCGTTCATCGCTTTCCAATCCTGTTTGCACCATTACACTTTTAAATGTATTTTGACTGGTTTGTATCCATACAGTTGCACCCTTGCCATCTCTCAATACTGCATCAATTGGCAAAGTGAGTGATTGCCGCTGGGGGCTTTTCAATAAAACATAAGCAGGCATACCAGGTTTTAGCTGATTACCCTGATTAGGAATTGACACACGGATGAGATTGATTCTTGTATCAGGATTGATTTCAGGATTTACAAATTCAATTTTTCCTTTGATTTCTTTGTTGTCAAAATCAGGAAGCAGCACAGTAGCTATGCTGTTGCTGTTAACCTCAGCCAGTTGTGATGTATAAACCTGAGCCTCGGCCCATAAAGCAGAAAGGTCGGCCAGCTTTACAATTGTGCCCCCTTCCATTGCATAATCTCCTTCACGAATATCAAGCTGTGTAATATAGCCATTGGCAGTACTGTAAAAAGTAGTTGTGGTTGTTGTCTTTTTTGTATTAGCCAGTTCATTTACCTGTGCTTCATTCAATCCCCACAGCAGCAATTTGTTTTTTGCACTCTGAATTAACTGGTCAAAATCAATTACTGTTTCATTGGTAAATGTTTTTTTCTTGTCCAATGCTAAAATATATTCCTGCTTCGCATTGTTAAGGTCTTCACTGTACAAATCATAAAGCGGCGAGCCTTTTTTTACATAATCACCAAGGTTTTTGTAATACAGCTTTTCAACCCTGCCCATTACTCTTGAACTTACGGACGATGTTTTCATCTGGTCAAAATTCAAAGTAGCGGTTAATACTATCTGGTCGCCGATTGTACCGTTACGAATTGTATCTGTTTGAATATTGCCCAACTGAATTTGCTGCTCACTCAATTGCAATTCATCCTTACTCTCACCATTTTTCTTTTTTACAGGCGTTAAGTCCATTTTACAAATGGGGCATTTACCCGGTTTATATTCTACTACCTGTGGGTCCATCGAGCAGGTGTAATAAGTATCCGGGTCTTTAGGAGTTTCTTTTTTGTTTTTGCATCCTGCAAAAACAAATAAAGCTATTACCGCAATTATGATATACCGCATAATTAGTTTTTTACTTTGATGAAACTTTCACTATCCATTAAATACTGGGCATTCGCCGCTATTGAATCTGTTGCAGTCAATCCGTTTAGCACCTGTATATGTTTTTCATGAGTGATACCGGTACTAACTTTCACCCCTTTAAAGCCGCCATCGGCTTTTTTAAAGACTACTTTTTCCATCCCTAATGAAAGAACAGCTTCTTTAGGCAACCAATATGCTTCTTTTGAGTTTCCGAATATGGTTGCTTTTACCTGGCTGCCGATTGGTATTTTTAGTACACTGTTATTAAAATACACTCTTGCTGTGAGTGTTTTACTTTCTTTACGATAAAATGGCTCAATAAAATCAATGGCTGCCGTAAAGTATTTGCCTGGTGCAGTTTCCGGTACAACTCTTACTGTATTCCCGGCTTTTATTAAAGATTGATTATCTCCATAAATATTAAGGATGGCCCATGCTTTGTCGGGATTAAAAACTGTAAAAACAGATTGGCCTTTCTGTACATACATTCCTTCCTTTAATGAAAGTTCTTCGGTGATTAAAGAAATACCGTTCATAGTACCGGGTTCGGTATTCATGCTGCCGCCGTTGGATGCTTCATGAATATGACCGCTGTAATTGCTATATACGGCTATGGTTAATGAAGGTTTGCCCGATTGAACGACTTGTTGTAATTGAGCATTACTCATACCTAATAACAACAGTTTTTCTTTGGCAGCTTCTATAAATGTGTTGTTGGTTGCATCATTTTTTAGCAGGAATAAAAGATTCTGCTGTGCAGTCAGTAGTTCAGGGCTGTAAATATCTAAAATCTTTTGCCCTTTACTTATTTTCTGATAGCGGTAGCGGACATATAATTTTTCAATTCTGCCGGAAACCCTTGCTGAAATACTTCCGACCTGTCTTGTATCATAAGCAATATTTCCTAATGCCTCAATTTCTATTTGTTCCCGTCTTTGCTCAATTGTTGTTACGGGGATAGATGATACAACAAATTCATTGGTTGGTTTTAGCAATGACTCTAATTCTATTTCATTCACTTTCTTGCTGTCTGTTTCTTTCTTCACTAAGTCCATTCCGCAGATGGGGCATTTACCCGGCTTATCTTTAATTATTTCAGGGTGCATAGGACAGGTGTATTTCACTTTGTCATACTGATGGTCGTTCATTTCCATTTTTACCAAATCCATTCCACACTTCGGGCATTTACCGGGCTTGCCGCTGAATACAGAGTCTTCCGGCATCGGACAGGTGTACATATCCTTTGTAACTTCCGGCTGATGCCCTGAATGTGAGTCTTTGTTATTGTTGCAGGAATATGCAGCAAAAAACATAGCAACTAAAAGCAACAAATTTATTTTTTTCATTTCTTTTCAATTAATCTTTCAATAGTTACCTGTAGCCCCAACGCCTGGTTGAGCAACTCCACATACTCCAGTTGCTTCATGTTCAACCTTTCCCATGCATCATAAAGCATAAATAATTCTTCGGTGTTTTGTTCATACCCCAACTGCATGGTTTTATAATTGTTCCGCAATGCAGGAATAATATTTTCTTCATAAAGTTTCAATTGCTTTTTCTTCAGGTCAAATTCATTTCGCATACTATAGGCCATGCCACTGTACTCATTTACCATCATTTCCTTTTGCGATTGTATCGCATTGGTTTTCCATTTCAGGCTTTCAATATTTGCTTTGTTCATTTTTGA
>Ga0114932_10005170_pt1 | contig 11723 bp, 7 predicted proteins | sample 2SBtaG_2_FD_87286 | JGI IMG/M metagenome (GOLD analysis project Ga0114932, IMG submission 87286) | Deep subsurface microbial communities from Kolumbo volcano to uncover new lineages of life (NeLLi) - 2SBTROV12_ACTIVE470 metaG | ecosystem: Environmental > Aquatic > Marine > Volcanic ... | reverse complement strand
GTAGAGACACGGGAGAACAGTTCTCGCAGTCACTCGTTCTCAATGTCGTATTACAATTACTATCATATTATATAGCAGTTGAGCGGGGCATCAACCCAGACCGACCCCGCAATCTCGCTAAATGCGTTACAGTATAAAAGGAGAGAGTAATGAACATAGGTTTTTATATTAGCTCAACAAACACACACCCCCCTAACGACGCAATTTTCAAAGCTTTAAATGAGGCAGTATCTAACAAAGAAGTTACAGACGCCAGCGTGTTCTATAACGACATAGATTTTAATCCAACAGAAACAAAATTTGGCATGTTTAACTCTACTGAGCTGTGGGCATTCACCGGGGTGCTTGTCGCCACCAGTGTTGCAAATGCAGTTCGATCTTTAAAAATTGTCAATAAGCTTCGCCCTCTTTATCTATACCATCAAGGCGATGAGGGGAGCAAGGATCTGATAGGCTTATTGCACATAACGAACAAGGTTAAAATTATTACCAGAAGCGAAAAAGAGAACAACGAAGTCTACAGGCTTACCGGTAAAAAGACCACGATCATTCCCGATCTGAATATTTCCAAGATTTTTGAGGCATCACAATGAATAAACTTGACATGAGCATTATCAAGATGTATAATGAAGACAACAAGAGTACTTACGAAATAGCTGAGGCTCTTGGCACGTACCCAAACAAAATTAGGAGAACCCTAAAGAAACACGGGCATGAACTAAAAGATAAAAAAACAGCACAACAGAATGCCCTAAAGAGCGGTAGAAGTCCGCACCCCACAAAGGGAAAAACAAGATCTTTAGAGGAGAAGATCAAAATCAGCGGTGGGCTGGTAAACTACTGGGAAGACATGAGCGATGAGGAAAAAGAAAAGCGATCTGAGCAAGCAAGGGTAAGATGGAAAGAAATGCCAAGTGAGCAGAAGGAAAAAATGAGGGCCAAAGGGATAGAAGCGATTCAGAGATCCGCTAAAGAAGGATCTAAGCTGGAGAGATTTTTACTAAAAAGACTACACAAGCTAGGGCACGAAGTGAAATTTCACCAAATGCTTATTCCGGCTGAAAAGTTAGAAATTGATTTGTATATTCCAACGCTCAAGACTATAATAGAAGTAGATGGGCCTTCACACTTCTTGCCTATATGGGGGGAAGAGAGACTCCAGAAGCAGATGAATGCAGACTTGAGGAAAAGTGGTACCTTACTTAGTAAAGGGTATGTAGTAATCAGGGTTAAAACTGTAGGGTTTGAGTCTATCAAAAGAAAGGAAGACATTATAAATCAAATTGCGACTCATTTGACAAAAATTGAAAACAAGTTTCCAAAAAGATCAAAACGTTTTATTGAGGTTGAATAAATGATTGATAACAGATCGCGGGTTGATGAAGACCTGTTTAAAGATGTTGAACTACAAACACCAGAGAACACTGAGACTGGGGTAACTGACGTGGTGAGTGATGACAGGCCCAGCATTGTGTCCCCTGAGTGGAATGACTATGTTATGGCCCATTTTGAGGACAATGAACTCATAGAGGGTAGACCAGTTGCCGCTGGCCTAAGACGTGTCGCGGAGATGATGCTTGGGGAAATTATTTCTAGTGGACCCGCGCAAGTTTTTCCACCAAGTGACGACAAGAGCATTGGCAGGGCCACAGTTGTGTGGCGAGTAGAGTTCTCTAATGGGACATCTTTTTCTGATGTGGCAGACTGCTGGGAGGGCAACACAGACGACACATTTTGCGTCTATGCGGTCGCAACAGCAGCTACTAGGGCAGAAGGCAGGGCACTGAGAAAGGCTCTTAGACTGCGAACTGTGGCCGCTGAGGAGATCACCAAGAAGAACACGGCTAGTATTGCTCGCAGTATTAGCCAAGCCTCTGGCATGGAAACAACACAGGGCGAATACGAAGATCAGGGAAGAATGACTGATGCACAAGGCAACTTTATTGATGTCAAGTGCAGACAACTCAATATTAATGGCTCTCTATTTTTCAAAGAGGCATTTGACATCTCATCAAAGCGTAAAATTACAAAGCAGCAAGCTAGTAATGCAATAGAGAGACTAAATGACTTTCAGAGAAACGAGAGTGGCGTACCAAAATCTATTTTAGGCTATAAAGAAGACTGGAGAGACTAATGAAAGTAACTTACACTACAAAGAACCACCGACTTACAGCAGAAATTGAGGGAGATTCTCCACGAGATGTCTTCGAGAGTATCGCAAGGTTTCAAGAGGTATTTGAAGAGAATGTATGTGGTAAATGCGGTTCTGACAACGTAAAGCTCGTGGTCAGGAATGTCGATGACAATTTCTACTACGAGGTGAGATGTTTGGGATGCGGGGCTAGACTATCATTTGGTTCTCACAAGAAGGGAGGTGGTCTGTTTCCAAAGAGGAAAGATGGCGAAGGAAACTGGTTGCCCGACCACGGTTGGGTCAAGTGGAATCCTAAAACGGAGAAGAACGAGTAGCTGTCGAGAGCACAGCTAACAAAAAAGGGGGAGCATAAAAGCTCCCCCTTTTCTTTTGCTATAATCAAAAATTACTTAACGCAGTTTGGACATCCGCAATTTCCATCACAGTCGCAAACATCTGCGTCAACGTGCTCGCATCCCTCTACACAGGTATCGCAGGCACAAGCCGTGTTAAAGTTTTCATCAATAATATTGTGAAACCATGTACACTTGGCTGCGAAAACTATCATGGCAACGCCAAGTAGCACGCCAGCCAACATAATTCGTCTTTTCATGTCTAATCTCCAGTACATTTTTTAGAATAGGAATCTGTGCCACCATCCTTGGGACGCCCCCAGAAAATATAAGCCTACTAAGGCCCCACCCCAGAAGGCGAGGCGTCTAACGATTCTATGCTTTCTTAGAAATTGCCCAAGTGGGCCGTTGAACAAGGGTTTTCGTAATGGCATCTCACAGTGACCTCCATATTACAGATACTCAAGGGTAAAATACAAGCCGTAATCAGTTTTACTACCAATACTATCTGGTGATGCACTAAGCGCAATATACCAGTCGTGCCGCGTTGACTGGTGTGCAGAACCTTCTTGAGTTAGCCAGTTCCTGTAACCATCGCCAGCATCGGCAGGCAAAACTTCTGCTGCTGATGTATTCAGTCCGCTCATCCCCGGGGAAGCTGTGAAGGCTAAGTCTGCCATTGCTTCTGGCGCATCATAAGATGTCCAACTAAAATGGTCAGAACCCCGATAAGCCAGTGATCCACTGCCTGTGTTATGTACCTCGGTAGGATGGGGATGTCTAATTTCCATCACCTGAGTGGTCACGCCACTGGCATGCTTGGTGATATCGTTGCGATCAAAGATGCGAAGCTTGCAATTTTGAACCCTCACGGCCTCAGAGTGTTCAAATCTGACGTTTAATGGGGCGTAATAGTTAGGAACACCAGAGGTTCCTGCGGCAACCGTACCCCCGTTGTGCTCGATGCCGCTCACGCTCAAATATTTTGTATTGTTAATCTTTACGCCACTAGAAGTCCCATGAGAGTTCGTTACGTAAGATGAGTCTTGGTATTGAGCGACAGGAACGGATATGCCAAACCCGCCCCCAAAAAACCCTATCCCAGACCCGCCAGCGTGGTCGATCAGTGATGGATCAGTATCATATAGCGTGGTATATTGGGCTTTATGTCCGTTTGCATGGAATGTAATTGTAGACATTTATTTGGTCTCCTTAATAGAGTTCGTTATATTATACACGAAAATTAAGTTTTACTAGGTTAAACAGGGTCAATGGTAAGATCTATATATTGGTCACTATTGTTGGAGTAGCTACCCCAGTCGCTCTGACTCCAAAAAGTGTGAGATATGTCGTTTTGGAAATGAAAAAATATGTCATATTTACCCGCATCAGAGGGGTTGTCTATCATGGCTTGGGTTACCTTGTTCCCCTGCTCCAGACCCTTGGGGTCGCTGTGTTCTTTTGGGTAATTAGGGGCTTGTATGGAAAGTTGGAAATTATCAATGGATGTTGCCATTTGGGGCTTAGCGTCCGTAGCGTCCATGGTTTTTACTCGCCCCTGAACCAGATATGCCTTAAACCCCTTACCGTGTACAGACACGGAGCTTACAGGCTCAATTTTGGCAGATCCTTGGGTGAAGCTTTTGAGTTTATTCATATGAGCTTGGGTCATATTTCCCAGATTTGAGAGCTTAAACAGTTTAGTATGATCGAAATACGTGCCAGAACTTACAAGCTCAAATTGATTAATAAATCCTTTGTGATCACCCAAGTCTGTAACATAGCTCACCTTGAGTTCGCAATCGCTACCCGCAATTGTGAATCTGTCTCCCACCTTATAATTTTTACCCAAATCCTGAACCACCATGTTCACGGTCCACGGACTTTTCGTTTTCGTGCCCGGCGGCGTCAAGTGGCTCCCATCAATGAACTTATGGGTAGACAGGTGGGTCTGTGGCAAGCCTCCGCTGTGATAGACCCCGGCGCTTTGGGCCGCAAGAGATACAACGTGATCAGTTAAGGTTATCTTGTCTCCCTTATCCCAAGGAAATGCCACCCTCTTATAAGCATATTTAAACGGAAGTAATTTCCCCCTTCTAATTTTGTTTATTTCCCACTTACCGGAAGGCAGGAGTGGATCATTAATGGCTGCGGCTGTGTCTTTGCACGCATCTCCGAATATCTGGTAGCCATCCAAAAGTTCAGTGGGAAGGTTAAGAACGGTAGTATCCTCTTGGTCTGCTTTTTTGACGCAGGTGGGGATTCTTATGTCCACCGTGCTATCTGCGATGGCAATGTTATGATCTGGTATACCGTCCCCATCTGTGTCTTGGCCCTCTCTCCTGACAGCCACATCAAAAATCGTCGCCCCATGATTGAAATGGTGGACCGCAAAGAATCTGGGATCATAAATAGTTTGTTCTCTAGGCCAAGCGTAATAAATTCTAGCGGACAAATTGGTGGTATGGAAGTCGTTATACGTTAATGAGGGACCACCCCAAGTAGATAACCACTTGGTCGTATTCCCAATCGTGTAGCCAAAGTCTGATTGCATTCCAAATATCTGATCAGTGGTGAAATTAATAAACTGAGAGGCCGAAACCGTGCAAATAGCGCCTATAACACCCACAGCGCCTGCTGGCTCTGAATCTGATGTGGTCGGCCCGAGCGGCCACTTGTTCTGGTGAGCTGACCACACATCGTTAGATGAGAAGTGCTCAGATGGATCATTTGAGGCAAATAAGGACTGTGGATAATCCACGTTAAAGCTAAGTCCGTAAGCTGGGCGACCATGAAAATCAGGAGCACCATTCATATATAAGAGATTAAGACCTCCCGGGCCGAACTGCTTCTCTCTATCACGAGAAGTTTTGGAGACAAGAGTTCCTCCGGGTATGGTGTTGTTGGGATTGGCGGGATCTGTTTGCGACATTTTGCCTTCGCCATAATGATAAAAATCTCGACGCTCAAACTCTGCCAGAACGGCGGCTGTTTCCGATCTAGGGGTAACACCAGCATACACTTCTGCCTTAAGGGGCCGGAACTGTATTTTATTGGCCGTTTTGGGCTGGAAATCATAAGCGCTGTCGTCCGCAGCTCCAACTCCAATATAATCGAAGCCCAAAGCGGCGTCATGACTAACTGTGTCTCCATCTGTATATTTCTGTTTATGTAACCAGTTATACGCACAATTTCCCAGAGGATCATCAGGGGAATAAAAGAAATAGTCCTTTAAGTGGGTTCTTAAAGCTCCTCCGGCAAGTGTCGTATGTACCGCTCTCGTGATCTCCCAAAGACTAGTTAACGGCCTACCATAGCTACCACTGGGGGAGGCATTCATAGCAATGTCGGCGGGCAGATGGGGGACATCATGGTTCCCATTAAAAACATCCGCAAACATAGCTGGCTGTATGGTTTTGTTGGGATCATTGGGATCTATTATTGACGGGCTTTCCGAATAAACATGCCTATCCGACTCCATATTAGTCCCGCCATCAAACGCTATTTCCGTAGAAACTATCCCTCCCGCGTTGAAATAAGCAGTATTCTGTCTTGGCGAAACCTCAAAAGATCGAGTGTCGGAATAATACTCTGCACCATTTCTATCTACATCCTCATCCGCGCCCTTATAACCGTTCGGGAATACGCACCCAAAAAATGGCCCAGATGTTTCTGGTGGAGGATCGCTAATCACAGTTCCAATGGGGTCTTGACCATACACGGTGGCCCCAAGAGACCTATTTTCCCCTCTGGTTCCACCAACATATCTGTCCATAAAATCAAACGAGGTAAACTGATGATATCCATCCAGCTCAGTTTCAAAGGAGCTGATATTTCTAGTGTAGAGATGTGGGCTTTGGGCGGGATCGGCATTCCAATTGTCGGCATCGCCATGGTAATACTGGACATGAAAGGATTTCTCGGCACGTTCAGGAGAAATCCTTGCGTTGTTCTTGTCTCGGAAAAAATACTGGAGGCTTGTCGCAAAGTATGTAAAGTCCCATCGCCCCTCAAAAACCGAAACACCCACTGCATCCTCTGTAACACCACTTCCAAACTCTAAGGGCATCCAAAGTCCGTTGATTTCATTAAGTATAACAGTTGTGTCTGTCTCCCAGATGCGCCCGGGATCAGGATTGTGTACAATAACCTTAAACTTTTCTTTGTTGTCCTTGCGGCAATCTTTAGGCAGAACGTAATTGGGCGTCCACTGCATGGGATTCCCATTCTGCATGGTAATAGGTATTGCTGCCCCGCTCCCTAGGACCAAATGTTTTGGGTCTTCTGTATCGTCTAAAACATCCTTGTTGTCTTGGTCCTCCATGTCTTTTGCTGTGGCGGCCCATGTCGCGGCGGGAATGGTCTGGGAAATTTTAGCTAACATCTGTTTGCTTCCAGACTGCCATTTACCCGTCATGTGGTTCATGTGCATATCCACATCTCCCACCACCTTGTTCTCGGGCTTATCTTCTACTTCCGAAATTTCTCCATCTTCCGAGTTTCCGTCCCGTCCAGCCAAGTCTCTCGGTACCCCAGCGTGTTTCATGGCGCTCATAATGGCTGTTCTTCCGGTCTTTCTCTCCGACCTTTCATCGTAAAGGTATAATTGAATGTTAAAGGATTCCGTCTTGTGTGCCGGAACAAGGCTTCCAGCATCATTACTAAATAGTTGCCCCGGCGCTACATCAAAGGTTACTGCCGCCGGGTATATTAAACAGCCCGACTTGCTCGTTTTGATATCTTCAATAAAGCGGTGCCGAGATTGAGCCTCATCTGACCACTTAGACACATCTGGTTCTTTCACTAAATAATCACGAACCCAGTCATTCATGGCGATAATATTAGTCACCTCGTATGTCCCACCGCCAGCGACTGGAAATCCAAGAAGCCTTTTTGGGTCCAACAAATAAGAAAAAGTTCCATCGTTAATATCATCACTTGCGGCTGGAATCCACTTAATGTCGTCAAAATAATCTATGTCTAAGTCCGAGTACTCGTAATCATTGCCGTGCCACGGCGGCTTATTGTCCTCCGCCTTTGGGCGACCATCGGCATAGGACCAAGACAAACCAAATTTCTTTTCTTGATACTTACCCTTGTTGCCCCCATCAAATCTCCACACTTCAGATGTCCCCTCTGAGGGCAGGTGTGGACCTGCGACCCCCGCTATTGTCGGGGTTATGTTAAAAAACACATTGGGCGTTATGTCCGATTCGCCCCTTAAGACTAGAGACCTATTTATAAACTTACCCCCCGCACCCCTATGGTACCACCAGTCGTACAGTGTTCCTGTGGTAAATGTAGAAAGACCTAGCTCTTTCATCCACTCACTGTCGGTCACAAAGACGTGAAAATCCTCGGCCTCATTATTCTTAAATAAATCCATCTTATTCCTTTCTTATTCCGGTCTTGGCTTTGGTGGTTTCGGGGCGGGCATATCAGGTTCATTGGGGTCATTAGAAACCCATTGAGCTAAAGAGTCGCCAGCATCATTTAAGTTACCAATAATGTTAATAGCCATCTTACCACCATTTATAATCGCATCAAGCATTCCTGCGTCTGCCTCTGTGGAGGTGGCTTCCGTTTGATCCGGCCCCGATGTAGCTCCCCCCTGAATAGCTGTACTTACCACATCTTTGGTTCCATCAACAGGAACTCCATGGTTATGTCTTTCTTTATATCCAACCAAATAATCCATACGAGCTGCCTCGCCCTTTTCTAAAGTGGTAAAATGCTCCTCTGTTGATTTTGTTCTCGCCACTAGTTCCGCTCCCCCCGCAGATAGAACACTACCAAACAAATTGACGTTGCTCGAAGATTTGCCCAACCCTCTTCTAATTGCAGAATTGTTTTGATCTATAATTTTTTGTCTTTCTCTGGATATTGTTGCTATGTTGCCCTCTTTTTGTTTTTGCAGTTTACCAAAACTGGAAGTATATAGATCCATTTTTACGGCAGTGCTGATCTTATCAGTCCCAATGTCAACGCTAATCGAAGTGACCAGTGGGCCGCCCTTCTTTAATGCTTTTGCCAGACTTATACCTGTGGGGGCTTGGGGGAACACGAATCCTCCACGCTCACTAAACAGAAGCAAGCTATTAGAAAATTGGGCCTGCAATGATCCTGCCGCATTCATGAGCTGATACCCAGCAAAATTCCAAGGGGCAAGATTTTCATCCTTAACAAATTCTATTTTGCCCCCAATATTCATCACCCCCGGAGATCCAGTGTTAGGATCTAATGATGTTGCGGACAGCCAAGGTCCATAACATCTCTCCATTGACATTAATGGCATGGCTACCATGCTAGGGTATACCGGAGAAGGCGATATGAAAGATAGCTTGCTAGCATCAAGGCTGGCCCCCTGCATCGCCTGCTTCTGCAATCTTCTTGCTGTTCCCAGATCCTCGAAATCAACCTTGACCACTTTATCCACATGCATAGGTTTATCGCTATTTACAATCGGGGCCGGTTTGTCAAAGCCCGGGACACCCCTAACTACATCTCGTGTCATAAGGTTATACATACCAACCGCATTAAAAGAAGCTAATGGGCCATCTAGGTACCTCATGTCTACACCGGGTTTAATACGACCCGGCAGCGTAATTAAGGCATACACATTGCTGGCGTCCAAATTATCCGTCCTCGAATTAACAATCTCGCCTTTCAGATTTTTATCATGAAATCTTGCGAAGTCTTCATTTTGAACGGTTTTTTTCTTCCCCTCTGCTGGGGAAAAGCTAGGTTGTAATTTTTCAGTAACCTTTTTAGCCACCTTACACCCATCCGCATCTTTGGTGAATTCTATTCTAACCTTGGGTTTGGATATTTTTACCTTAAAATCCCTCGCCCACACTTTTGTGGGAACCTCTACTGTGCGAGGGGGCATATATAATTCTTCACTGACATCACATTTAACATAAGCAACAGACGGTCCCTGACGTTTCAAAAGCTTATCATCTGCAATTTTGGCCTGCACCTGCTGCATGCTCATTTTTCTATCTGGATGAAGATTGTCTAACTCCTCCATCACATCAGGAATAAAACCTTTCGCTGTAATACTTTGCTGAGCAATAGACTTAGAATCAACAGTGCTAAAATCGAGGTGTTCACTGTGGTCATACCTAGCATAGCAAGACACCCTACCCCCATCGCCCAGCAGATTAGTTAAATCCATAGGGGCTAATGATTGCTGTGAGGCTGGAGGGAGGTTAGCAAACGGAACATTGCTTGCTTCTGCAAACGACAAGTTCCTGTTGTAGAGAGCAAAATTAAAAAATCCCCCTTGTGGCTCAGGCTTGTAATTAAATTCCCACTTTTCAGAGATAGGATTGAAGCTGCCCTTTAAAGCACCGTAGGTATACCTAGCTCCATGATTATAATCTAAATAGTGCTCATGCGTATCGCTAACCTGAACTTGACTTTGTAAAATGGATATTTCTGAAGAAAATGCCATGCTGCTTGCAAAATTTAGACTGTTGTTCACAGGCTGGGGCTTAAATCCGAATGGGCCATTCTGTATGCTTCCAACCTCCTCTGGGTTGTACAGAGTTATATTAGAGGAATAATTTACATTGCAAGAGTTGGGAATCTTCACCAAGAATTTTTTGCCCAAATTCTCCTCAGCAACCTTCTTTACAAAGTTGTAAACTTTTTTTGCGTTTTTCAGGTGCTCTTTGGCCATACGGGACATATTTTTCACTAGACCCATGTTGGCATTAAGGGTGCTTTTTATTTCTTGTAGTTCAACCTTATCACTGGCCTGAATTGATGCCAGCATCTTATCAAGTTTATCTGAATATACCTTGGCTTCCGCTATAGCGGTTGCAACTTCGGCTAACTGGGCAGTAAGCTTGATTCGATCTGGCCAACCCATATCGCCAGTAAGTAACGTCCTCGTTCTCGCAAACGCTTTCTCCAATCTTGTTATTTCCTCCATCGCGTCGTCTTTTAAAATTTTGAACTCAGGAGCGTTGTTGTCTAATTTCTTTTTAAGTCTATCAACATTACTCATGCATGATATAACTGCGCTTTGAATAGACGCGATGCCGCCCTCGGGAATACCTATTTTCTCAGCGCGCTTGTAGTATAATGGGTAACCATAAGGGGGCGCACACGGGCTGGCGGGAAGGCCATCTGGCCCCATGTAATTTTTATCAGAATTAAATAAACATCTTGGTACAGACACGCCGAAATCTCTACCCGTGAACATGGATTTTAGGGCATCTTTTGCGTCTGCGTCACCAGATAGTGCATCAATCTTGCTCTCTGTGTCTGCCGTGAGTCCCTCGCCCGCAGCGATCAATATGGTCTCCCAAGTCTGGTTCTCTGACAATTCCTGCATGTACACTTCGTCATATTGCAATAATAATGTCTTCCACTGTTCATATGACACTAGGGCGGCACGAAGCTCAATTTCTGTAGCTATATAATAATTCCCCACGCCATAGGCATTTAAAGAGGTGGCATCTAACATTATTTGTTGATAAGAACCAAAGCCTTTGGGTATTGTTACAGCTTTATCTGCCCCAAGGAAACCATAAAAGGGCAAAATTTGTTGCTTTAAAGATGTGGATAGACGCCACTTGTCGGCCTGCAAGAGTTCGTAGGAATTGGATACGCCGTTGTTCTTTTTTCTAAGCTCTAAATTGTCTCTGTCTTTATTATTACTGAAATAGTACATCTCAACTTCTTGAGCGCCAACTACAAACTTGTCAGTTGTAACGTTAGACAACTCGTAACCTAAATCTTGACTCTCTACGTCTATACCCCGTGCGTGCAGAGTATCCAAATAGGATTTGATGGCCCCGTATTTTGGAGGCTTGCTTTTATCTATAGCGTCCACACGAATAATACCGGCAATGACCTGAGACGCATTAATGGGCGCTATATATTTATTCCACTCGTCGATAAAACTACAAGCAGGATGATCAATTATGGGCAATAAGCTAACAAACAGCTCATGACTTGTAACATCACATATCTCTTGGGCCAACTCCAAAAGATTCATTTGATCAAAATCCATAAAATACATTGACGGAATATGCTTTGTGGGCAGCCCAGAGAAATCTACAACATATTTATATCCCCGAAAATCTATCGCCCCGCCAAAGCCAGCGTCAGCATACTCTTGTGGTAGCAACCCATTGTAATTAAATAGCGATACTAACGCTTGTTCAATTCTGTACCAAGGCATACCCTTGTCGCTTCTTCTAGAGAAGCCTTGGCCGGTAACT
>Ga0114932_10005169_pt1 | contig 11725 bp, 7 predicted proteins | sample 2SBtaG_2_FD_87286 | JGI IMG/M metagenome (GOLD analysis project Ga0114932, IMG submission 87286) | Deep subsurface microbial communities from Kolumbo volcano to uncover new lineages of life (NeLLi) - 2SBTROV12_ACTIVE470 metaG | ecosystem: Environmental > Aquatic > Marine > Volcanic ... | reverse complement strand
TTTTTAATTTAAATTTTATAATCACATAAAGTTTTCAAGTTACAAGCATTACATTTTGGAGAACTATTATGATGTTCAGGTTCGTCCATACCAAGAGAAATAGTTGTAAATTTCTGTAGTGAATTGTGTAAATATTGTAATGAAAATGAATCTTGAATTTCTGAGAATACTTTGTATGGCTCTCTAGTCTTTCTATCACAGATTCTAATCTGCCATTTCTTTTGAGTGTGAGGCATTTCAAAGAAATCATCAGGATTTTTACTTCTCTTTGCTGAAAAATTTGAATTAAGATATGCTAACACTTGTAATAATTGACTAGGATATGGTTGAGTTTTGTTTTCATAAATTTGAGGTCTTCCTGTAAATTTATCATCTTGGACCACCAGTGTTTCATCTATTCGTAAAATTTTATCAATTCTACCTGATAGTGTGAGAAGTACATTTTCTGATGGAAATTCAAATGGCATAATCAAAGTTGAATGAATGTTTTCTCGTGCAAATTCGATATCTTCTTCTTTATCTTCAATTTGTTCAATTGATACTAGTTCCAACTCTACATGTTCTTTTTCATATTTTTCTTCTGCATGATGTGCTTTTGTGCCTAAAATCAGGGCTTGTGAGGGTTTTGGTCTTATTCCTTGTATTGATAGTGGTATTTTGTACTCACAATATCCTAGAGAATCTGCAAAATCAGTAACTGATGCATTGAGAAATGTAATGTCATTTTCTTTGTTAATTTTAATCATAAAAATATACCAAAATCAAATCTCAAAAATTCTGTGAAAAAACTCTTGAATACATCATCATGTTTACTAGTATCGGTAAATTTTCAATAAAAAGATTTTCCATAGTTGAAGTTAGATGACTACTTTTGATATTTGATATTTCTAATTGTGAACGTGCAGATTCTCCCCATTCTTTTGAATTAACACTAATCAAATCAAGAATTTTAATAATTGAAATTAGTTTATCTCTTTTTTGTAACATTTCAGGATAATAGCTTAAAAAGAAAGAAATTATAGTTGGAGATAATTGATGTACTGCTTCATTATCGTTTATGTATAAAGGAAACAGTTTTTCGATTGATTGATTCATTTTATTTTCAAAATCACTAATGGATTTAAAAGTGGAATCAAAAATACCCTCTTCAACTGAATTATTTTCAATAATTTCTGAAACATTAACAGCTAGATTATTCAATTTATCTACATATGTAATGCTAGAATTCTCTTCCAACGATTGAAGTTTGTTTTGTATTACAATGCTAAGTAAATGTGTCAAGTCATTTGATTCTATTTTTTTTCCAACACTTCCAATAACTATCGAATGGTATGGTTGTGAGAAATTTTGTCTCAAAATTAAACCTGTAAATATATCACCTTCTTTAAAATAATTTGTAATATTTTCAATTAAGAAGATTTTACATTTTTCAGAAGAAATTTTATTTCCATCATCTACAAGTATGATGACATCCGCATACAAACATTTTACATTATTTGTTTTTAAAATTGTTAGTATTTCAAATTTTCTTTCAATTTTTATGATTTTAATTAAAGTTTTATTTAATTCTAAAACATTATTTTCATAAATCCTATCACTTGAGTGATAAATCAAATTACGAATTGTTGATGAAACCATGTTCCGTGGAACAGGTAAATTCCAATAAGCATATTCAAAGCAGATATCAATGATTTTGGCTTCATCAAGAACACTTTCATTACTTCCACCTAAACGTAAAATATTTGTGGATGAGAATTGAACATATTTTCCACCATTTTCATGACTAAATTTCGCATAAACACCATTCCCAATAGAATCAATTGTAGGATTATCTGTAGAAGGTATTCCTATTTTAGAAAGAGATACATGATTAAAATTTAACAAATAACATGGGATAAATTCTTCAACACCAGGATTGTTAAAATTATGAATTGTTTTATGAAGATATTTGAATGTGGGATGAATATGATAAATTAATGGCATTGAAAATTTTATTTTAAAATAACCTGCGTCTCCATCAACATGTCTTATTGTTAAAAATCGAATGAGATTTGAATTGATTCTATTTTCAGAAAATAACTTAAAAGATAATCTTTCTATTCTTCCTTGAATTGATGTACAATCTTTGATCATACGATCCCTGAGATTTTTTTTGTAACGTAAATCAAATTTTGGTATCAATGTAGAAAGTAAAGTGAAATCAAAATCTTGTTTGTCATTGAATTCTGCATTTTCAGGATTGTATCTTTTTTCATTCATGCATTTTCTTTCCTGATTTCTTCAGATAGTTTTGAAAGCATTTGTGAAAGATCAACAGCCACATTACCTTTTACTTTTAACATTATTTCGTAATTTGATTCCAGTGCACCTTTTGAAAGATTGGCAGATCCAATCAATGCAGTGACTCCATCTATAACAACAAGTTTAGCATGTAATATTTTATGTAAATTACCAATTTTTGTTTGTTTAAAAAATTGAGGAAAAAATTGTTCAGGATAATCATATTTTAATTCTTCAATTTTTTTCCTTGCAAATGTAGTATGAGAGTTTTTTTTACCATCATCATTAATGATTATGCTGATTTGCATTGTAGGTTCATCGAGTTTTTCTTGAAGTAAATTAAAAAAACGATTCATAACATCACTGTCATGACCTGTAGAAAATGAAGAAATTTGTATGGATGAATCAGCTTTTTCTAATTCCCCAAAAAAAAGATCAGCAATATCCATAGCATGGAATCCCATCCAAACTTTTCCTGATGCGCCAATTGCCTGTACCTCTCCAATTGAATAATTATCCATCAAGTGTGCCTCGAACTAAATTTCGATCTAAAAATTTGTTAAGATAGGCACAAGAAGTTTCTGAATTCATCAAGCAAATGTGACATGCCGCACCTGTTCTCTTTTGATTATGTATTTTTGATGCTGAGCATATTGGATCATTAGAACATGAAGTTATTTTACGTAGAGTTTTTTTTACAATAACTGGAAGAATTCGTTCATCAACTAAACTAGTTAAGCCTCCCAGAGTTCCATCAGTTCCAGGACTTGAAGCATAAATGAATATACCTGCATTAAATGTACCATCAGATTTTTCTACACAGTAAATACGCTCTCCAAGAGAAACACCTGAAAATCCAGAATCAATTGAGAGTTGATTAATAAATTCATGTGCAAACGAATGCCACCACACAAAAAGAGGATTTGTTTGTAGGTTTTGACGTTCTAATGCATCTATTTCTTGTTCCTTATGTTTTTCATTTTGTAATTGTTTGATTTTAGAATCATTTTTTTCCAATGTTTCTTGATGAATTTTTTTCCATATGGCGTAATCCTCGTTGTTTGATTTTTCAAAAATATCCATTGCATCTTTATGTATTTGTGGATCCAGATGGATGAAAATTCCTTCTCCACGTAATTGATTTGCAAGATACCACATTGAACCATTTTCGTGTTTGTAAATTTCAGTATGTGAAATTATGTTACCAATTCTTACATCAGAATCTCTATCTTCTTTAATCCCGCTTGGTCTAGGAGGGGATATTTCTCTACTGTACCCTGTTTGTACTTGAGTTACATTCACGCCTTCAAAAGGCATCGATTCAAAAGATAAATCCCAAGATGTTGGAAATTGGATTGGAAATCGTTTTCTTGTAGATGTTGTTCCAGGTGTAATTGATACACCAGGCCCATCTTCACGTGTAAGAGTTTCTAAAGTACTCAATTCCTCTTCAAAAGATTCTTTTTCAGATAATAATTCAAGAGGTGTTTCAGGTTTTGCAGCAAATTGTTTTATTTTATCAAGAACATCTACAAATACATCTTCTCGTGCATTTTCTGTTTTTCGAATTAATTCTGAGGTAATTTCTTTATGATCATCTTGTTCTTCTCTTAAAATTTTTACAAAATCTTTTTGAGTGATAGTTTCTTTTTCAGGATGCACATATTTTAGATATGTTTTTACGAATCCAGTAATTTCTCCTGCAATAGGTTGTAATGTATTGAATAATTGTGATCTTTGTGGTTTAATTTCCATCGAAGTGGCAACAAGAGGCATCCTAATACTCATCTGAGTTTTATTCGTCAATTTTGCTTTAGACATATTTCCATTCTTTGTACAACCATGTTCATCCACACGATTAGTTTCTACAATTTTTTTAGTACAATCAATTTGTCCAGTACCTGATCTTTTTTTGAGTTCTAAATTATCTACAGAAGCACCACAAGTACTAAAAACAAAAGTATCGTTATTCCAATGACCAATACATCGAATTACTGCATTATCATTACCACCAGAAGAAATTACTGAAAAAACATTTCCTTTACATTGAGTTCCATTATCCCGATGTATTTCATCTTTCCAATCTACATCTCCCAGATGACCTTCAGAGCAAGCAATCACAAGAGTCGATGTAGCATAATTTTTACTTTTTTCGTTATTATCAACTAACAGTCTTTGACATTCTGGACATTTTACATATGTTCCATCATCAAAATTAAGTTCAGCTAAAATCTTTACATTTTCATGTATTTTATTTGTACAATATGCCCATTTTGGGAACACATCACAACGATAAATTTTTTCTGTTGATGGAACTACAAGTGATGTATTTGTAGGTAAAGAAAAAAGTTTCAATTTTCTCCAATTAATATTGGTATTAGTTCTAAGTAACATTCGTCTCATCCTAGAATCATTGACTTCATATTTGTATAATCCTGAAATTCCTTGTAAATTATCATCAACAAAATCACCTTTACCATTTAAATTTCCCACCAAACTTTGAATAGATGGAACTACAAAAGTTTGGTATTTTGTAGATAGTAAAGTTCCTGGTCCATAACGTGTCATGAATTGTGAAGGACGAATGTCAGTAGTAACATCTAGTCCACCGTAAAAAGTTGCAGCGGGTTCTGTTTGTCTAAGAGAGTTTGAAGTATTCTCAAAAACATGAGGCAAATCACTAATTTTATGACCAGGAGTTCCAAGAACCACACATTTTTCAGGGATAGAGTTTGGAATTCTTTCTTGATACACAAACTCTTTTCCATCATTATGTAATTCCGTTGCCAATCTATGCCAACGTGCTTTAGATTCATCAAAATGGTTTGCAAACTGTTCTTCATACATTTTTCTAAATCGTGCAATTTCATTAGATTGAGAAATTTCAATTAGGGCTTTACGGACTTCCAAGACATCGTTATCATTATTACAATCTTTCATACGGTTAGGCCCATCAGACATTATCCATTTTTTACTAACAGAAACTCCATTGACATTACGAGCATTTCTTAAAATTGCAACCATTATTGGACCAAGACACAACTCCATAGCTTCGTCTGAAAATGGTGATGCAGTAATAGGTTCTACAAATTTATGTATCATTCTATGATATCCGATAAAATTTTCATAATGGTTAAGATCTCTTGCACGACCCGCACGTAACCACGTTAATACTAGACCGAAATTATTCCTGCCAACTCGTCCCGAAGATTGAATATATCCAGAATTTGTTTTTGGCTGATTCATTATTTGGATAATGCCAAGTCTAGTTACATCAATACCAGTTCCAAATACGGGTGAAGTTTGAAGTGAATCAATATTGGAATCTTCTTGTAATTCTTCTAAATGTTTAACAAGATCTTGTGCGTTAGTTTCACTGGATAATTGAATATTTTTATCATAACTCAAAGACCTAGATGCAGAATTAAGACTGATTTTAATAGAATTACTTTGTAATTTAGAAAGATTTTGAAAAGAATCTGGAAAATCATCAGGAATTTGTAAAGGATTTGTTTCAAATGAATCTAATTGTGAATTTACTGATTCAAATTCAGTCGAGGTATTATCATTGATTACTGAAATCCATATTTTGTCATTCTTTTTTATTTCATGATTTAATTTATTGTCAAAATTAAAATTATTTTCACCAAGAATACATTCTTTGTACTCAGAAGAAACAATAGGTGAACCAGTAAGTGGAGTCCCATCTTTGTAAATAGCAATTCGAATTCGACCCGTAGCATTTGTACAAAAAACACTTACAGATTCAAAATGCATATCTTTATCTGAAATAATTGGGAATAATCTCAATCCTTCCGGAAAAGTTTGATTGGTTACTCGTATTGAGGAATTTTCTATTTTAACAGAGCTTAATTTATTTACATTTTGTACAATATTTTCAGAATAATAATTTGTAAATTTTGATAATAGTGATAAATCAGTGAAATAAGAAACAAAAGTCCAATAAGGATCTGTTTCTGTAATTATGTCGTTTCTTTCCTTAGTAGTTAACTCATATAATTCAGGATACTTTCTCATTTTAAAAATTTCAGACATCATAATTGACTGAGCTTGAATTGGAAGATATACGGCAGTTTTTCCACTTAGCATGCCAAGATAAAGTCTTCCAGGTTTCTCACCAATACACGACGTATCTTCTTTAATTTTAGAAAAATAATTATCAAAAGAATTAATTCCGGGACTGGGAAAAATTGAAACCTTTTTTCTAAATATAGTTCCAACTTGACTTTTAGCTTCTTTGATAGTTGCACTAGATGCAATGTATTTTGGTTTCAATCCATTATTAGAAAGCACGTCGACAGCCATCTCATAAATTCCCATCATACTTCCCAACGGGCCCTCGATTAGGTGTAATTCATCTTGCAAAATCAATGAGGGAGGATTAAAACCAGTGATATCTTGAAGATCCTGAGGAGGAATCTTATCTTTATCACTACCACCTCTTTTCAAAAGTGGAGATTCAAAAGTACTTCTTCGACCATATCCAAAAACAGGATGAACTACATCTACATTTCCAAAAATGGATGCACATTTTGGTTCAAAAGGAAGATTTGCGAATTTATCAACTGTTGTAATTAAAAAGCTAGGACATTTTGAATAAACTTGTTCATCATATACAAAAGCTGAGATTGGTACAGAAGTAGAAATATTTTTAGAATTTTTAATTTGAAAAGCTGGAGGTATGGCTGCATTGAATTTATTTTCTAGTTTTTCAAACCATTCAACTTTATTTAATTCACATTTTTTATTTGTACAAAACATTGCAAAATCATAGCGTTTCTCACCATGATTAAGGAAAAAGTATCCAGGCATAGAAGGAGATGTGGATTGTAATGGATCATTTTCACCATCAACAATTAATTGTTGTTCAACACAATCTTTCCACCATCTATCAATTAAACTTCTTTCAAGGGATTGAGTATTTCTTTTAGGTTTAATCTCCATAGTTAATCTATAATAGAATTCATTATCAGATGGATTTGAAATAATTTCAAAAACAGGTTTTGCTTTAAGAATAATTAAATTATCTTGAAATAATTCTTGAGATAAATTTTCTAGAACATCTTTAGTTTTGGATAAACGAACAATCCAAGTAATTTTTGTAAATTCTTGATTAATTTTTTGTTCTTTTGGAATACATAAAATATTTCTACATAATGGACAATTCTGTACTTGATCAGGATCACCTGCAGGTTCAGAATTTTTACGTTTTTTATCCCATTGTGGTAATAGTGCACCTTCACAATTAAGAATGGTTTTGAATGTAGATTTTTTATACCCGCACAAAAACGATTTTGGAGTTATTTTATTGCCAATCCAAAGACCAATAGAGAACCGTTGATTTCCCCAAAAAATTTCATCATCTAATTTTTTTAATAAAGTTGGATCAGATATTTTTTCAGATCCGGTTAATGCATTTTGAGGTAACCAATTCATTACACGCTTAATATCAGCTACGATTATAGCTCCTAATGCTCTATGAAATTGCTGAACAGTTAGTAATCTTAGAGTATATCTAGAAATGACACTGACTCCGCCATCATTACTTAGAGTTACGCCGTCATTTTGATTGGTATTCGAAGATAAACGTCTAAAGGCAATAGCAAAAATTACAATCCCTAGATATGCTTCAGTTTTACCCCCTCCAGTTGGAAACCAAAGTACATCCGCATGATCTCGCTCTTCAGGGGATTCCCCCGCAACACCAGTAAGACTTTGTAAAATAAATGCCATTTGAAATTCTCTCCATTTGAGAATGACTCCGTTGGGATTATCATCATTTTTTGTTTCATTGATTCGTTTATCGTTCATTACCGCATTCATAAAACAAAAAGCTGCTCTTGCTTTTTCATCATTAATTAAAAAGTCAATTCCTTTTGAAATTTTTTCTTTAGATTCAGTACAAACTTTGAGATGTTTAATTCCAGTGTCTTTAATTGATTTACTAATTTTGCCTAAAGTAAAATCATTAGTTAATTCTTCATTTTGAAGATTAATCCATTTTTTATAATCATGTTCTATGTTTCGAAGTGGATCTTCAAAGTCTTTTTTATTCCAAGCATTTGATAAGAATTCTGCATTAAATTCATGTTCTGATTCCGTTTCTGGATTTAAAATAGAATAAAGTGGAAGGTATTCTGTTCGCACATGAGTCTTTCCTAGAAAATCATCCTTTATTTTCTGAGGAATAATTTCAGAATCTTTCCAAATTATTTTTTTAATGTCTCCTTCATAATATTCAGGATCAATATCTTTCCATACTGCAGCACAAAGATAGCCCTTAGCTTTTGTTTTTAGATTATGATACAATAATGCATCTGATTTATCTTGTTCGTCAAAATCATTGGAATTAATAGAATCCAAATCTCCTAGATCACTAGCATCATTTACAATTACTCGAATTTGAGGTTGGAAAATTCTATCAACTTCTTTTTGACGTTTTGTAACATCATATGGGGATTCATTTACTAAAAATATTCTAACAACCCATTTACTAGAATTTTTAATTTTAGTAGAAAATATGTGAAGCCATATGCCATTATGAGTTACGATACTGCCATTTACACCAGATGTTAATTCTTCACGCTGAAAATCATTATCAGGATTAAGCCAATTAGTTGCAAAAAAGTTGGGATGTCTATTGAAAATTCTAGGTGTTGGACCAAATTCTAAATTTTGAGTATATCTTGCCCAAGTTAAACAAATTCTAAATTTTGGGATAGTAGAGTTATCATTTTGAGCATCAGCATTTTTTTTAGAATCTAAAACAAAAGAAAGTCCAAGAGAAGATGCCCCTTTTACTAAGCTTAATTCAGTATCAACGTCCCGTCTAAGATGATCTAAACCCTGAGTATTTTCATTATTAGAAGATGTTTCAATATTTTCTTCTTGTATTTTATTAATTTCAGGATTTAGTGCATCATCAATTAGTTTTTGATCTGGTGAATCTAGTTTATTTTCAGGAAAATATGCTGAATTTAGAACTCCTAACTCATATTTCAAATAAGGTTGTTCAATAGTTTCTTTAGGGCCTGATTTTGGTCCCAGAAGATTTTCATAAAGTGCTTTAACTAAATGTGTTCGAATCATGAGGAATACGGTGTCTCATAAGTTATAGAATAAAAGATTTTTCAACATGAAGCGCATTTTGTAATATTTACTAAGTTCTTAAGCAAATCATTTAGTTTGTTCATATCTTCATCTTTAACCATTTCACGAACAATTTGGATGGATTTATCCGAAATCCCAACAAATTTAGAACTTAGATCTTCTTCTACTACATCATGAGTATAATGAGTACGATGTGTAACACATACACTTCTAAGACGATTACCATTTTCATCAAATCGCATCATTGAAATGATCTCCAAATAATTTTTTGTCCTGGTTTTAAAATAAAGGATGTTGCATTTTGTTTAATTACAGATGGTTTTCTAATTGCTTTATCGACAATTTTTTGCATTTTTGATTTCCCTAGTCCAATTTCATCACAAGGTAAAAGATCAGGATTTACAATATTTGTACCACATAATGTAGCTGCTTGTGCTAATCCCTTATCACAGGTAATCAAAATAGTGTTTGTTGCTCTAGCATATGCTAAAATTTCAGAATCACCATCATGTAATGTAGAATATTTTGTTTCAAGATATTTTGCATCTTGAATCATTGAACTTGTTATAGAACCAAAAATTACTCTAGCTCCGATTAATTCTTTGATTTGTTTTGAAATTAAATCAACATCATAACCTAATCTTATTGCCTCCAAAACTGTTTGAGAGGAAATATGAACAGTTGAAGATTCAAAGTCAAGTCTACAAGATAACAGATCACCAACATTTGCATTTTCACAAATCTTGATTCCTACGCATGTATCTAGTGTGTAGTTATGTTTGTTTGACCCATTTTCCATACTAAGTAATGTATAGAACAGTATATAAATATATACTTTATTTACAATATAAGGATCTTTATGTTAGAAATAATGAAGATCGGAATAAAGAATTTTCATGCCTAATTTCACAATATAATAGGATCGCTTAACATAAGAAAGATTATTCGATACATACACAGCATTATATAGCATATTTCTCACATAAAGGGTATGGGAAAGAAAGTTCAGTATCAAGTAATGGACAAACATGCATCAAAAATAAAAGAATTAGTGGATAAAGAAAGATACAGAAATTCAGATATTTTCATAGATGCGGCAGTCAATATTTTACTTACTTGGGAAAGTGAACATCCAGAAGATTCAATCAAAATAATGCAATCAATGATGCCATTTACTGCTGAACAAGAAAAATTCATGTCAGGATTTGTCAAAGAAGAAGAAAGAGAAAGACATTTTGGAAAAGGAGAACAAGAAAAAGCTGATAAAGAATATGAAAAACAAAAAGAACATGAGATTTCAGATCATGATCACATAAGATTGCAACATAATCTTGATGAAACTTTAAAGTATATTTCACAACTAGAAATCAAAAAACCTGATTGTGTTTACGAGTATGATGGATATCCATTGTTGTTTAGATTCTATAGTAGGTTATTTCCAGTAAAAATTATCATTGCTGTTTTATCAAATATGTTGTATGAAAAAAAATTAACTAAAGTAAAATATTCTGATTTTAGAACAGAAGCATATGATATTTCTGAAGAAATCTCAAACCACCTAACAGAGATTGAAAAAACAGATAATATTCCAAGAAATAAAAAAATATCTACAGGGCTTCCTAAAAAAGGAAAAGACAAAGATGTTGCAAAAATTGCCCAATCTCAAAAAAGATACAAAGATCAATACATTGGAAAATTACGTAAAGACAGAGCGACAAAAGAAGAATATGCTGAAGGTGCACCTATTGCATTAGGATTGATTTATCTCTTTGAAGAAAATGGAGAAATGTTTGTTTCACTAACAGAAAAAGGAAAACAATTTAGCTTGAAGCATAATCCAGTAATTAGTGGAAATTATAAAAATAACGCATTAACCAAAGAAGAGTCTGACTTTATTTTAGATGAATTAATTCCAAATTTAGAATTAGAAAAATTATTTGTAGATACTGCACTTAAAGTATTAAAAAATCCCCCATCAAAATCAAAAATCACAGATATTTTAGATGAAGAATTTCTCAAGACATTTAAGAAATTCAAGGCTAAAAATCCAAAAATTGTTAAAGATTATGAGTTAAACAATCTCAAAACACTATCAGATGAGGCTACAAAGAAGAGAATTGTAGGATGGAGAGTAGCTACTATGGGAAGAATTTCAGAATTAAGAATAGTTAATTGGGAGATTAACAAGAGTGGAGAATCAGAATATTCTCTTAATTGAAACTATGTACTTGAATCTATTAAAAACAAATTATTCTTAAATCCCCCGCGTTCATCTTTTTTCATTATTCTAATTTCATCTAGTTTCTCTTTTGGG
>Ga0114932_10005167_pt1 | contig 11726 bp, 9 predicted proteins | sample 2SBtaG_2_FD_87286 | JGI IMG/M metagenome (GOLD analysis project Ga0114932, IMG submission 87286) | Deep subsurface microbial communities from Kolumbo volcano to uncover new lineages of life (NeLLi) - 2SBTROV12_ACTIVE470 metaG | ecosystem: Environmental > Aquatic > Marine > Volcanic ... | reverse complement strand
CTGATCAAGCAATGCGACGATCAGATGGGCCGGCTGTTTGCGTGGCTGGCCGAAACCGGGCGCATGGACGACACGATGATTGTGATCACGTCGGATCACGGTGACTATCTGGGCGACCACTGGCTGGGCGAAAAGGATTTGTTTCACGAATGCTCGGTCAAGGTGCCGCTGATCATCTACGATCCCTCGGAATATGCCGATGCCACGCGCGGCACGGTTTGTGACGAACTGGTCGAAAGCATTGATCTTGTGGCCACATTTATCGAGACAGCGGGTGGCGATGTGCCGGATCACATCGTCGAGGGCCGCTCGCTGCTGCCGTTCCTGCGGGGGGAAACGCCGGACATTTGGCGTAGTTTCGCGATCAGCGAGTTCGATTATTCCACAACGGCAATGGCCGCCAAACTGGGCCTGTCCCCGCGTGAGGCCCGCCTGTTCATGGTCGCCGACAAGCGCTGGAAATTCATGCATTCCGAGGGCCCCGGACACCGTCCGATGTTGTTCGATATGGCCAATGATCCCGGCGAATTGCACGATCTGGGCGCCAGCGCAGCGCATGCCGATATCATCGGTGACAAGTACGACAAGCTCGGCCAATGGGCCCGGCGCATGAGCCAGCGAACCACGATCTCCGATGACGACATCACCAACCCGAAAGGTGATTCCGGCCGCAAGGGCGTGCTGCTGGGTGCCTTTGATGATTCCGACGTCGAACCGACGGCAAGCATCAAATACCGAGGCAAAGCGGCGCAGCGTTTTGTTGACGGCAAGCCCGAAGACTAAAGACCTCACAGCGAACGCATGGATACAGGCGGGGCCAGATCAAGCTGGAGGCGAGTACCGGAATCGAACCGGTGTACACGGATTTGCAATCCGCTGCGTCACCACTCCGCCAACTCGCCCCGTGATGTCCCTTTCGGGCGACGCTGGCTATAGCAAGGGGCTGGTGTCCGCGCAAGCGGATTAGGGGTGTGGTTATGGTCAAAGCCATGTGGCGAGGCTGCGGCGCTCAGTTGCCCCTGTCGGATAAACGTGACAATAGTTGTGCCAACGAAACCGTCCGATTCTTGAGCAGTATCATGACAGATTTCACCACCCTTCGCACCGCCATGGTCGATTGCCAGGTCCGGCCGTCGGATGTCACCAAATTTCCGGTGATCGAGGCCATGCTGACGGTCCCGCGCGAAGTTTTCGTGCCGGCGGAGAAACGCGGAGTCGCATATGCCGGCGCGCATGTGGAACTGGGCGGTGGCCGGGTCATCATGGACCCGCGCATTCTGGCAAAATTGCTGGACGCGCTGGATATCAAGCCCGACGAACTGGTGCTCGATCTGGGGTGTGGGCTGGGCTATTCGACCGCGCTGATCGCGCATCTGGCCGAAGCCGTCATCGCGGTTGAATCCGATCCCGACCTGGCGGCGGAGGCCGAGGCCAACCTTGAAACCCAGTCGGTCGACAACGCCTTTGTCATTCATGCGCCGTTGATCGAAGGTGCCGCGAAACACGGACCTTACGATGCGGTCTTGGTCGGCGGTGCCGTGCAGAAGATACCGGCGTCGATCGTTGATCAGATCAAGGATGGCGGGCGCATCGCGGCGATTTTTTCCAAAAACGCTTCCGGCGAATGTCGTCTGGGCGTGAAATCCGGCGGGCGTGTTGCCTGGCGCGCGGTGTTCGATGCCACCGCGCCGGTCTTGCCGGAATTTGCCGATCAACCGGAATTTTCGCTGTAGCCACGGAAACCGGGGCCGGACCGTCAAAAGACCGGGTAGTTGAGGAATATGGGGGGGTAAAATGGCAGGCAGGAAATCAGCGATGCTGGTGGCATTGGTGTTTGCGGGGCTGAGCGGCACATCGTCGCCATTGGTCGGCCAAAGTCTTACCGACGCCATGATCAGCGCCTACCGGTATTCGCCGGAGCTTGCCAGCGGGCGCGCGGCGCTGCGTGGTACCGACGAGGGCGTGGCGCAAGCCCTGGCCGCGACCCGGCCCAGCCTGACGGCGACCGCGACCGGCGGGGCGACCTTCGTGCAGACGCCGACGTTTCCGACCAGCCCGAACTGGACGCAATCGGCGACGCTGACCCTCAGCGCGGCACTGACCCTTTGGGACGGCGGCGATTCCGATTTGGCGATCGAGGTTGCCGCCATGAGCGTGACCGTTGGTCGCGCGACGTTGATTGAGACCGAGCAGCGGATATTGCTGAGCGCGGTTTCGGCGTTCATGGACATGCGCCGCGACGCCAGGTTTCTGGACCTTGCCGAAAACAATCGCACGGTGATCGCGCGGCAGGTTCAGGCGGCGCGGGACCGGTTCGAAGTGGGCGAAATCCGCCGCACCGATGTCAGTCTGGCCGAAGCGCGGCTTGCGGCGGCGCTCAGCACGGTTGCACTCAGGCAGGGCACGCTGGAAATCTCGCGCGAGGCCTATCATGTTTCCACCGGGCACTACCCCGGAGCTTTGCAGACGCCACCGAATGTGCCGGGCATTCCGGCGACCCTTGCGGCCGCGAAATCGATCGCGATGCGCCAGCATCCGTCGGTCAAACGCGCCAAGTATCTGGCCCGGATCGCCGAGCTGAACGTGTTCCGTGCCGAGGCGGCGATGAAGCCGCGCGTCACCATGTCGGCAACCTATGGAATCAACGCCAACGCGGCGACGGGCGATACTGCCAGTGTCGGCCTTACCGGGGTCCAGCCGATCTATCAGGGGGGAGGTCTGACTTCGGCCCGCAGGCAGGCCCGGGCGCTTCGGGAACAGGCGCGCGCCGACATACAGCTTGCCGGCTTGCTGGTCGGGCAGAATGTCACGCGGTTCTGGGCGCAATTGCAGATTGCCCGCGCTTCGATCACCGCACGGCAAAAGGAGGTCCGCTCGGCGCGGGTCGCCCTGCGCGGCATGCAGGAAGAGGCCAAGCTGGGCGCGCGTACCACGTTGGACGTGCTGGATGCGGAACGCGCGCGCCTCGAAGCCGAAACCAATCTGGTGGCGGCGAAACGCGACGAATATGTAGCAGTTTATTCGCTTTTGTCGTCTATGGGTCTGTTGACGGTCAAGCATCTGCACCTGGGAATTGCGACCTATGAACCGGATGAACACTACAAAAAGGTCTATACCGCCCCGGGTCCGACCGATCGCGGGCGCCTGCTGCAAAGAATACTTAAACGTGCAGGCAAAAAGTAGTTTGCCGATCAAAGTATTGTGTAATCATATACCGCAGGCTACAATCTGTGTGACTTTTGAAGGGGCGCAAAATGTCTGATCCGGTATCGTCGATGGACGTCGAGGACGTGCTGTCCTCCATTCGGAGGCTGGTTTCCGAGGAGGCCAAGGGCGGTGAAACCGGCGAAGAACCGATTGAGGCACCGAACGACGCGGCAATCCCGGCGAAGGCCGGGGCATCACTGAACGGACCGGACGAACACGCCGGAACACCGCCCTCCAACGATCTGGCACCCGACTTGCCGGTGGAACCGGAAACCGCGGGCACCGCCGGCCCGCAAATGTCGTTTCGCCATCAGGCCGCGCAGGCCCGCACGGGCGCGGACCAGAAACTGGTTTTGACGTCGGCGCTGCGGGTTGCGGATAAGGCCACCGAAACGCGGGATGACGCGGAAACGGATGGCGGCGCGGCTGAACAAAATTTGCGCGCGCCGCGACCACATCTGCGTTCGGTTGATACCGCAGAAGCGCCCGGTTTGGGCGACGCCCGACCGGACGACGCGCATCCGCACGATTCCCAATTGCGCGACACTCCGAATTCACGAGCCGATTCCGGGGAAGAGGCAGGCGAAGCCGGTTCGGGTGCCTTTGAATTCGCCCCGGACGACACGTTGTTCGAAAGGGCAAAGCGGGCAATGGCGGCCGTGAAGGAATCCAAGGCCGAACCGCAAGCCTATGTCTTCAACAAAGAGCCCGAGGATGATACGGGCAGGGCCGGTGCCAAATCCGGGTCGGACCCGGATCAATCGGATGCGTCCGATCTGGCGGAGTTCACCGCCGCCCTGGAATCCGCGGTCGCCGCGGCGCCCGAGGCAGGTTCGGATTCCATCGCACGCTCTGATAGCGGCGACATCCGGCCAGCCTCTCCGTTTGCCGAACGCGCCGGCGCGATTGCTGACGAGCCGGCGAAACCGGAACCGCCGGCCGTCAATTTCACCGACGAAGAAGAATCCATCCTGGACGAGGACACGCTGCGGGATCTGGTATCGGAAATGGTGCGCGAGGAATTGCAGGGAGAACTGGGCGACCGGATCACCCGCAATGTTCGCAAACTGGTGCGACGCGAAATCCAGCGGGCGCTGGCCAGTCGCGAATTCGAATAGCCTGCGGCGAGGTGCCGTGTGCTTACCGGGCGATTGCCAGCAACCGGTCCAGATCTACATGTTCGGTCAAATGCGCGGCCAGCGCATCCAGCGTCTGATCCACGAGCGCGCCGAAAGCCAGGTCGGACCCTTGGCCGCCAAGGCCTTCGATAAACGCTTTGCGAAACGAGTCAGACGCAAACATGCCGTGCAGATAGCATCCCAGAACGCGCCCGTCCGGCGATTGCGCGCCTTCGGGACGGGTGCCGACCGATAGCCAGGCGCGCGCGCAATCCGGCCCCGCGGTCGTACCGATGTGGATTTCATAGCCGGTCAGCGACGGACCGTCCGGCAAATAACGCGCGTCGACTTCGGCGAGTCGTTTTTCGGCCAGCAACGCGGTGGTGACGTTCAGGTGCCCCAACCCCGCAACCGATCCGGGCTTGCCCTCGATCCCGTCGGCGTCGGTGATCCTGTGCCCCAGCATCTGGTAGCCGCCGCAAATGCCCAGCACGTTTCCGCCGCGCCGGATATGCGCGGCAAGGTCGATATCCCACCCCTGCGCCCGAAAGTCCGCCAGATCGGCGATGGTTGCCTTGCTGCCGGGGATCAGAATCAGGTGGGCATCGGCGGGCAGAGGATGGCCGGGTGCCACCATCTCGACCCGCACACCGGGTTCCGCCGCAAGTGGGTCAAGATCGTCGAAATTCGCGATGCGCGAAAGCTGCGGCACCGCGATCTTGAACGTGCCCACACCGGAGGAACGGATGTCCATGGCATCCTCGGCCGGCAGATGCAGCGCGCCGGGAAACCACGAGATCAGCCCTAGCGACGGCCAGCCGGTTCGGGTTTCGATTTCGCTCATACCGGTGGCAAACAGCGTCGGATCGCCCCGGAACTTGTTGATCATAAACCCCTTTATCCTGTCCCGATCGGCGGGCGGCAGGACGGATTGCGTGCCGACGATCTGGGCGATCACGCCGCCCCGGTCTATGTCACCCGCCAAGATTACCGGAATATCCGCGGCCTCGGCAAAGCCCATATTGGCGATATCGCCCTGACGCAGATTGGTTTCGGCCGGAGAGCCGGCTCCCTCGACGATCACCAGATCGGCGTGTGCGGAAACGCGTGCAAAACTTTCCAGCGCCGCGGCAAGCAATACAGGTTTCAGCCCCGCATAATCCCGCGCCCGCACATTTGTCCGGTGCCGCCCGTGGACGACGACCTGGGCGCCGGTTTCGGTTTGGGGCTTCAGCAGGACGGGGTTCAGATCGGAATGCGCATCACACCCCGCGGCCAGCGCCTGTAGCGCCTGCGCCCGTCCGATTTCGCCGCCATCTGTCGTCACGGCGGCATTGTTCGACATGTTTTGCGGCTTGAACGGGCGCACTTTCAGGCCACGCAATCTGAACGCACGGCACAAGCCCGCGACCAGCAGCGATTTTCCGACATTGCTGCCGGTACCCTGAATCATGATCGCCTTGTTCATGCACAGCCTCCGCGTGGTCGGGGTATCCTAATCGGCATCGGTGTAAAGACCGAAATTCGCGAACCTGCGCGGTCGCTGCCCCCGGATCACGGCGTTGCCGGTTGGGCCGAACTGCCGGTTATTGCTGCACCCCGGCGTGACTGCGCCACGCTTTCATGAAGAAACTCGGACGCATCGCGCAGTGTTTCGCGTTTACGCCGGTAAAGGAAATACTTGGCAATCCCGCGATAGGTACCATGTGCCGGCGCGTTCGGATCCATCGGAAACCGGTCGCGCCATCCAACCGGCAGGGGCAGGCCGCACCTTTCGGCGTGGTCCAGCATCCATACCAGCGGAATGTTTGAAAGCGGTCTTGCGGCCGTAAAGTTGCCGATATGCCCCCCGACATCGGCGTGCGAGCCGCGAAACCACGCCTGTTCCAGATGCCCGGTCCAGCCTTTGCGGCATCGCCACAAAACCGGCGAAAAGGCGGTCCGGGTTTCATCCAGCGCCAACGCATGAAACCCGTTTCGCACCGATTGTCCGATTTCGTGGTTATGAAAATCGGTTGCCTGCGGGGCCAGTCGCCACAGCACCGGATATTGAATGCCCAGAGCCTTTACCGTGTCCCAGACGCCGATCATTTCAATTTCGACGTCGGGTGTGCATTTGTCTTTGGCAAAGGTCTGCAGGAAATCGGACTTCGGACGGTTCATATAGTGCCGAAAAGCCTGACGGATATTCACCTCGGTCGCGTGTTCGGGTTTCAGAAGGCCAATCAGGTCGATGACCCCGGCCAGCGACCGCACCGCATACGCCCCGCGTGAAAAGCCAAACAGAAAGATGCGGTCGCCCGGACGATAGCGGCTGGCGATGAAACCGTAGGCCCGCCTTATCTGACCATTGATGCCGATGCCGGCGGCCAGATCGACCATGCTGTGCCAGTTACACCACTGAATACCGGCCTCGTACGTGATCGAAAGGTTTCGGGCCGGGGTCAGTTCGCGCAGCAATTTCCACGTCAGTCCGGCATTGCTTTCAAGGTTGGGGCCCAGACTGGACAATGTGCCGTCCATGATTACGACGTGGTTGATGCTGGGGCGTTCCATGATGGGTGAATTCTGGCAGACCAGCGGGTCCGGGAAAAGTCAATTCATGCGCACGTTTGGGTCATTTTGGGCATCAAGGTAACGACCGCGTGGTTGCCATACCCATTGAACCGGGTCGAAAGCGCGGTGGAATAGGCGCCGTTTCCGGCGAAGAGAACGTAGTCATCCTCGGCAATCGCGTTCGGCAGGTTGATTTTTTCAGGCAGCACATCCAGCGAATCGCATGTCGGGCCAAAGACCCGGCGTGGCGTGGCCGGACCGGGAATCGCTGATCCCGCGGACGAAATCGCGGTGATCCGGGCTTGTGTGCCGATTGACGGCAATTCCGCCAGCCCGCCATAGATGCCATCGTTTAGAAACACCGAGCCATCCTCGCCAATCGCTTTGACGCGGGTTGCAAGGGTGAATGCCTCGGCCACCATTGCCCGGCCGGGCTCGCAGATCAGGGCCGGTTCGTGGCCGCGAAACGCGCGCGCGACCGCCGCGCTGATACCCGCGAAGATCGGCGGCAGTTCGGGCGCATCCAGCCCGCGATGGCTGGGAAAACCGCCGCCGACATTAAGCCGGGCCAGACGGATGCCGGCCCGCCTCGCGATCCGGGCGCAGGCGTTGATGTAAGTGTCCCACGCGGCAGGGTCGGTACATTGCGTGCCGGGATGGAAGGTCATGGAAGGGGTGAATCCAAACGTCGCCGCGCCTTGCAAGAGTTCGACCGCCAGATCGGGCGGCGCTCCGAACTTGTCGCCAAAATGATAGGCCCCGCCCGACACCGGCAAGGCCAGGCGGATGCTGGTTTCAAGGATGCGGCCCTGCGCCAGCGCCGCCAGCTTGGCCAGTTCCTGCGGGCGATCCACGGAAAACGAAGTGATGCCGCATTCCAGCGCCGCGGCGATCTCGTGGCGCGAGCGCACCGGATTGTGGTAGTGCAGCGTCGCGCCGGGGGCGAGGTTGCGCACACCGCGAAATTCGGAGGGCGAGGCAACATCAAAGGCCGAAATTCCTGCCGCCAGCAGGTTTTCCAGAACCATCGGGTCGGGATTGGCCTTGACCGCATAGCTGACGAGCCCGGCGAAGCCACGCTGAAAGGAGCGCGCGTTTTGCTGCACAATGCGCGGTGCAAAAAAGAAGACTGGCGCGTCAGGTTGGGCCGAACGCAGATAGGCGCCAGGGGATTCTGCGACCGGTCTTGTCAGGTCCATGGGGTCCTCCGCATTCGAATGGATCCCGAGCATCGGGGATAAATTTGTCAGTTTCTCTTGTTTTATATGACATAATGCCAGATATTGCGGTCGTAATGACAGAGATTTGGGCATAATGATCAAAGACGACCTGGATAACCGAATTCTAAGCACACTCAGCGCAGATGCGCGCACCAGCATATCGACGTTGGCGCGGGGCCTGGGAATTGCGCGAACGACCGCACAGGCCCGGCTGGAACGACTTGAGCGAAGCGGCACCATCGCGGGTTACACGCTGAAACTTGGCACCATCGCACGGCTTGGGCGCATCCGGGCAACGGTGCTGTTGCAGGTCGAACCCCGCAGCACCGCGGGCGTTGTCAGCCGCCTGAAGGCAATGCCCGAGGTCGAGGTCGTGCATACCAGTTCGGGCCGATTCGACATGATTCTGGAGCTTGCCAGCGCGACGACGACGGCGATGGATCAGGTGCTGGACATAATCGGCGGCATTCCCGGCGTGCGTTCGTCGGAAAGTCTGATCCACCTCAGCACCAAATTCAACCGCGCCGGCGCGATCTGAAAACGACCGGGCGGTGTCGCGGCACGATTTGCGGAGGCGGTGACGCAATGCAACACTTGACCCGAACAACCGGCAAGAGTGGTGTCCAGATGCCCCGAACAGACCAAACAGGCGGCCTGCCGCTAACGGACGAACAGGTATCGCGGTACTGGGCCGATGGCTATTGCCATGGGCTTCGCGCGGTGTCGGCGGAAACCGCCGGGCAATGGCGGGCGGAGCTCGAGGGGATCGAACGCGACTGGCTCGACCGCGATCTGCCATTGCCGCTCAATACCTACAAGCGGGTCAACGCGCATGCGGTCATGCCGCTGGCCGCAAATATTGCAAGACACCCCGCACTGCTGGATATCGTCGAAAGCATCCTGGGCCCCGATATCATGATCTGGTCGGCGGAGTTCTTTATCAAGGAACCCCGGACCCGGCAGGTCGTTTCGATGCATCAGGACCTGACCTATTGGGGGCTGGGCGCGATCGACAATCTGACCACCGCCTGGATCGCGCTGTCACCGGCGACACGCGCATCGGGCTGCATGGATTTCGTGCGTGGCAGTCACAAGAACGAGATTTTGCCCCATGCCGACACCTATTTGCAAAACAATCTGCTGAGCCGCGGTCAGGAAATTCAGGTCGATGTCAACGACGTTGACAAGACCGCGATCGAACTTTTGCCCGGCGAGATCAGCCTGCATCACGGCCTGATGATCCACGGTTCGGGCCCGAATTCCAGCGACGACCGCCGTATCGGCGTCGCGATCCGGTATCTCAGCCCGGCGGCGAAACAGGAAGTGGCCGACCGTGACTACGCGATGCTGGCACGCGGTGCCGACCGGCATGGTCATTTCGTCAACATCGCGCCACCGACGACATTGTTTTCCCCGAATAGTCTGGCCCTTTACGACGAAATCCGCGCGGCTCAGGCCAAGGCGCTGGCCGCAGGGGCCAGCGGAGATGTCGCGCTTTATGCCGCCAGCGGAGGGTGAAATGGACCGGGTGAAATTCACGCAGATGAAAGATGGCGACGCCGAGGACTATGCCTTTCTGACCGAACACGAGATCGAATATACCCGAGGCACGGCCGATCGGCTGCTGAAGGCGCTGGTCGAACTTGACGAAAGCATTTCCGGTTATCAGATCACCCGCCTTGGCCATTCGCTGCAATGCGCAACCCGGGCATGGCGTGACGGGGCCGATGTCGACTGGGTGGTATGCGCGCTGTTGCATGACATCGGCGATATCTACGCGCCCTATAACCATGACGAATACGCCGCCACGATCCTCAGACCGTTCGTGCGCGAGCAATGTCGCTGGGTGGTCGAGGCGCACGGCGATTTCCAGATGCTGTATTACGGGCACCACCTGGACGGTTTCGATCAACACAAGCGCGACCGGCATGCAGGGCACCCGTTCTTTGACGATTGTGCCGCGTTTTGCGAACGCTGGGATCAGTCGAGCTTTGATCCTGCCTATGACGCAATGCCACTCGAATTCTTCCGCCCGATGGTTGCCGGTGTGTTTGCCCGCAAGCCTTATGATCCGGCGGTGATGAATGCCGCGCCCCGGCCGTTGGTGGATGCCGATGCCGCCCGCACGCGGGTGGATTAGGGCGCGCCGCATACCGCCAGCCGTGGATGAAGCCGGGGCTTTCCCTTGACCGCGCCGCGCTGTAAGAAACCGGGCAAAACCGCACCGGGGCAGAGCTGATGGCTATGGACAAAAACTTTGACGCGCCGACTTCCGAAGCGGCGATTTCGGCCCGCTGGGAGGCGGAAAATGCCTTTGCCGCAGGGGCAAACGCGGCGCGCGACGAGACCTTCTCGATCATGATCCCGCCGCCGAACGTGACCGGCAGCCTGCATATGGGACACGCGTTCAACAATACGTTGCAGGATATTCTGGTCCGCTGGAAACGGATGCAGGGATTTGACACGCTGTGGCAACCCGGCACCGACCATGCGGGCATCGCCACCCAGATGGTGACCGAGCGCGAAATGGCCGCCAACGGCGAGCCGAGCCGCGTCGAAATGGGGCGCGAGGCCTTCGTGCGCCGGGTTTGGGAACAAAAGGTCAAATCCCGCGGCGTGATCATCGGCCAGTTGAAACGCCTTGGCGCCTCGTGTGACTGGTCGCGCGAAGCCTTCACCATGGGCGGCGCCAAGGGCGACCCCGACGCGGGCTCAGACGCACCGAATTTCCACGATGCCGTGATCAAGGTCTTTGTGGAAATGTACGACAAGGGCCTGATTTACAGGGGAAAACGCCTGGTCAACTGGGACCCGCATTTCGAGACCGCGATTTCCGACCTCGAGGTCGAGAATGTCGAGGTTCAGGGGCACATGTGGCACTTCAGGTACCCGCTCGCTGATGGCGAGGAATATGAGTATTTGGAGAACAATGAAGATGGCGAAGTGGTGTTTCGCGAGATGCGGAACTACATTTCGATCGCCACGACGCGGCCCGAAACCATGCTGGGGGATGGGGCGGTGGCCGTGCATCCGGACGATGCACGATATGCGCCGATTGTCGGGAAATTGTGCGAAATTCCGGTGGGTCCAAAGGAACATCGCCGCCTGATCCCGATCATCAGGGATGAATATCCCGATCCTGCGTTTGGGTCTGGCGCGGTCAAGATCACCGGGGCGCATGATTTCAACGATTATGCGGTGGCCAAGCGCGGCGGTATTCCCTGCTATCGGCTGTTGGATACCAAGGCCGCGATGCGGGATGACGGCGCTCCCTACGGCGAGGCGGCCTTGGTCGCGATGGCGGTGGCACGGGGCGAGCGGGTGTTGAGCGAGGCCGAGGCGGATTCCGTCAATCTGGTGCCCGACGATCTGCGCGGGCTCGACCGATTTGAAGCGCGGGCGCGGGTCGTGGCGCAGATCACGGCGGAAGGTCTGGCGGTGATGAGGCCCAACCGTGACCTTGCTGTCACCCCCAGCGAAGCCCCGGGGCCTCTCATTCCCCTCGTTGAAAACAAACCCATCGTCCAGCCGTTCGGCGACCGCTCCAAGGTGGTGATCGAACCGATGCTGACCGATCAGTGGTTCGTCGATGCTGAGGCGATCGTCGGCCCGGCGATGGACGCCG
>Ga0114932_10005166_pt1 | contig 11727 bp, 12 predicted proteins | sample 2SBtaG_2_FD_87286 | JGI IMG/M metagenome (GOLD analysis project Ga0114932, IMG submission 87286) | Deep subsurface microbial communities from Kolumbo volcano to uncover new lineages of life (NeLLi) - 2SBTROV12_ACTIVE470 metaG | ecosystem: Environmental > Aquatic > Marine > Volcanic ... | reverse complement strand
CGCACGAAGAAATTTGAAAAAACTGAAAGAACAACTGTATTTTGTACAGACACGGATCGACAAGATACAGAATCAAGCGATTATGAAAGGAATCGCAGAGTCTCAAATGGAAATGTCGGATTTGGTGGACGGGTGCAAACCTCTGGATCTTGACAAGATGGAGAACATAGATGATGATCACGAAGATTATCAGCAGATTATTTCGGACCTCAATTACATGCCCGAGGACAACGACATTGAATCTATGATCAACTCACTTTCCAGCAAACCGAAAGTTCAAGAACACCAACCGCGCGCCAAACAGCCAGAGCGCAAAAAGAAACATCTGAAAAAAAATCATCTTAAGCAAAAACAAGCATCTGATAAAAAGGAACTTGCTCAGTTACTGGACTACATGTAAATTAAAAAGAGATTACTTCTCTAAAGTATTTTAGAAGGCGAGATGTCCATTTGGGGGTTTTGTAAACAGTGACACCTTTGGAATGTACTCGGATAAGAAACATGCGGGCGATGCACCGTTGGAAGGTGTGTTCAAAAAGCACGCGCGTTGCAACGAGTTGGCAAAAGTGTATGTTTTTCATGGTCATTGGCACCCCACATTCCCGAATGGCAGCACTATGCAGTCTTGAGTAAGACGTTTCTTTTCCATACCCACTTTTCCATTCAACGAGAACAAGTGTTCCGTTGGGCTGTTCTGCTACCAGATCACACGCCGTTCCGACCCGGCGGTTGATGCATCCTACGGGGAGTTCGGACCAAATACGAAGGTGTGGGTGGACGATTTTTAACCGAACAGTCGCAATAATAAGCCGCCGCGCGTAGGTAGCGTAACCACTAAGATCCATTATCCGTCGTCGTTGTAATGGGAGCTGTACCCACAGAGCAATATCGTTGTGAATTCGTTTTCCGCGTTCCAATCCCCCTCGTGCGCCGTGTATACGTGGTATGGCGTTTTGGGGCCAAAGTGTTCTTTCAAGAAACGTCATTACACCAATGAGCCATGTCGACCCATGTTTAAAGCATTTGTGTCTCTTCGAAAAATAGAATTTGTTTTTGTTCATGGTGATCATATATGGGTTGTCCCGAGACTTAATAAAATGATAATCGTATGGGTGGAAATGGTGTGGCTCGTTTCAGCTATTATCGTGGCATCGCTTTCGTTTGAGGAATGGGACGTACCATATCGCTCTTTACAGTTCATAGCACATGCGGCAATGGCTCATGCACAGGAGTTTCAACAGCGTTTGATTGTAGCTATGTTTGATGCGTTTACACTTGGGTTGCAAATCAAGCACATGGTCGATCATAACGGCGATGCTCAAAGCGGTGTAGAGTTTATGTTTGTGTTTGGTCTAATGTTGATAACAATTTATAGAGCAAGTTGTTTGTATTTCAACAACAGTCGCGATGCTCGAGGAGATTCTGTTCAATTCACTCGCAGATCTCAGATAACGGATTGGTGATGTAAAAGGGCTCTGTACAGTATTAGGAAGTATGTTTTTTGAAAGATAAAGCAAGATGGCCAGACTCAAGAAAGTTGCGTCAGAATCCGAGAAACGTCCCATGGGGGAGAAGAAAGTGAAAAAAAGACGAAAGAGAAACCCTCGTCTTAAGCCAAAGTCTCGCACGTTCATTCCGAGAGCGTGCACAAAGCGTGCGATCAATATTATGCTTAAGAAATTGAGTGGAAATGACGAGAGTGTGCGCGTCAGTGCGAATGTGATTACTGCGGTGATGGTTTACTTGGAACAGTATTTGAAACGTCAGATCGAGGCTGCCCACATTGCAATGAAGCATCGCAAGCGCCAAACGCTTCGCGAGGAGGACATGACGGTTGTTCAGAAGTTGCATTGTATTGAGGATGAAATCACCAACAATCCCATTACGCTTTCGATTTCTGAGCTGAAATCATGAACGAAAGGAAATTTTTAATTGCATCGGGGTCGCGTGTGATGTCTTTGTGGTCTTGTTCGAATTGCTTTGAAACGTGAGAGAGCAACTCTTCAAAATATTGCGATTGGCTCCATCTGACTTGATTTTTGTTAGTAAGACGTGATAATTCGCGGTGTTGTTTACTTGATACACGGATGGACATCGCGTCCATCACTCGGTTTTGGCGTTGTGTATGGTGTTGACAGCATAAAAGTTTGAGATTTTTTAGATATGTTGACACGCCATCAGTGTTGATGGACAAGGTCGTTTGGATTTTCGCATTGTATCGTTGTTGGTAGTTCTTGATAAGTTGAAGGTATTGTGCGAGTGTTTTGTTGGCTCTGAACGTATGGAGCGTGTGTTTATGTTTGTTCACAACGCAATACGTATCTTCCTTTTCCTGTATGTAAAGAGTGTTGTTCTCGTTATACAGCTTTTCAAACACGCGTTTGATTCTGTTAATGTCGTCTTGATTTCTTTTACTGTGAATAAACAACTGCGATGCGTCGTTCACAATGCTTTCTTTCAGTGATACGTACAGATGTCGAATCTCTTTTTTGTACTTTTTGTCGAGCACAATGAGTTTATTAACATCATATTTAGTGTTAATGACGATGCTTGAAACTTGGTCTTGATTTGAATTGGCTTTAAATCGTGGGACGTTGTTGATTGTTATGAACGATCTGGCGTTGGTTAGAAAAAGTAAGAATTCCATCATGACAAAGTTCTGTCGACGCAGAACGTCCGTTTGCAAAATGCGGTCGATGATTGCATTGGGTGACTCGTTTGCATTGCCCTCGACCAGAAGCGGGCTTTTGTAGGTGAGCAATTTGGTCAAAGGTCGGAACCGTGTTGATTTGACAATGTCGAGTTTTAACTCGAATTGGTCGATCTTAGAAAGCATGTCATTCAGTTTGTTTTGAAGTTGTTTCTTCATGACAATGTTTCTAGCATCATGTTTCATGTCAAAGACGCGACTGTTGATTTGGTCCGTGATAAAGCTGTTCAGGTGTTTGGCTTGGGTTAGTTTGTTGGCTTTCAGCCATGTGTACAGGCGTTTAACTCCAAAGTCATTCAAAAGTCCCAAGCCAGGCAAATTGGGTTTCACCCGAAGTCGCGACCATGCGTGTTTTGCGTTACTCATGGTCATAGTATTGATCGGTTTTGAAATTATGTATGATAACACGTTAATGGATCTGAGCGTTTCTTGGCATGCTTCGTTTTCGGTTGGACAAAAATGAGAGGGCGCATCACCGAAAGAATGGTTTGTGTATGTTTTCAAACACGTTTTCAATTCTCCTAGCGTGGTCCACGAATTTCCTTTTTTTTCAAGCACGTATAGGGTTTTATGCCACCAGATGGTTATTTTTTTGGTATCCATGAGCTCTCGCTGAAGGTGATCAATAGAAGGAATGCAGTGCTGCAATTTCAAGTCTTGAATAAAGTCAATCATGTTTTATCTTTTGTGAATTAACAAGCAAATAGTTACACTTTGTAGATATTTGACGCTTCCTTTAGAATTGTCAAGATTGTTTGCTTAAAGGAAGAATCTCCGATATCATGACGAATACAGCGCAATGCTTCGATCGCAACGCGCGCTTGACGGAGTACGGTGCGTTCTTTGTAAGAACACGATGGAATGTCCGCTTCCTTTCCGTTGAGGTATGTTCTAATGTTATCTGCGTTAAGCTTGGATTCGGACATCTTTATACACCTTTCACAATTTACGCAAATAAAGGTCGCATAGACACTTCAGCATGTAATCGGTTACTCGACCCCGTCCAAACATGTTAGTGAGCCAAATCCTTGAATGGTTGATCACAAGGTCACGTGTATCTGTGTTTTTATGAACATGTGTCACGATAAGTGCAATCTGCAAAAATGCATTTTGTCTGTATCGTGGGTTATCTGATTCAGGTACGTTGAGAATGACGTGTTTCAGGTGATTATAACGGTTGTATATCCTTTTGTTGGTCAGTAAAACGTTCATAAAAAAGTCGCGTGCGCATAATGTTCTGTAGTTAGGGTTTTTTTTTTTTCGGAATGCGGTTTGGAATGTGGGCTGGTGTTTGCAAATGCCGCATGTGTCGTTGGGACTAGGGCATTCTTTACACTCACACGAGAAGTGCGTGGCATATGTTTTCAATCTTTTGAGATGAGCGTAACCACAATATCCCAATGGTATGTAAGACACTGTCAACTCCACTCCTTCGCGTATGTCCTGAAGTGCTATGATACACATTGCGTCTTTGAAGAAAAGAGCAAAGCAATTTGGTCTGCATGAGTGGTTGAAATAACTCCCACTGTTATACACTGCCATGTTTGGAGCTTCAATACACGGTACAATGCAATGTATCGACCACGAGTTGATGTTAAGTTTATCAACAATTCGGCATCCCTGTAGGTTTAGAAAAGCTTCTTTTTTGCGATCGGATGTTTCGTTTTGAACAGCGATAAGTATATCACGTTTAGATTCGCCCACGTACAATGGCATTTCTACCATAACAATATCACCTTGTTTCAAGTTCCCGGTTGCAAACATTCCCCGATACATATCGCGGATGCATCGTATCTCGCATTGCTGAAAGGATTGATTGATCGGTTTGGTATATAATAAGTAATCCCACAAGGACTTCCACATTTTTTTTAATTTGATGATTATTTGCATATATCGATAAAATAAGATGTATATATAAATGTGGTATTACATTCATACATGGATTTGGGTGATCGTTGCGGCCGTTATTCCTCCCTTTTTCATGGGATCACCAGGTAACAACATGCTTGTAAACAACGTGAAAGGTGTGTTGCTTGGAATTTGGAGACAATACTTACGCTCTAAGTGTCAGTATGACAAGCAAGACGGAAAATGGCCTGTTGCGAGTAGAAAAGCACGTACGTATTCTTATGCTAATGATGGAAGCGGTATCGATCTTGATACACCGTGTATGGGCATGGTTGGGACCCATTTTAGCCGAATGTGCCCGAATACAATGAATTTTGAACGGAAGGACAACCCGCCGGCCGTTGACGTTGCAAATAAACTGCTTACACGACATAAATTTAAACCACAGTCCAACATGAGCCAACTCGCGGTCGCTTGGATTCAGTTCCAACTTCATGGTTGGATCAATCACGGAACGTTTGATTTCAAGAAAACACTAAAGTTGGAAACGTGCCCGTTCAAAGTTCCAAAAACGCCAAATCAAGTCACTCTTAGTGACGGCTCTAAAGCGTACACCAATACAAACGGCCCGTGGTGGGACATGCGACAATTGTATGGCGGAGTGTCTTTTGAAAGGCCCGACAAAATCATGCACGTCAGAACGGGCAAGCGCGGTCATATCTATCCATCTAAAATCGCATTCGACACCAACGTCTGGCCAGGTCTTGCTCTCATGCACAAGCTGTGGTCTTTGGAACACAATCGCGTGTGTAACCAATTTCACAGAATGTACCCCGCATGGAGTGACGAGGAACTGTTTGAACACGCTCGATTGTGTATCACGGCGGTTAACGTTAAGATTCACGTGTCAGAATGGTCTGTTGTGATCAATTATGGAAAGGTGAACAAAAAAGGAGGCCGTATCAATTGGTTTGGACTGTTTGACGATACTGTTCCCTTTCGCCATGTTTTGAACTCGGCTGTTACTAAAATGTCGGGTATCGAGTCTCGTGCACATGATAAAAAGCCCTATAACCATCATGGAAGTCCTTACAGTGTATCGGAAGAGTTTGTTAGTGCATATCGAATGCACGAGCTTGTCGCGGATAGTATAAAGGTGGTTGAAAGGGACGGGAAGGTTACAAAACACAGCTTAAAGGATGTGTTGTTTGGAAAAGCGTCGGGTCTCGTCGAAAAACAGATGGAAGCGCTTATTCGTGGATTGGGGCAACAGGCAGCGGGCCAGTTTGAGGTTAACAACTTTCCAAACGCGTTGCGAAAACTTAAACTTCAGAACGGTCATACGATTGATCTTGCGGTGGTAGATATTATCCGAGATCGAGAGCGAGGTGTTGCTGCGTATAACGATCTGCGAGAATCCATGGGGCTGGCGCGTTTAACATTTGAACAGCTTGCGGGTCATCATGGTTCTTCGTTTGTAAATGATCTTAAAGCGCTCTATCACAATGATGTGGACCTTATAAGCTCCTTTATTGGTATGCGGATCGAGCCCAAGGCTGATAACTTTTTGTTTGGCGAAACTGCACGTGGTGTTTTTTTGCTTCACTCATCACGACGTGTCCATAGCAATCGATTTTTGTGTGAAGATTTTACACCTGAAGTTTATACGCAGTGGGGCATCGATTATGTTGACAGGACAACGTTCAGGGATGTGGTGATTTCGCATTTTCCTGCTCTTAAGCCGGAATTTGATTCTGTGCACAACGGTTTTTTTCAATGGAAATTATAATTTATATTTCAAGTTGTTCCACTGCCCAAATGAGTACCTATTTGTTTTGCGGTTATTTTCTGACCCAGTCAGTCAGGAAATCAAAACCTTGACTGACTCGGTGGCACAGTAACACATTTCATTTCTGGTACACATCTGAGAGCGCAGCAACACCTCGATATGATTTATATACAAATATGATTTATATACAAAAACCGAAACGTGGGTGTATAAAAAAAATGGTAAAAAAAATAAGCATGGCACTGCATACTTGCACATCAATCAGATCGTTTGTGCATAATTTGTCAAAATTTCATCATTCTTACGGAGCGATCAAATTGACTCCTGAGCCTTTGCGATATGGAAATGTATGGAAGGTATTGGAATATACAGCGCGGAAATGTCCTCGTATTCTTGAGAAATGCAGTACGTTGCAACTCAATGGCATTACATTGCCAGATGATGCGGAGTGTGTGAAAATGGTTATGTCCAAAATGCCGTGTTTGACAACAGTATCATTGATCTCGTGTGAATTAACGCTGGATACGTTGTCGGCTTTTATGTCTGTTGTACCAGTTCTTTCAAAACTTCGGACATTGGATGTGTCTTACAATGACTTCAGTTCCCGTCCCCAATGTTCGATGGAGTGGTGTAAGCGCTTGATTTCTATGGAGCGTTTGAACATGTCATTTACGAAACTTTCTATTCAAACGCTTCATCTCATGAGTTGTGCGATGCCTACAAATATGCTGAACGACCTTCGGTTGAAAGGTGTATCTCTTGTGAGTATCACTGATGAGTCAAAGCAAAGCATGAGATACTTTGCACAGTTTCTTTCACGTTGCCGTTTTTTGAAGCGCCTTGATGTGTGTCTTTACCATATTGATCCGGACACGATGAATTGTGTGTGCGCGTGCTTGCTGAAGTTGGACTTGCGCGTGTTGCATTTGGGCACTTCATCACTAAACAACGCCGCTTCAATTCGATGTATGGCAACGTTTTTGGACACGATGAACTGTCGTGGTGGCAGATTTGGGTTTTCCGAGCGCGGGAAAGTGTTCAAGACAGCGTTGCGGCGTTATCAGCGCAAGAAAAACAATCAGATCGTTATGGTTGCGGAGGTGGGGCGTTCCGAAGATGAAGAGGTTAAGCGTACTTCTGATATTATGGTCGAAAGAAGACGTTCCGAAGATGGCGAGGCCAAGTGTGTTTCCGATAACGAGGTGGAAGTTTCCGAAGATGTAGATAGTCGTCCTAAGAAACGGTTGAGACGTTCTGAACGCTTGAGAAAGAAACGACGTTAAAATAAAAAATTTATTACAATATATAGAACAAACACCAAATTTATTGGTACGTTTGTGGTGTTTTCTTGCGGCGACAATAACATGTCGGTTTGGATATTTCGAATGCGTGTGCTTCCAGACAAGATGGTATCTACTGCTTTCATTCTTTTGGGGTGAAGATTTTGTTGTGCAAATATGAGCCTTCATCTAGTTTTGCTTGGAAACGACAAGGAGGCCTGCGCGTTTCATCTGGGTGTGATGAGTTTCGTCCGAGACAGCGGCATTTTGAACAAGCTCACTGCAGTGTGGGCCTCGGGTCCTTCTGTCTTTCCAGCTGCTGCGATGGAGCAACATGCTGATGTAGCTCGGGTTAAAGACGTGATTGTGCATTGGGATGAACTTGGAGATCATAAATTGCAGGACGTAACGCCTTTGGAGAAGCTCGAGAACATGTTCCTGGACGTGTACGGTCGCGAAGTGCCCATGGCTGAATCTAAATTGTGTATGCCATTTGTAACTCAAGCTAACGAATCTGGTATTGTGTATGCGTTCAAAAAGGATCCTGAGCCTTCAATGGCGCATCTACACCAAATCACGGCCCGTCTGGTGTCCGGGTGGGGGTCTCGGGATCAGTCTGATTTGACAGAGTTGCTTCCCTACGACAACATCGAGCGTGCGGTGCTGGAGCATCTCGGAATGTTTGATGTCAGTGGCAAGCACACGCTTGTGTTTTCCAACGCGACCCGTTTGCGACTGCCGTTATGCTGCCATGCCGACTTGTCTAAAATTTCAGAGTTTGATACGAGCAAGATTGCGATGAAACCCACGTCACGTTCTATCGACAAGCGTGTTGCGGAGGGCCGGGCATCTGCTTACCGTTTTTTTCGTCGGTTTCAATCGTTTTCCAATGCTTTTCTCACTCGATCGAGTGATTACAAAACAACGAAACGAGCATGCGTGTTGCTCTAGCACAGCGTCGATGAACATTGGATCTTCATCGCAAAAGAGAATGTTATCTTCGGGGCGATGCTCTGACATTTTTTTTTTCATTGGCCTACGAATTCCACCGCAAGCTTGTGCAGCTCCGAATGGTTGATCGGGCGCTGTGAGAACAGGACGCGTGTGAAATGGGATGTGTAAAAGGGCGAGGGTGTTTTTGAGAAGCGAATGGCTTGTTGCCACGTGTGAAATGCTGTACGAGCGCACGAAAATCCTAGTGAGATGATCATGGTATAGGTAAAGTACGAATTGAAGGCCGAGAGCAAGTCTGAATTTGAGAAGAGCATTTTCAATGCGCATGCATAGTATAGCATTCTAAGCACATGTTCAATTTGCGAGAGTGCAAAGGCGGAGCCGTTCAGGACAAAAGTTGCGTAATCAGGAGGTTTGTGACATGTAAACGCGATGGTGTCGATTTGTTCTTTGCACATGCGTTTTTTGTTGATGGGGTGGACGTGGTTGCCTTGTTCTATGTAGGACATGAGTGTGAATTTGTTGACGTGATGTTCTTCTACCACACCTCGCTGGAGGTCGTACGACCGTAAGTAATATACTGTATGTTGATCAAGTTGTTTTTCCGTAAGGCTACAAATCATTTTTTTTATTGTGCAGTATTCAAATCTTAATATCAAGGTAGCACAGAGTTTTCGATAGGCCTGATATTATTTTGAGCGTGGGTTTTATCGAAGTAGACCACATTCCGTTTGAAAGGGAGTTATGAGCTCCCGTTGTCAAAACGTATGTAATGTCACCACGAGGCATGGTCGTTCCGTTTTTAGAAAACTGAGAGTCGGTCATGACATAGCCTTGTGCGTTTTCCCAAATGTGGAGCTGTGAGTCGATATTCACAAGTCCGTCGGTGTAGGCATCGTCGTTTCCCATGATGAGGTCGTATATTGAAGTTGGGTATAAAATTAAATCGATTCCAAACAAGCGAACTGTGGCGTCTGTGTATGAAATCAAGTATGCTATGTTTGGGTTTCTAGAATATTGCAATGAGGTTGAAATGGTTTTCCATAATGAAGAGTCCCACATTAAGGTATTAAACTCGTCAACAGACATGGGGCTCCACCAGTTGGTCCCAAAGTCCGGGTATGCGTCGGTAAATGGGTCGAACAAAGAACCCAAAGAAGGCCACCGCGTCACAATGCGAAACAAAAACGCTTGAAATGCAATTGCATACCGTGTTTTTAAATTTTTTTCAAACCCATTGTCTTTGTGATAGTCGATTACGGTTTGCTGACCTTTGAATGTGGCATTTGAACACATGATGCTCGATATCATGCGACCTTTGTCCTGTTTTGGAATGTCGACATTCGGGACGGTGTTGGTTGACAGCATGGTTTCGAGAGTACAGACTGCTCGCGTTCCAAGGGAATGGCATACAAAGTGCACGGGATGTTGCGCGCTCCATTGCTTGTAGACACCTTCAAAATGTCGACCCGGTGCGCCGTTGTCCAAAACAGGGCGCCCGCCTTTGAGGTAGTGGTACAGATATTGAGCCATGATCTTTTCGTTACAAAATCCAGGGAGGTTTGGGAAAAAGTGTTTTCGCTTACTTTTCCAAAACCAACGTATGGTGAAAAAATGTTTGATGTTGAAAAAGTCGTACAGTGAAAAGTTTTTGAAACCATGAACAAACACAACGGGAGGGTCGTCTTTTGTCGCGTCATCGACAATATGTTGCGACGAGAACAGCTGGGCGTATATATAGGCAATGGTTTCTAAAAGCCTTCCTATTGCTTTTAAGAATGTAATGATCATTTTTGTAATTTATATACCAAATTGCAAATATCACGCTTCATTTATAAATCGAGTGATACCACGAATGACATTTACAGAGTCTGCAACGTTCATTTTTCCGAGAGACATGGGTATGTCCATGTGCCCGCCCGAGTGAAGTGCGATGATGGCGTGACCGCGCTGTGATTGAATGTTTCCTTTTACAAGTGTGGGGATGTCGACGACAAGACCGTGCGTGTCGTTCCAAATTTGCGTTTGGGATTGAAGATTGGTAAACCCGTCCGTGTAGTCATTTCTTGACGAGAAAAAGTAGTCAAAAAACGCAAAAGTGGAGTATGTGAGAAAATTGATTCCTGCAATTTCGGTGGTTGCGTCTGTGAAGATGGCCAGGTACCTGATGTTGGGGTTGGCCGAGTAGGTTTGATTGGTTGACGCGGTTTTAATAACAGAAGAGTTCCACCACACTTTGTTAAAGGTCTTGACATTCATGAACAAGCGGTCCGAACACTCGGGTGGGTGTGCGTCTGGGAAACTGTCAAACCACTGAGTGGTCCATGGAAACTGTTTTGAGATGTAGAGCAATGTGTTCATTGCGTAGATGCTGATTTTCGAGGTGAGGGTGTTTCTCGCTCCGTTTTCGTCTGTGTTTTTCTTAACTGCATTGACGCCCGTGAAGATGGCGTTGGCGAAGGTCATGCTCAAAATTGCTGGGGGTGACGGATCCTTTCTCAAAAGGGTTTCTAACGCGCAAATGGTCCTCGTGCCGAGAGAATGACTAACAAAATGCACGGGATTGTCTTTGCTCCATTGTTTATACACGCCTTCATACCCCCGACCCGTTGCCCCGTCTTCAAGCTGAGGGCGCCCGCCTTTGATGTAATGATACAAGTACAATGCCCGAGTATGCTCGTCTGCGTAAGGTGGTAGAAGCGGATAAAATACGCGACGTTTCGACTTTAACATCCATCTTGGTGTCCACCATTCTTTAATTCCCAATGCTATTAGAAGCGATGGTACTTGAACGCCTTCGACAAAAATGATGGGCGGGTCGCCGGCTCCGCCGGTGTCTTCGACGATTGGGATTCGAAAGATCCATCTGGAGATCCAATAATATAAGCGTTCATACAGACGCCCGATGAAGCTGGTCAGTTGGTATGCAACCATTTTTTTTTATATTTTTTTTTGCTTATAGGGATGTTGCCAGTGGCAACATTCTCGAGTTTGCGTTGCAAATCATGATATTATATATATTTTAAAGTGAATTCGTGTTTGAAAAAAACAAGGTTCCAGGAGGCACGCGCCATCCGCGCACCGCTTGCGTACCGCTTGCGCAGCTCATTGTATGATGAGCCGACGAGCTGTGGTTGCGTTCATTT
>Ga0114932_10005163_pt1 | contig 11732 bp, 10 predicted proteins | sample 2SBtaG_2_FD_87286 | JGI IMG/M metagenome (GOLD analysis project Ga0114932, IMG submission 87286) | Deep subsurface microbial communities from Kolumbo volcano to uncover new lineages of life (NeLLi) - 2SBTROV12_ACTIVE470 metaG | ecosystem: Environmental > Aquatic > Marine > Volcanic ... | reverse complement strand
CAAATAGGACGTAGAGCCATTGAGGAAATCGCCGAACCGTAAAAAATGGAACTGCAACGCCCAGTGCCTCAGCACATTTGACTGAGCTAACAAAAGCCGCCCTTTGGTTCAGATAGACACAATCTATTGTTATCAATTCTCGCGGAGCAATCTGGGGAATGCGAACAAAGCAATCACCTTTCTCAATTCTCTTGATCTCGACATCTCTCGGCTCGATAACGCTGATGTCAGCCGGAAAATCAGATAGAACAAACTCGACATTTGTCGCCGGTTTTCGCCCTAAGTTTTGTAAGAAAAACTTCTCAACATAGATTTCGGTTGTGTGGCTTTTGCCCTCGTTATTGACATCCGGGACAGAGATAACATTTCTTGAGCTGGTCGCGCGCCCATAGATAAGTTTCACTCTCGCGCGTAAGAGGAACAGTATCATTGCAAATAGCAGCGTGAACGCCAATCCAAGTAACTCATCCTGGACGGGAGAAATTGACTCCCACACCGAGCTAAGCTTGGTACTCACCCACTCAACCCCCCATGCAAATTCGGCATGTCGAGGGCGGCAAAGCCGTAATGCCGCAGCCAGCGCAGGTCGCTATCAAAGAACGCCCGCAAATCCGGTATCCCGTATTTCAGCATCGCCAGCCGGTCGATGCCCATGCCGAAGGCAAAGCCCTGCCATTCTTCGGGGTCGATACCGCCGGCCGCCAACACCTTGGGGTGCACCATGCCAGAACCCAGAACCTCCATCCAGTCATCACCCTCGCCGACCTTCAACTGCCCGCCGGCCCACGAACAGCGCAGATCGACTTCGGCACTTGGTTCCGTGAACGGGAAATGCGAGGCGCGGAATCGCAGTTCCACTGCCTCTACCTCGAAAAACGCGCGGCAAAATTCCTCCAGCACCCATTTGAGGTTGGCCATAGAGATGTCGCGCCCGATCGCCAGCCCCTCGACCTGATGGAACATCGGCGTGTGGGTCTGGTCGTAGTCGGCGCGATAAACCCGCCCCGGCGCGATGATCCGGCAGGGCGCACCGTGGGCCAGCATGTGACGGATCTGCACGGGCGAGGTATGCGTGCGCAGTACATGCGGCGGCGCATCGGTCCCTTCGGCCTGGTGCATGTAGAACGTATCCATCTCGGTGCGGGTCGGATGCTCGGGCGGGATGTTGAGCGCGTCGAAATTGTACCAGTCGGTTTCGATCTGCGGCCCTTCGGCCACGGCAAAGCCCAGATCGGCGAAAATCGCGGTAATCTCTTCGGTCACCTGACTGACCGGGTGCACGCTGCCGGTGCGCCGCGCGCGTCCCGCCAGCGTCACGTCCAGGAATTCACCCGTCAGGCGCGCTGCAAGCGCGGTGTCAGCTAGTTCCGACTTGCGCGCGGCGATGGCGGCGTTGATCTGGTCCTTCAGCGCGTTCAGAAGCGGGCCGGCCTCTTGCCGTTCGTCGGGCGTCATCTTGCCCAACTCGCGCATCCTGAGCGAAACCTCGCCCTTTTTCCCGACGGCGGCCACGCGCAATTCTTCCAGCGTCGCCTCGTCAGCGGCAGCGGTTATTCCGTCAAGATACTTTTCTCGGAGTGCGTCCAGCCCGTCCATCGCCCGATATTTCCTGCGTTGCTACCCGGCCATCTGCTATCACACGCACCCCTGATTGCAAGGGGTGGGCAGGCGTTCGCCCGGCGGCCACAGGCCCTTGACTCCGGGCGAAATCATTCGCGAATTTCGGCGGATTGTCTACGCCAGCGCCGCCTTGGCCTGATCCACGATCGCACCAAATGCATCGGGCTCGTTCACCGCCAGATCAGCCAGGACCTTGCGGTCCACTTCGATCCCGGCCAGCCCCAGCCCGTTGATGAAACGCGAATAGGTCAGCGCCTCGTCATGGCTGCGGACAGCCGCATTGATCCGCTGGATCCACAGGGCGCGGAAATTGCGTTTGCGCGCCTTGCGGTCGCGCGTGGCGTATTGATTGGCCTTGTCCACCGCTTGCGTTGCCGTGCGGAAATTCCGCGAACGGGCACCGTAGTAACCGGCGGCTGCCTTGACGACCTTGCGGTGGCGGGCGTGGGAGGATGCTCCCCCTTTTACTCTCGACATTTCCTGGGCCTCCTCAGCGTGCGTAGGGCATGTATTTCTTGACGATCGTCTCATCCGCGGCGCTCAGCGTGACCTTGCCACGCGCGTTGCGAATGAATTTGTTTGATCGCTTGATCATGCCGTGGCGTTTGCCCGCCTGACCGGCCTTGATGCGGCCCGTGGCCGTCACCGTAAAGCGCTTTTTGGCGCCCGATTTGGTCTTCATCTTGGGCATTTCCGTCTCCTGCTTCAGGAAGGGTAAATTGGCGCGACTCGGCAGCCCTTTCGGCCGGACGCGCGGTTCGAGCGTGTGGCTATAGGCGGCATCGCCCGCAAAGACAAGCCAAATATCACCGCAATACGGCCCACAATCTTTTTGGTTCAAATACTCAAAATCCGGGATTTCGGCGCGGAGATTACTTCAGGATTGCCGCCACCACGGTCACAAAGACCAGCGGCACGTCCGCAATTCCAAACCCCGGCGGGGCCTGAATACCCGCCCAGACCAGCAATCCGCCCGAAATCACCACCACCACCGACGCCACGCGGGGCCGGCGTCCTTCGATCAAGGCGCTCAGCACGGCGACGACCGACAGAACCGCCAGAATGCCGCCGATGATCAATGTAATCTCGAAGGTCATCAATCCGCCTCGAACCCGTCCATCAGCCGCATCTCGATTTGCGAAACCCGCAGGATATTGGTGGTTCCCGGCATGTTGAACGGGATGCCCGCCGTGACCACGATCGAATCATCGTCTTCGCCGAACTCGTATCTTTTTGCGGCCCGTGCCGCGTCCACGACGGCCATCTTGAACCGGCGCACCTCGGCGGTCACGACGCAATGCATCCCCCAGGACAGGCACAATCGCCGCGCCGTGCCCATGAGCGGTGTGAGTGCCATGATCGGCACGCGCGGCCGCTCGCGAGAGACTTTCTGGGCGGTGGTGCCGGAATGGGTGAAACAGCAGATCGCCCGGACCTCGGTGGTTTCTGCGATTTCGCGGGCGGCGACGGTGATGGCGTCGGCGACGCTGGGCAATGGCGCAGTGCGCGAAGCTTCGATCACTTCGCGATAGGTCGGGTCGCTTTCGACTTCGATCGCGACGTCGTTCATGGTTGCCACCGCCTCGACCGGATAATCGCCGGCCGCGGATTCCGCGCTCAGCATCACCGCATCGGCACCCTCGTAAATCGCGGTGGCCACGTCGGATACCTCGGCCCGGGTCGGCACCGGTGAGGCGATCATGCTCTCCATCATCTGGGTCGCCACAATCACCGGTTTGCCGGCATGGCGCGCCGCGCGGACCAGCCGTTTCTGGATCGGTGGAACGTTCTGTACCGGCAGTTCCACGCCCAGATCACCGCGCGCCACCATGATTCCGTCGGATACCGCCAATATCTCGGCAAAGGCATTCACCGCCGCCGGTTTTTCGATTTTCGACAGGATCGCCGCACGGCCATCGGCCAGCGCGCGCGCCTCGTCCACGTCTTCGCGTCGCTGCACGAAAGACAGCGCCAGCCAATCCACACCCAGTGCGCAGGCAAATTCCAGATCGCCCCGATCCTTGTCGCTGAGCGCCGCCAGCGGCAGGATGACATCGGGAACATTCACGCCCTTGCGGTTGGATATTTCCCCGCCGACCTCTACCCGGCAATCGGCATAGTCGGCACCGCATTCTTCGACCCGCAGCCGGATCTTTCCGTCGTTGACCAACAGGGTTTCGCCAATGCCGATTGCGTCGAAAATCTCGGAATGCGGCAGGCAAACGCGGGTATCGTCGCCCGGTGTACTGTCCAGGTCCAGTCGGAAAGAGGCACCCTCGGGCAGTATCTCCATGCCGTTCGCGAATTCCCCGCATCTGAGCTTTGGGCCCTGCAAATCCGCCAGAATGGCGATCGGCCGGCCCAGATCGCGTTCGACTTCGCGGATCAGCGCGTGGCGTGCGCGCAATTCGTCATGGGTTCCGTGGCTCATGTTCAGGCGAAACACGTCGGCACCCGCCTCGAACAATGCCTGAATGATCTCGCGGGTTTGCGAAGCCGGACCCAATGTCGCCACGATTTTCACATTCCGAAGTCGCCGCATGGCCTGTCTCGCACCCAATTCACCTGACGGCACGATCACCGTGCGCTTGCCCAAGCTTTTATGGTTCAAAGGTGGCGGGGCGCAAGGGTGTCTTGCCGCCCACCCGGAAATCGGTATGAAGGTCCGATGTTCCGGGGAATCGATGACCAAGACTGCCAATGCCTTTGAGATAATCGGAGAATCCCGCCCCGGCAGGCTGGTCGTGACCTGTGATCACGCAAGCAACCGCGTCCCGGCCGAAATCGGCAACGGCTCGCTGGGACTGCCGTTGGCCGACATGAACCGGCATATCGCCTATGATGTCGGTGCGGCGGGGGTTTCGCGGCATCTGGGCGCGTTGTTGCAGGCACCGGTGATCCTGTCGAGGTTTTCGCGCCTGGTGGTCGACCCGAACCGGGGTGAGGATGATCCGACCCTGTTCATGCAGCTTTACGACGGCACCATCATTCCGGGCAATCGCCACCTGGGCGAACGGGACCGGGCCCTGCGGCTGGATCGGTATTATCATCCGTATCACCACGCCGTGTCGGCGTTGCTTGCGCGCCGCGAAAACCCGGTCATCGTGGCTGTCCATTCGTTTACACGGCAGATCAATGGCAACGCCGAACGCCCCTGGCATGTCGGTGTTCTGCACACGGCGGATCAGCGGCTGAGCGATCCGATGCTGCTGCGATTGCGCCAGCAACCCGATCTTTGCATTGGCGACAATGAACCCTATGGCGGGCATCTGGTCGGCGACAGCATCGACCGGCACGCAACGCCGTTGGGACACGCCAACGTTCTGATCGAGCTACGCAACGATCTGATCCGGACCGGGGCCCAACAAGAAAACTGGGCCGCGCGGTTGGCCCCGATCATTGCAGATGTGGTGTCGGCAGAACCGGCGGAGTGAGGTTTGCGAACTCGCAAGCGGTGACAAATAAAGGCCCCGAACCGCCACGCCAGAGAGGGTATCGGTGAACGCGCCACAGACCGAAATCCGGTGGCCTCAGGTCACGGCTAAAAGCCGGATCGGTCCGCCTCGCCCCGATCACCAGACAGGCACCGTTTCAGGTGCCGCGGTGGCGGCATCTTCCGACCGGGATGAAATCCCGGGCAGCACACGACCCGCCTCATGGGCGGGGGCTGCCCTTTCGTCGTGCAAGTGGCGGCGTTGATCTGATGCTGCGTTCAATGCCTCGACCAAAGCCTGTTCCCCACGCGGCCTGAAGGCGCGGGGCTTACGGATTCCCTTTTTGGGGGATTCCAAGTATCCTATATTTGGCAATAATATCAAATGATTGAGAGGAATCCATTCGTCCAGACGTCTAGACGAATGGATTCTCAAACTGGCCGGGTTGTCGCGCCCCGGCGTGCGGGTTTGGCCATGCAGGGCGCGGTGCCGTGTCGTGCGCCTTGCAACCCATCGCCGTTTGATTCAATTTGCTGAGACGATCGGGCGCGTTTTCGGGGGTGACGGAGCAGCGGCATGAAAACGGCATTTCGGGATGTAAAGCGCGACATTCGCGGCCGTATTCTGCGGGGCGAATGGGCGCCCGGCGACCTCATCCCCAACGAGGTCAGCCTGGCCGGGTCGTTTGGGTGTGCCCGCGCAACCGTCAATCGTGCCATGCGCGAACTGGCCGAAGAAGGTCTGATCGAACGAAAACGCAAGGCCGGTACACGGGTGCGCCTGGCCCCGGAGCGGCAGGCCCGTTTCAAAATACCGATCGTAAGGTCCGAGATCGAGCATCAGGGCGCTACTTACCGCTATGCGTTGGTCCGGCACGAAGCGATCGCGACGCCGGGCTGGCTGAGAAAACGTTGGAATTCGGGCGCGAAAGCACAGGCGCTGCATCTGATCTGCCAGCACTACGGCGACGGGCACCCATACCAGTTCGAGGACCGGTGGATCAATCTCGAAGCTCTGCCGCAGGCGCGAAACGTTGATTTTTCAGAGACCGGTCCAAACGAATGGCTGGTCGCCGCGGTGCCGTTTTCGGACGCTGAAATCAGTTTTTCCGCGACCAACGCCGACGCCAATCTTGCGCAGCGACTGGACTGCGGTACCGGCGATGCGTTGTTCATGGCCGAGCGTTCGACCTGGTGGCAGGGGCAGGCGATCACCTACGTGCGGCTGGTGTTTGCGCAGGGCCACCGGATGACGACGAAATATTGATCACAACCCGTCGCGCAATGTGCGGACCGCTTTCGCGTATGCCGCCTCGATCTGGGCCTGGCGAACATGCCGACCGTTGCGGACCATGTGGCGCCCGGCGCTCCAGACATCGGCGACCATGCGGTTGTCGCCGCTGAAGGCAAACGTGTCGATGATGGTATCGCGTGTCAGGCCGGACAGATTGACATTGTCCATGTCCAGCGCCAGCAGGTCGGCCCATTCACCGACGGCAAGTGTCCCGTTACCCCGTCCCGCCGCCTGCGCGCCACCGGCACAGATCGCGTCAAATATCCGCCGTCCCGTCGAATGTTCGGCGCTGGCAAGGGCGGCGCGGGTGTGGTCGCGCAAGCGCTGCGTCGTATCCAGAACCCGCATTTCCTCGGCCAGCGAGATCAGGATATTGCTGTCCGAACCCAGCGAAATCCTGCCGCCCGCATCCATCCAGCGTACGCCATCGAATATGCCGTCGCCAAGACTGGATTCGGTGATCGGGCACAGGCCCGCGACCGCGCCGGATCTGGCCAGCGCAACGGTTTCCCGGGGCAACATCTGCGTTGCGTGAATCATGCACCATTGCGGGCCAAGTGGCAGGTTCGCCAACGCCCATTCCACCGGGCGCGCACCCCTTGTTGCCAGAACCTCCTCAACTTCGGGGATCTGTTCGGCGATGTGCAGATGGACCGGGCCGCCGCGCGCAAGATCGGGTGCGTCGCGCAATTGTTCGGGCGCAACGGCGCGCAGGGAATGCGGGGCGATGCCCAGACCGGTATCGGCGGGCAGATCGCCAAGCGCATGCCGCGCACCTTCGACAAGGCGGGCAAAGCGATCCGGGTCGTTGCCGAACCGACGCTGCCCGGCACCCAGGGGCCGTTGGTCGCAGCCGCCATACTGGTACTGGACCGGCAACAGGGTCAGGCCAATGCCGCTGGTGGCTGCGGCACCGGCAATGCGGTCGGACATTTCGCTCAGATGATCAAAGGGCGTGCCATCGGGATTGTGGTGCAGATAGTGAAATTCGACATTTGTGCCAAAGCCCGCCTGGAGCATTTCCATTTGTACCAGTGCCGCAATCGCCTCGACCTGGTCCGGCGTGATCCGATCCAGAAAACGGTACATCAGTTCGCGCCATGTCCAGAAACTGTCGGTCGGATTTGCCCCGCGCCTTTCGGTCAGCCCGGCCATCGCCCTTTGAAAGGAATGGCTGTGGCTGTTGACGGGGGCGGGCAGCAGTACGCCGATTTTCTGGCCGCGCTGCGTGCAATCCGGCGTCAGCGAGGCGATCCGTCCGTCCGGGCCGATCTCGATTGCGACCCGGTCTTGCCAGCCGTCGGACGTCAGCGCCTGCTCGGCCCAAAGCACGGTCATTCCCATTCCCCACTTGACACTCTGTTATGTGCAGACATAATACAATTTCACCAAGCCGATCAAGATGTGAATGCGAATGCTGCTGAAAAATCTCAGACTGGCCACCATGGTCGGCGATCGGCCCTATGGTCTGATCGACGGTGGCGCGGTCGTTCATCGGGACGGCCGCATTGTCTGGGTCGGTGCGCTTGACGATCTGCCGCAGGAATATTCCGATGTCACAGCGCGTGATATGGACGGTCGACTGGTGACCCCGGCGTTGATCGATTGCCATTCTCATATCGTTGCCGGTGGCAACCGGGCGCGCGAATTCGAGATGCGCCTTGGCGGCGCAACCTACGAGGAAATCGCGCGGGCAGGTGGCGGTATCGTATCGACCGTCCGGGCAACGAGGGCCGCCAGCGAGGACGAATTGCTCGCCGATGCCCTGCCGCGCGTTGACGCCCTGATTGCCGAAGGCGTGTCGGTGATCGAGGTCAAATCCGGCTACGGTCTGGACCGCGAAACCGAGATCAGAATGCTGCGCGCCGCGCGGCGGATCGAAAGCGAACGCCCGGTAAAGATCGTGACCACTTTTCTGGGGGCGCATTCGGTGCCGCCGGAATATTCGGGTCGCCACGACGAATATATCGACAGCGTCTGCATCCCCGCATTGCAGGAGGCGCATTCAGAAGGGTTGGTCGACGCGGTGGACGGCTTTTGCGAAGGCATTGCGTTTGGGCGTGAACAGATCGCGCGGGTTTTCGATGCCGCGCGGGCACTCGGGTTGCCGGTGAAGTTGCATGCCGAACAGCTCAGCAATCTTGGCGGGGCCGAACTGGCCGCGCGCCATGGTGCAATGTCGGCGGATCATCTTGAATATCTCGACGAAAGTGGTGTTTCGGCGATGGCGCAGGCGGGTACGGTGGCGGTGATCCTGCCCGGTGCATTCTATACGCTGCGCGAAACGCAGGCCCCGCCGATCGACCTTTTGCGGCACCACGATGTGCCCATCGCGCTGGCGACGGACGGTAATCCCGGCTCTTCCCCGCTTTCGTCGCTGTTGCTGACGATGAACATGGCCTGCACCCTGTTTCGCCTGACCCCGGAAGAGGCGCTTGCCGGGGTCACCCGGAACGCGGCACGAGCCTTGCGGTTGAAGGATTTTGGCACGATCGAACCGGGAAAACGCGCTGATCTGGCGGTTTGGAATGTGTCGCATCCCGCCGAGCTTGCCTATCGCATCGGCTTCAATCCGCTGCATCAACGCATCTTCGCAGGCCCGGCATGACCGCGATCAAGCTGAAGCCCGGTGCGGTCACCTTGGCGGAACTGTCCCGGGTCTACCGGCACCAGATTCCGGCGACGCTGGACCCGGCATGTGCTCCGGCGGTCGAACGCGCCGCGGGTCGCATCGCCGCTGCGGCGGGCGGGGACGTGCCGGTTTATGGCGTGAACACCGGATTTGGCAAACTTGCCAGCGTCAAGATCGCGCGCGAAGACACCGCCACCCTGCAACGCAACCTGATCCTGTCGCATTGCTGCGGTGTCGGCGAAAAGATCGACACGCGCATGGTCAGGCTGATCATGACCCTGAAGTTGCTGAGCTTCGGGCGCGGTGCGTCAGGCGTGCGATGGAAACTTGTCGAGCTTTTGCAGGCGATGCTTGCCCACGGCGTAACCCCGGTCATTCCGGCTCAGGGTTCGGTCGGCGCATCCGGTGATCTGGCCCCGTTGGCGCATATGACGGCGGTCATCATCGGCGAAGGCGAGGCGGAGTTCGGCGACGAGGTGCTGCCCGGCGGGATCGCCCTTGAAAGGGCGGGGCTTGCGCCGGTTCAGCTTGGTCCGAAAGAGGGCCTTGCCTTCATCAATGGCACCCAGTTTTCCACGGCATTCGCGCTGGCCGGGTTGTTTGACGCGTGGCGGGCCGCGATGAATACGTTGGTGACCTCGGCGATGTCGACGGACGCCATCATGGGTTCGACGGCACCGTTGCAGCCCGAAATTCATGCCCTGCGCGGCCAGCGCGGCCAGATCGAAGCCGCCGCCGCGATGCGGGCGATCCTGGCGGGCTCGGTCATCCGCGAAAGCCATCGCACGGGCGATTCCCGCGTGCAGGACCCTTATTGCATCCGCTGCCAGCCGCAGGTCACGGGGGCGGCGATGGACGTCTTGCGCCAGGCGGCAAGAACGCTGGAGATCGAGGCGAATGCCGCGACCGACAATCCACTGGTTCTGGATAACGCGGACATGATCGTTTCTGGCGGCAATTTTCATGCCGAACCGGTTGGATTTGCGGCTGACATGATTGCGCTGGCGGTCTCGGAAATCGGGGCGATCGCGCAACGGCGCATCGCGCTGATGGTGGACCCGACGCTTTCCCATGACCTGCCGCCGTTTCTGACGCCCGATCCCGGGCTGAACTCGGGCTACATGATCGCCGAAGTCACCACCGCCGCATTGATGAGCGAGAACAAGCATCTCGCCAACCCCTGTGTGACCGACAGCACTCCCACCAGCGCCAATCAGGAAGATCACGTCAGCATGGCCGCGCATGGCGCGCGGCGGCTGGGGCCGATGATCGCCAATCTGAACCGCATTCTGGGGGTGGAACTGCTGTGCGCCGCACAGGGCATCGAATTCCGCGCCCCGCTTCGAACCAGCAAGCCTTTGCAGGCGGTTCTCGGGCGGCTGCGCGACCGGGTGAAACCACTGGCCGAAGACCGCTACCTTGCGCCCGATCTTGAAACCGCCGCCAAATTGATCGCCGACGCGGAAATCACCGCGATATGCGGCGTCGAACTGCCCTCTTTGTCCGACTGAACCGGAGTTTTTCCATGTCCGATCCGCGCAAGAACACCCGCGACGTTTACCCCCCCACCGGCGATCAGATCACCGCCAAAAGCTGGCTGACCGAAGCGCCGATGCGGATGCTGATGAACAACCTGCACCCCGATGTGGCCGAGAACCCGCATGAGCTGGTGGTTTACGGTGGCATCGGACGCGCCGCGCGCACGTGGGAGGATTTCGACAGGATCGTTGCTGGCCTGAAAGACCTTGAGGATGATGAAACCCTGATCGTGCAATCGGGCAAACCGGTGGCAATCGTGCGCACCCACACCGATGCCCCGCGCGTTCTGATCGCCAATTCCAACCTTGTGCCGCACTGGGCCAACTGGGACCATTTCAACGAGCTCGATAAGAAGGGCCTGATGATGTACGGCCAGATGACCGCGGGGTCGTGGATCTACATCGGCACGCAAGGCATCGTGCAGGGCACGTACGAGACGTTCGCCGAGGCGGGCCGCCAGCATTACGGCGGTGATCTGACCGGCAAATGGATCCTGACCGGCGGACTGGGCGGCATGGGCGGGGCACAGCCGCTGGCAGCCGTGTTCGCCGGTGCGTGCTGTCTGGCGGTCGAGTGCAACCCCGACAGCATCGATTTCCGGCTGCGCACGAAATACGTCGATGAAAAAGCCGAAACGCTGGATCAGGCGCTTGAATTGATCGACCGCTGGACCAAGGCCGGTCAGGCGAAATCGGTCGGCCTTCTGGGCAACGCGGCCGATGTCTTTGCCGAAATCCATGCACGCGGCATCCGCCCCGATATCGTGACCGACCAGACAAGCGCGCATGACCCGATCAACGGATATCTGCCGCAGGGCTGGACGATGGCGCAGTGGCGCGACAAGCGCGAAAGTGACCCCAAAGCGGTTGAAAAAGCCGCCCGCGCGTCGATGAAAAACCACGTGCGCGCAATGGTCGATTTCTGGAATGACGGCGTGCCGGTGCTGGATTACGGCAACAACATCCGGCAGGTCGCGCTGGATGAAGGGCTTGAAAACGCCTTTGCCTTTCCGGGCTTTGTGCCCGCCTATATCCGCCCGCTTTTCTGCAAGGGGATCGGCCCGTTTCGCTGGGTCGCGTTAAGCGGTGATCCGGAAGACATCTACAAGACCGACGCCAAGATGAAGGAATTGTTCCCCGAAAACACCCACCTTCACCAGTGGCTTGATATGGCCCGCGACCGGATTGCGTTTCAGGGTCTGCCGGCACGTATCT